>Ga0207414_1000993_pt1 | contig 11139 bp, 7 predicted proteins | sample PonA231FremontCA_2_FD_187269 | JGI IMG/M metagenome (GOLD analysis project Ga0207414, IMG submission 187269) | Marine sediment microbial community from Fremont, CA, USA - Pond A23 Sediment 1 (SPAdes) | ecosystem: Environmental > Aquatic > Marine > Unclassified | place: USA: Fremont, California... | reverse complement strand
CGATTTAGGAGGAACCGTATGCGGGAAATCCGCTCGTACGGATCTGTGGGGGAGCGGCAAGGTAACGAGCCGCTCTACCCGGAAATGCAGAAATTCTGGATTCTGCATTCAACTTAAAATATTCCATAAAACACCCTGCCGATCATCAAATAGATAAATAAGCCCATAATGTCATTGACAGTTGTGATGAATGGCCCGGTAGCTAATGCCGGGTCTATCTTAAATTTATTCATCAAAAGCGGAATAAACGTTCCAAAAATTGATGCAAAAATGATCACTGCAAAAAGTGCTGTGCTTACTGTTACTGTTAGGGCAAATGAGTCGGTAAAAAAGAAATTATAAAGGAAAATAACCGAAGACAAGATAACGCCATTAATCGATGCCACTCCTAATTCTTTGAGCAATTTTCTGCCAATACTTTCTACCCCTAATGAATCATAGGCCAAAGATTGTACAATAATTGACGAGGACTGAACACCTACATTACCGCCCATTGCAGCGATTAAAGGGATGAAGAATGCCATTTCGGGATAAATATGTAAATCATTTTCGTAAAACCCAATCACTATAGCACCAAATATTCCGCCTAACAATCCGATGAATAACCAGGGGATTCTCGCACGGGTAAGTTCAAAGGCATTGTCAGAAGCCTCCACCTTTTCCGTTATACCTGAAACCATCTGGTAATCTCTGCCAGCTTCTTCACGAATAACATCGACAACGTCATCAATCGTGATACGCCCTACTAATCTCCCTAAAGAATCCACAACCGGCAGGGCAACCAGGTCGTATTTGTCCATGATATTTGCCACCTCTTCGGAATCTGTGTCGGTCTTTACTGAAATAACATCGGTGTTAAGTATATCTTTTATGCTTGCCGTACTTGGAGAAAGCAGGAGTTTTTTTAATGAAAGTGTTCCTTTAAGCTTGCGGTCATCATCAACGACGTAGACATAATAAATAGCCTCAATATCTTCTGCTTGCTTGCGCAATTCTTTCAGACAGGTGGTTATGTTCCAGTTTTCATTGACAGTGATGAGCTCTTTAGCCATCAATCCACCTGCAGAATTTTCATCATAGCTTAGCAGGTCGGCAATGTCGCCAGCTTGCTTCATGTTTTCTACGGATGATAAGACTTCTTCTCTTTTGTCCTCTGATAGTTCACCCAAAACGTCTGCAGCATCATCGGAGTCGAGTTTGTCAATGAACTGTTTGGCTATGACATCGCCCGGGAGTACTTCCAGAAAACGCCGGCGGTCATCCTCTTCAAGCTCGATTAATACATCTGCAGCTTTTTCACCGTCAAGCATGATATGTATAAAACGGGCTTCCTCAATATTCAGTTCATCATAGATTTCGGCAATATCAGCTGGATGGAGATCCTCAATCATTTTGTATGCACCGGATTCATCCTTGTTTTCTATCCGTTCTCTTAGCTCGTCCAGAAATTCCTTAGTTAGTTCAAAATTCATAATTACTCCCTTTTAGGCGTGAGGCATATTTTAACGTTTAATCATGTTGGCCAGTTCAACGAAATCCTGCACGGATAGTTGCTCTGGTCGTTTTTCAAAGCGATAGTCTTCATTCTCCAAATTTAATAAAAAGCTTTTTAATGAATTCTTTATAATCTTTCTTCTTTGATTAAAACTTTGTTTTACTATTTGAAAAAAGAGTTTTTCGTCACACGCGAGCCTTTCGACATTGTTTCTTTTTAATTCAATAACGGCAGAATTTACTTTTGGTGGTGGTTGAAAAGAACCAGGCCCTACTTTAAAAAGCATTTTAACGTCAAAGTAGGCTTGTAGAAAAACGCTCAGAATGCCATAGGTTTTACTTCCAGGGTTAGAGGAAATTCGCTCTGCAACTTCCTTTTGAACCATTCCTATAACGAATAAAACCTGATCTCTGTTATCAAGTATTTTAAAGAATATCTGGCTGGATATGTTGTATGGGAAATTGCCTATAATTGAAAATGGTTTATCTGTGAAAGATTTGAAATCCATTTTGAGAAAATCTTTTTCAATTAAGTAATCCTTTAATTCCGGGTATTCTTCCAGTAGGTATTTCGTTGATTCTTTGTCTATTTCTACTGCAAAAAGATTTTCTCCAAAATGCTGAAGCAGATACTTCGTCAGAACCCCTTTTCCGGGCCCAACTTCAAGAATTTTATCCGTAGGGGCATTTTTGAAGGCTGCAACAATTTTTTGTGCAATATTTTTATCCCGCAAGAAATGCTGGCCTAGATGTTTTTTGGGTCTGACAGACATAATTTTCTTAATTTAGATAGTAAATTTCGTAAAATAAATCCGAAAAATGAGAATTTCAATGTCTTATACATAATTTTAAGTCAAGTTTATATCGAACTGGCGCTGATACACCTTTAAATCTTATTTTCAGCAAGCAACGATATTTTGTATATTTGTCATACATTATAAACTTTTTCAATGAACAGAAAATGGCCCGGCAGGCTTATTAAGATAGCAATTCTTCTCGTTTCTTTTACTGTTATCTTTTATAAAATCAAAGAATTTTATTTCAGTTCACCAAAGGAACTAAATGAGTTGTTTAATTCTGATAATAGCATGTTCATTTTGCTTATTGTCGCACTTATGTGTCTGAACTGGCTCTTTGAAGCTATCAGGTGGAAATATCTCATTAGCAGTATTCAAAATATTACGATTATTCATTCCCTGCATTCTGTTTTGGTAGGTATAACTGCTGGTCTGTTGACTCCAAAAAGGCTTGGAGAAGTAGGTGGGCGAATTGTTCTTATGAACCGGGAAAATCAAAATAAAGGAATTTCTGCTTTTGCCCTGGGTAGCGTCATTCAGACCAGCGTGACGGCATTCTTCGGCATATTTGCCGGATTGGCTTTAGTTTTTAATTATACACCACATGGATTGGAAAATATTAATTTGTTGTTGATAATCTCAGGCATTTTATTGCTTATGTTGCTTTTTTTAGTCTTTAACCTTCCGCTGGCAGTCCGATGGCTGCTTAAAGCACCATGGATGAAAAAATACGCGCATATTTTTAATCACCTCACCGCTCAACCCCGGAGGAAAACTGCCATTATCCTTGGAATTGGTATGCTGCGATACCTGACATTTTCTTTTCAATTCTTTTTATTGATACGCTTATTTGATCCATCCGCAGGTGTTGCAGAATCCTTTACAGGTATTGGCTTATTCTACTTCATTATGACTTTTTTACCTATATCATCGCTTATTGAAATTGGCGTAAGAGGAAGCGTAGCAGGTTTCGTCTTTGGTATGTTTGCAATTCAGCCCGGCAGTGGGGTGTTAGCTGTTTTCAGTCTTTGGGTGATAAATTTAGGATCCCCGGCTGTTTTGGGAGCTTTTATTGTGTATCATTCTGAACATATAGAAACAGAACTTTCTTCTCTAAAAAGAAAGGTTAATGATACTGCTTTTTTTCAACGTTTTTCATTGACAAGGAAATTTAAATAGAGCAAAAAAAGTATAATTGCCGACACTGGTTTAACGTGAGCCTGGAAATATTTTGTGAAATCTGGTTTTACCTATTAGGACAATGAGCTGAAAAAATACTTACTTTTGCTAAACAAAACAATTTCTTGGAACTATGAGACTTCGATATAAGATTCTTTCAGGGTTTTTCCTTCTGGTTGCAATGCTGATTGTTGCGGGGAGTTTTTCCATCATAGAATTTTCTAAAATCAGCAAATCTGTTGAGGATCTTTTGGAGGATAACTACCGATCTATTGAAGCTTCAAAATCTATGTTAGAAGCTCTTGAAAGAGAAGACAGTGGCGTGTTATTACTTTTGCACGGAAATTGGAAGGAGGGGCGTGAGGTACTTCGTTATGGGGACAGCCTTTTTAATAGCTCTTTTCATATTGTTCAAAATAATATTACAGAGCAGAACGAAGAGGCTTATATAGATACAATCAAAAAACGCTATTCGAAGTATAAGAGTCTCTGGGAAAGACCTATTGCTGACACCGATAAAGAAAACAATTTGAATTGGTATTATAGTAAAAGCCATGAGGAATTTAATGCTGTAAAAAAAGCTGTGAAAGAACTTATGGGGCTTAATCAAAAGAGTATGTATCAGGAAGCGACTGATTTAAAAGAAAAAGCCAAACGGGCTATTATGCCGGGGATTGTTGCAATTTTTTCAGCTTTTGTTTTTGTATTCCTCTTTAATTTTTTTATCAATCATTACTTTATAACACCCATTGAGAAATTAACTAAAGAACTAGAAAATTATAATCCTCAAAAAACAACCTTGACCACAAAGATTGAGACTCGTGATGAAATTGGAAAACTCAAGGAAGCTATAAACAGTATGATTCAGAAAATAAAACAAAATCAATGAGGAAAACGATAATTTTTAGGCATCTTGGTTTAATTTTATTGTTTAATTCATTTTTTCTATTCATTTCAGCCGCTATTTCAGGTGTTTTGGATGAGACTTCCTTTATACCATTACTTTATAGTGCTTTGATTGCAATGTTATTTGGAGTTTTCCCACTGATTTTTGTTGATAGAACTTACGATATCCAAAGCAAAGAAGGTATTTTTATTGTTGTTTCAGGGTGGGGGATATCTTGCTTAGTGGGTATGCTTCCATACATTTTGTGGGGAGGAGAATTTTCTCTTGTCAATGGTTGGTTTGAAAGTGTTTCCGGGTTTACCACGACAGGTTCCTCAATATTAAATGATATTGAAGGTTTGCCTACAGGACTGCTTTTTTGGCGCTCTTCAACTCATTGGATAGGCGGAATTGGGATTATATTATTTGCTTTACTTATTTTTCCTAAATCTGGCACAGCCAGGCATACGTTAATCAGGAGTGAATTGTCCGATATGTCAACCAAGAGTTTCAGGACTAAAACAAGTAGTATCTTAAAGGTTATTCTTTATATTTATGTTGGGTTAACTGTTTTAGAAGTAATATGCCTAAGTATTGCCGGAATGTCGCTTTTTGATGCCATAACCCATTCTTTCGGAACAATTGCTACTGGTGGATTTTCGCCTAAAAATACAAGCATCGCTCATTTTGATTCGCTTACGATTGAAGTGATTATAATGGTTTTTATGGTGCTGTCCGGGATGCACTTTGGATTGCATTTCGCGACGATAACAGGGAAAAGGCGAAATCTTTTTACTTCTGCTGTAGTTAAATATTACTTAATATTTTTGATTATTGGGATAGGTTTGGTGACCCTGAAGCTTTATTTATCGGATTTTGGGACATGGCAAGAATCGCTACGTTATGGCTCATTTCAGGTTATATCCCTGGGAACGACAACTGGTTATGCAACAATTGATACAGCTGCCTGGCCGCCGTTTACACAATTGATTCTTATCTATTTTTCAATTCAGTGTGCATGTATCGGCTCGACTTCCGGAGGTTTAAAGTTTGATCGTATTCTGATGCTCTTGAAATCAATCAAAAAGCAAGTGCAGGTCTTTATCCATCCGCAGGCAGTAATAGTTAAGAAAATAGACAAAATCAAGATTAGTAATGAGATAGAGCAGTTTTTCCTGACCTTTACCGCGCTCTATCTTGTTGTTATTCTCATTTCAACATTCATTAATACCTTCCTTGGCGTTGATCTTATGACCTCATTCTCAGCATCAGTTGCCACCATTGGTAATGTGGGTCCTGGTTTTGCCGGAGTAAGTTCTCTTGGGAATTATGCGGATCTACCGTCTTTATCAAAATTCATTCTAACCATTACTATGCTCATGGGCAGGCTGGAGATTTTCTCAATTCTGTCATTATTTTATTTGAGAAGCTGGAGGTAATAATTGATTCCATCATGCTGAAGGGCAGAGTCAGTCTCATGTCAGATGTTGGCCTAGCGGATGTTTGCCCTGGTGGTATTTCGGGGTTTCGTGTTCCGTGTTTCGGGGTTCAGTGTTCGAAGCCGAAAGTTACGATCTTCCGAGTGAGCCTTGAAATCATCGGCAAAATAACCGGAATAAGAAACCACCTGACCTTTCAAATTGCAAGCAAGATCGGAACTTTTTGTTGGCTGTTGACGGAATTTTTATTAGACAGGAGGCGGCGGAATTGCAAATTCAAAAAACAAGCATCATCTCGGTTCTTGATTTTCTCTGGTTTAGCCGTATTTCTCCTTTGTGTTGGTGCATGATCTGACGAGCTAAACTGAGACCAACCCCGGAACCTTCATACTTTGTAGAAAAAAACGGAGTGAATATTTCATCCACTTGATCCTTTTCAATTCCCTTTCCATTGTCTTTAACAGAGACAACAACCCGCTGATTGTCATTCAGACAGGCATTTAGGATGATTTTGGGCTCATTAATTTTTTCCATTGCTTCGATGGAATTTTTTAAAAGGTTAATCAATACCTGCATAATTTGGTCCTGATCGGCAAAAATTGTTAAGCCGCCGGGGTCCATTTTAGTGGAATATGAAATGTTTTTCTTATTGAACTCCTCCTGATAAAGCAAAATCACCTCTTCAAATAATTTGCTAATCGAAATTTCATAGCAAGACGGCCTGGGAATTTTCCTTAACTGACGGTACTTTTCAATAAAATGATGAATCCCTTTACTACGGTCATGGATTATCAAAATTCCCTTTTCCAGTTTTCCAATTTTTACGATATCATTTTGATCAATAGTCTTACCTTCTCTAAAATCGATGGAGTCGAAAATGGTACTTAATGATTCATTAGCTGAAATCAAGGGAGAAAAAGAATTCATGATCTCATGGGTTAAAACGCGCATGAATTTTTGCCACGTTTCCACTTCCCGGGCAGTTAACTCCGGCTGGATATCTTCAAATGTTATGATCCTTGTATTATACTTTTCATCCTTTAACCCAGCGCAAGAAAAAGCGAATACTTTCAGTTGACCGCCTATGTCTGCTTTCAACACTTTTCTTTCGCCTGGTTCTATTTGCTGAATCAAATGAATGATTTCCGGCTTTTCCTTAAAATCATTGACAGAGGTCAAGCCTTTTGTACCTGCCAGTTTTGCTGCACCTTTACTGCTGATATCAATTCTTCCTTCATTATTAACTGTAAAAAGCCCTCCGGGAATATTCCTGGTTACTCCCTGAATAAATGCCAGTTGCATGGACAATTCTTTTTCCGCTTGCCTGGCTTTTTGATTTAAGCGCTCTAATCGGGAATAGATTTTTTCACTGACTTTATCCTTTTTTTTACCAGTTGCAATACTTACCGTATCATCATTAATGTAACTTTCCAGTAAATGATCAATATTTCGATTGGTTTTATTCAGATATCGGGCCAATAACCACGATTGCACAAAAACCAGCAAGACCAGATGAGCAAGAATAAAAAAATGATCCCCTTTGAAATATAAAAATGCAATAGCAAAACAGTTGAGTATAATCAAAAACACACGGATCAAAAGCTGAATAAATATGGTTGTGGAAATCATATAGAAAGAATTAAAGATCTATTTTATACTTATTGATTTTATTATAGAGTGTTTGACGGGTGATTTGTAATTCCTTTGCCGTCTCACTCAGGTTTCTTTTGTTGGATTCCAGGGAATCTATTATGGCTTGCCGTTCGATATCGGCGAGCGATTGGGGCGTTTTTTGAATACTCCCTGAAGGGTGCATGGTATTATTGAAACCCAGATCATACTGACTAATTGTTTTACTGTGAGATAATATAACCGCCCGTTCAATAGCATGTTCCAGTTCACGGACATTACCTGGCCATGAATGGTTCTTTAAAGCTATTTGTGCTTCATGGTCTAATTCCATCTCCGTTTTGTCATATTTTGATTTAAGATTCCTAAGAAAAAAATCAGCCAATTTAAGTATGTCTTCCACTCTTTGTCTAAGCGGAGGCAATTTGACCTGAATGGTGTTAATGCGATACAATAGATCTTCTCTGAATTGTTCATTCCGGACATTTCTATTCAGGTCCTGATTGGTGGCATAAATTAACCGAACATCTACACTGACAGGGCTATTGGAGCCCAGCGGGATGAACTCGTTTCTTTCAATTGCCGATAACAATTTTTGCTGTAAATTCAAGGGAACATTTCCAATCTCATCCAAAAAGAGCGTTCCGCCGGAAGCAATTTCAAATCTACCCGGTTTATCCTTTTTGGCATCTGTAAAAGCTCCTTTCACGTATCCAAACAATTCACTTTCGAATAGAGTGTCACTGAGTGAACCTAAATCAACTCTTATAAACGGAGCATTCTTCCTGTTGGATTGATTATGAATTTCCCGGGCAACCAGTTCTTTGCCAGTCCCGTTTTCGCCAAGAACCAGTATATTGGCATCTGTTTTAGATACTTTTTCAATCAAATTGAAAACATGACGCATTACCGGAGAATCTCCAATGATATGTTGGAAAGGACGCGATAATTCTTCCGAAAGCTGCTTTCCGCGTTTTTCAAGACGGGAAGCTTTTCTCTTGCTTTCCGACAATTTATACCCGGCTTGCAAGGTGGCTAGTAGCTTCTGGTTTTCCCAGGGCTTTAGGACAAAATCAAAGGCCCCTTCCTTAATACATTGTACTGCCAGTTTCACTCCACCATAGGCTGTAAACATAACGACTTCTATGTTTTCATCGTATGCTTTTATTTGCCGAAGCCAGTACAAACCCTCATTACCTGAATTTTTCCCGGCATCAAAATTCATATCCAGCAACACAACCTGAAATTCGTTCTTTTTTAATATTTCCGGTATTAGATTCGAATTGGACAGGGTCTTAACCGTGTCAAATTCCATATCAAGGAAAAGTTCCAGGGATTCAAGAACATTGGTATCATCATCAACAATAAGCAGATTTTTCCTTTTTGATTCCATATTATCCCTATAAAAAAATGAATATCTTTAGATTATTTATAAAAGTACGACTTGTCTAAAACTTTGACAACTATTCTGTCAAGTTTTTAGACGATAAATGAACAGCTCCCATATAAACCCTTGGATATGTGACAGATATCGATTTGGCATATCCCTTGCCTAATGAAAAGAAAAAGAGACTATTATGATTAAATTTTTCTTCATACTCGCATGGCGCAACATCAAAAACAATCCGCTGCACAGCGCAATCAGTGTTCTGGGGCTATCTATAGGGATTGGTTTGTTTATACTGATCGCCGTATACTTAAATGCTATCAATAACTACGATACATTTCACAAAAAGCATGAACGATTGTATATTCTGGAGCAAAAAATATCTGATCCCAATAGTGGAATCAGGTACAATAACTATTCTCCCGCCCCTTTGCCTGAAGCATTAGCCAGTAGATACCCTGTAATTGAAAGTTGGGCCAGGTTGTACCAAACACAGGAAAAATTAAAGGTTGAAGGGAAAGATAAGGTCATAACAGATTTCGGAATGTATGTCGATTCGACAATAGAACACATGTATACGTTTCATTATTTAGCCGGTGAGCCCCACGTCGCATTAAACAAACCCAATAAAATCGTGCTGAACGAAACATTAACACAAAAGATTTTTGGGGATGTTCCTTACGAAGAGTGTTTAGGGAAAACAATTATTATTAGTGAATCGGTACCTTGCGAAATTACCGGAATAATTGAGGACTTACCTTATAATGCAACTGTATTTTCCCGTTGCAACCATTTTGTTTCCATGCCAACCATCGCATCATTGAAAAATGTCAGACCGGATAGAGATTGGGAAATGAGAACTTTAAATACCATTTTGCTAAAACCGGGGACAGACTTTAACGTTTTCAACTCCAAAATTTCAGATTTTCTATCAACAAATAAGAAAGAATATAAGCACCATGAACTTTTTCTTTTACCGATTAGGGATAATCTGTTAAACAATCCGGTAGACACCAAGAAGAAAAGAATTGTTTTAATGATATCCTTGTTGGCTTTATTTATTCTGATACTGTCGTGCATTAATTTTGCCAATTTACGCTATGCCCATTCACTTTCCCGGATAAAAGAAACCGCTCTCAGGAAAGTGTTGGGAGCAAAAAGATTCAGGATAATACTCCAATGGGTTGGGGAATCTACCCTGTTAACTTTTATTGCTTTTGACATATCCTTAATTTTGACAGACCTTTTTACACCTATAATTAATCAGTTTATTGGAGCCGAATTGGATATATTTACAGCAGAAAATTTAAAAGTATTTCTTATTGTTTTTGCTATAAGTCTTATTATCGGAGTATTTTCCGGTACAATTCCGGCATTGAAGTTATCGAAATTAGATCCTGTTCAAAGCCTTCAAAATCATTTTCAGAACCCCAGGTCTAAAAGCAGGATCAGAATGAGTTTATTGGGTTTCCAAATCGGTTTAACGGTATTGTTCATATCCTGCACAATTCTGATGAGAATGCAGCTTCAGTTTCAGAAAGAAATGGACAAGGGTTTTAAAGAAGAAGGGTTATTGACGTATAAATTTTTAGGATCAATTTCCGATACAAGGCTCATCCGTCAAATGAGAACTTTCGCCGATCAACTTAAAACGAATCCGGAAGTTCAGAACACAAGTCTTTCATCATCTGCACCTTTTATGGACCATTATACTTACCGGGAGATCTCGCATAAAGTGGGAGATGACCTTAAAGTCCGGGCTAAGGTTAACCAGGCAGATGAAAACTATTTTGAAACACTTGGGCTCTCTTTGTTAAAGGGCAGAAAACTGACCAGTAAAGACAGCCGAAAAAATGTATGCCTTATCAATGAAACAGGAGTAAGAAAATTGAAGCTGGAAAATCCAATTGGGAAAATTATTCAGCCTGGGAGCTTGCAAATTGTGGGCGTGACAAAGGATTATAATGTGCATGACCTCAACTGGCCAATCGGCCCGGTAGTTTTACGCCCCAGAAACGATACAGTAGCATATGAAAAAAATGTCCTGCTAGTCAGAGCCTCAGGCAATCAAAACGGAGAAATAAAAGCATGGACCGAAGGCCAGGCGGAAAAACACATGCCCGATGCACAAATGGAATTTACCTGGCTAGAAGATCAGATTCCTTATGGTGTGGTAAGCATGATTAGTCAAATGGTTGAATTCATTTCCCTGATCGCAATCTTTATTTCAATGATAGGACTGTTTGGAATGGTTTCCTATTCAACGGTTGCACGTTCGAAAGAAATTGGTATCAGGAAATCCCTGGGAGCAAGTGCACGTAAGATATT
>Ga0207414_1000990_pt1 | contig 11193 bp, 1 predicted proteins | sample PonA231FremontCA_2_FD_187269 | JGI IMG/M metagenome (GOLD analysis project Ga0207414, IMG submission 187269) | Marine sediment microbial community from Fremont, CA, USA - Pond A23 Sediment 1 (SPAdes) | ecosystem: Environmental > Aquatic > Marine > Unclassified | place: USA: Fremont, California... | reverse complement strand
TCCGCGGCGGTTTGCCAGCGTAGCGTCGCCCCCGCACCGCTTCGCACTGCCTCCAGTCCCGCCAACTCTACCGGGAGCGGCTCCGTGTTGCTCGCCAACACAAACTCACTGAATGATCCGGTCGTCGCCACGATCTCATCGTCGGTCGTGTCACTGGGCGTGCCGTTGATGTCCACGGAGGTGGGGAGCGCCTCGAATAAGTCCTCCCCAGGCGTCGGGCGGCTGTAAACGGTTACCTGGGCCGGGTCTTCAATCCCGGAAAAGTCACCGACCGGAAACCGGACCTCGGTGTCGTCTCCAAGGGTGAGCCCGCCACTCGCAGTGATGACGGTTCGGTACTTGCTCACATTCTCCTGGCTGATGCCGGGGGTACTCTCGGGGGCACTTCCAAACCGCTGGACTTCGATCCGCCCAGTCCCCACGATGCCACTCGGGACAATTTTGTTGCCGGTCGCTCCGAAGTCGAACACCTGGTCTTCCCCAGAAGGATCGACCACGGCCAGGGCCTGCGCGGCCGGTTCCTCCCCGGTTTGTTCTTCAACCGTCACTTGGCTAGAAGTGCTCACGTGGCGGACGCCGTCACTTGCGGTGATCGTGATCTCAGTGGTCCCCAGACCGTTGGGCTGCAGGAGCACTGCATGGGCACTGTCCCCTACAATTTCTACCACCGACGGATTGGCCGACGCGGCGGAGATGGTGAGCGAATCGCCGTCGGGGTCGTTGAAGACTGTGACTCCCAATCCCATCACCTGGAGGGGTGGACCGGGAAACTGGAGCGTATCGTCGGGCAACGGCGTCGTGACCACCGGGGCCTGATTCGGCGCGAATGTCATGATGTCGCCATCGGGCTGTGCGGCTATCAGCCGAAGCGGGGGGCCATTCTGGTTCGCTGCGGGGTCGAGAAACCCGCTGGCCAGTATCGTTGCCGCGCTGCCGTCAAGGCCCGAGAGATCCGACTGGAAGGCCGCGACAGCCGTGTCGGCGTCGCTGGGCGTTATGAGCAGCCGCTTCTGCTCGGCGGACACCGAGAGGTAATCTGCCGTCACGTCCCCGTAGATCAGGTCTTGGAAGAGCACCGTACCGTTCTCGTCGAGGTCCACCGTCGGAGCGTCGGTTGCCCCGTGGACGGCTCGGAGACTAACCTCTCCCGGAGCGGCCGTCGAGTCGGCCTCGCCCTCCACCAAGAACTCCACTGCGATCGGCTCTCCGTCCGGATTCTCCACAAACCCAGACGGGTCGAGCACGCCGCTGGCTACCACCGTGTGGGCTTCATTCGCGGCAAAGGTAACCGACTGCGTGGTTACGATATCGTTCGGTCCATCCGACCCGGCCGGAGCGATTCCAGCTTCGATTCCACTCCCCGATGGCACAGACCGAAAGGAGGTGGCCGAGCGGAAGCCAAAGTTATCAATCGCCTTCTCGTTGCCCAGGTAGACATCCACGGTGTCGGCCGCCGGGTCCGCGGCGTTGTGTACGAATTGCACCTGCGCACTACTCCCAATTTGATTCTCGTAGAGGGTTGCCGTAGCCATCGAATCGGCGTTTCGTCCCGCAAGCATCAGATCGGGAGCCACGTCACCCTGAATGTCGCCCCAGGCCACTGCGCTTCCTTCTACGGGTGTCAGCCCCGCCTCGAACGGCGTGAACGTGCCCGTTCCGTCGTTCTCGTACACGATGGCTGCCGGACTGTCCGTGGTATCCTGCCCACTCACCACCAGGTCCGGATCGCCGTCCAAGTCCATATCAGCGGCGGCCACCGCACCGGGCGCCACGTCGACAAGGCCGGCCTGCGCAGTGGAGAAGTCCCCATCGCCATCGTTTAAGTACAACCTTGTTCGGTGCTCTCCGTCCGCCCCTACCCCAGTGAGGACTAGGTCGAGGCCGCCGTTCCCGTCTACGTCAGTCCAGGTTGCAGAGCGCCCCGCCACATCGGTAATGCCGGCGTCCACTGGTGTGAACGTTCCAGTACCGTCATTTTCATAGATCGCGGCGTAGGGGACAGGATCGTTCAGGCTATTTTGCCCTCCAGCCACCGCAAGGTCCAAATCCCCATCATCGTCGATGTCGGCGAACTGGGATGCCCCGATGGCCACGCCTTCCTCAATTCCAGCATCCAACAGTGAGAATGAGCCGTCCCCTTCGTTCTCGTAGATCCGGATGGAGGGCTCCGGCGAATTGCAGATCGGCGGGCAAAGTGGATTGAGCTCTCCAAAGCCCCCCACATTGCCGGTTACGACGAGATCAAGGTCCCCGTCGCCATCTACGTCTCCCCAGTCCACAGAGCCAACCGTGACGCCATCAATGTCAGCGTTCAACGGCGTGAAGCTACCCGACCCGTCATTTTCATAGATTTGGGCCGAGTTTACCGGGAGGTTCTCTGGGGAGAATCCGCCCTGGTTTCCTGTGATAGCGAGGTCGGGATCCCCATCGCCATCGAAGTCTCCAAACGCTGCCGACCCAAGTGATACTCCCGTAAGCCCTGCACTCATCGGCGAAAAGCTCCCGTCCCCTTCGTTCTCATAGAGCGTCGCCGACGGCTGCGCATTTTCTGTATTGCCCGACTCATTCCCCACGACGAGCAGGTCGAGGTCCCCATCGTTGTCCACATCAGCCCATGTCGCGTCCCCCCCTACCGCACCGGTGAGGTTGGCCTCAAGGGGAGAAAACTGCCCCTGCGCTGGGAGGGCAGTGCACAGAGAAGCAACAGCCAAAATCGCAAGTGCGCGCAGAGTAAAGCGCGCGGAGCAAGGGAAAGACAGCATGACTCTTCAACAGAAACGATTCCGCAAATACAATCAGTCAAGCCTCTAGAAGTACTTCCAACAGGGTTCTACATCCCTCTTCGAAGCGCGAGCACCTCTTCCCGGATCATGCACATGAGGAAGGATGGGGTATTTACCCGTACGGAGCAGACGGCGAATCCGTCCCAACGGAATAAGCCCCTCGCCCCCGACGGCTCTGAGGACGAGAGGCTCGGTTTCCTGGATACACCCGTAGGTACCCGAAAGACCCATCATTGCCCTATCGTACGACGGTAAGGCGCTGGGTACGGGTCTGCCCTCCCGCCTGCACCTGCAGCACGTACACCCCGCTGGGCAGCCCACCGGTATCCACCACGAGCCGCTCGGACTGCCCCGCCGGCGGCGTCCCGCGGTACAGCGTCCGCACCCGCTGCCCGAGCGTGTTGTACAGCACCACCCGCGCCTCCGTCCCCTCCTTCACCGCAAACGACATCACCGCCTGCCCGGACGCCGGGTTCGGGGCCGGGGCCTGCACGCTGATCGCCTCCTGCATCCGCACCTCCAGGCGCACCGGATCGCTCAGGCGCGTCGACCCGTCGAGGTCCACCTGTTGGAGCCGGAAGCGGTGGGTGCCGGGGCCAAGTTCTTGCTCGACCGCAAACCGGTAGGACTGGGCCTCGGTGGTGGTCCCGCCCGGGGCCTTGCTGTCAACGAAGCCGAGGCGCCTCCAGCCCCCGGCCTCTGGCCCGCGGTGTTGGACGCGGAAACCGGCGTTGCCGGTCTCCGCGGCGGTTTGCCAGCGTAGCGTCGCCCCCGCACCGCTTCGCACTGCCTCCAGTCCCGCCAACTCTACCGGGAGGGCCGTGGACGTACGCACCGGAATCAGTTGGTAGGTTTCCTGAGACTGTCCCAGCACACCTTCATAGGTAAACGTCCCTGTTGGAATGGAGGTGCCAATGATCTCTGTCTCCGAACTCCCCTGCACGCGAAAATCGAACGTTGTGCCCTCGGCATCCTCGACGACGTAGGTCGTGCTGGCATTGAAGGTGCCCCCTGTGGTGTCCGGATTGGTGAACGTGAGGTTTTCGACGCGGAGAAGTTCGCTTTCGTAGTCTTCACCGTCCGGGGCCTGCAGGTCCGACAAGGAGGCGTCCTGTGCCGCCGGGAGCCCTTCCTGGCCCTGAATGCTATAGCCTGTGAGGTCTTGATTGTTGATCCGCAACAGCCCTTCGAAGTCCGAGAGCGTTCCGGTGACTTCGAGGCGTGTGCCCTGCGTGATGTCACTGTTGGCGATGTCGTCGCGGAAGTCATTCGCGAGGCTATTGTTGGAGGCCTGGCGGACTACGAGGCCGCTGGCGCCCGTTGGTCCACTGGCATCCTGAAGCCGCACGTACGAGTCAAAGGCACGCGTCACAGTGCCCTCCACCGTGACGGTCGAGCCCGCCCCCTTCTGGCGGGCCTGCTGGATGGTGATCGGAAAGGTGATCACGTTTCCACTTGGAAGTGCGGCGATGAGCGCAAACTCGGGGCCCCCTTGATTAGCCGCCGGGTCGAGGAAGCCGCTGGCCAGCACCGTGGCCGCAGTGCCACCTAGGCCCGAAAGATCGACCTGAAACGCCGCCACTGGCGCATCGGAATTGGCCGGGGTTATGGCCAACAGTTTCTCTTCGGGCGTGACCGACAAGTAGTCCGCCGTGACGTCCCCGTAGGTCAAGTTATCGAGCAGCGTGGTGCCTCCTTCGTCAATGTCTACCGTCGGGGCGTCGGTCGCGCCGTGGACGGCCCGGAGGCCCACCTCGCCCGTGGCAGCCATCGAGTCGGCACCGGTCGCCGAGAGGAATTCAAAGCCGATGTCCTCCCCGTCCGGATTCGGCGCAAAGTCGCCAGGGGTTAGAACCCCATTCGCCACGACGGTGTGGGCCTCCCCCGCCGTGAGCGTCACCGTCTGCGACGCGATGATATCGCCAGGCCCATCCGAACTGCTCGGGGCGACTCCCACGTCGATGCCCACACCGGATACGAGGCGGTCGATAAATGGAGTCGCTTCACGGAAGCTCAGGTCATTCACAGCCAGGGTGTCGTCGAGGTAAAGATCCACCGTCTGGACCCCTGGGTCCGCCGCGTTGTGGATGACCTGCGCCTCCGCAAGCTCTCCGACGCGGCCTTGGTCGATGTTCGTGATTTCCACCGGATCCCCGTTTGAATCAACGAACACGCTTCTGTTGATCGTCCCTGTCCCCGTCAAACTTGGGCTTAGGGTGAGCGGTGTCCCAGCATCCGCGGCCAGCTGAACGTCAATTTGGAGAAACTCTCCGCTCCCCGTGACCGGTGGATTATCGGCGATGTTCGAGACTCGCACGGTATCACCGTTTATGTTCTCAACAAAGTTGTTCGTCCCAAAGCTCAGTTCACTTCCATCGCGCACCTCGACAACGGTGAGGACCGAGCTGTTGAAGACAAACTCCATATTCGCGTACTCTTCCACCTCCACACTGCCAAGATCCGCTTTGATGCTGAGCGTCACGGTTTGTCCAGGATCCGGCTCAATCTCGGGGAGCGTTACGCTGATGTCTGATTGCGCGGATGCCGACGGGGGGACACTCACTGCGGTGGCAAGAAGGGCAAGGCCTAATAGGACTGGAAAGACCTTTAGGTAGCGGACATTCATGATACTTAAGGATGGTTGATTCGAGTCTACGGGGGATCACAAAAACCAAGGGGGTTTGAGGAGACGACGCTCCTCAAACCCCCTGTGGTTTCTGCAAGTACGTCTGGGTCGATGCGTTCGAAGGCATCGAGGCCAGGGTTACTTGACGACCGTCATCTTGCCGGTCTTGGTCTGGCGGTTGTCGCCCATCTCCACTCGGGCCCGGTAGAAGTAGGTCCCCGAGGAGAGGTCGGAACCGTTGACCCGAACCGTACGGCCCGAGCCCGCCGACATCTCGCCGTCGTAGGCCGTCTTCACCTTCCGGCCGAGGAGGTCGTAGACCTCAACGGTCACGCTTGCCTTCTTCGGCAGGTCCATCTCTAGGGTGGCAGCCTGCCGGAAGGGGTTCGGATAGGCCCCCTCCAGGGCAAACTCATCCGGAATGTCGACCAGCGACTTCGCGGCCAGCTCCTTCGCGGAGCCTTCGTTGACGGCCACGTTGCCGCCCACCTTCACCGTCGCGTCCGCCTGCTCACGCTTGAGCGTCAGGGTCGCGACCTTTCCGGTCTTGGACAGCGCCGAGACGCCGGCCATCGAGATCTTCAGTGTCCCGTCGTCGGACACGTTATGGACCGCGCGCCAGCCGTTCGGCAGCTGGGACTCCATGTCCTTCACGGACACCTTGTCCGGATCGAGCTCCGTGCTCACCTCAATGGAGCGGACGCCCTGGGCCGACTGGTTCAGGACCAGGGGCAGCTTCATGGTCGACTCGTCTTCGTCGGCCGTCTGCTGCTTCGGTCGCGTGACCTCGCCCCAGGCAAGGGACGCGTCCGTTTCGCTCGAGGCGGTCGACGACTTGGACGCGAGGACGTTGTTTCCGGCCTCACAGCCGTCGGCAACCGGGAAGCACGGAATGCCGCCTACCGTGCGCTGGAGGATCAGCGAAGCGTCGTAGGCCGTCACGCTGCCGTCGCCCGACACGTCGCCCTGCGTCTCCTGCGCCGCGATGAAGTCGGTCTTCCCGACCACGAAGTCGAGCACGCTGCTCGCATCCGCGGTGTTGATATTCAGGTTCAGGTCCGCGTCCCCGTAGAGCGGGACGATTTCCATCACCTTGTCTAGCGCATTCACCGGCGGATTGCCTTCGTTGAAGGTCATCTCCTCCATGTTCATGTCCATCTGGCCGATCTTGTCGCCAGCCTGAGCATTGACGCTTACGAGGGTGCCTTCGCCCTCGATGTCGAAGAGACCGGCGCCACTGCCAGATCCGCCATCAGACTCGGACTCCGTCCCGGTGTCGGACGCCGCGATGGTCAGGGTCCCGTTCTCGTTGTCAATGTCCGACACGAGCGTGAGGCCCTCACTGAGCGTCCCTTCCGTCACTACCTCCTGAATCTGGAGGCTGTCGGCCGGGAAGTTCATCGTCATCTGGTAGGAGAAGACCTCCAGATCGTTGAGGCTCTCGACATTGAAGTCCATACCGAACTCCTCGGTCGGGTAATGGTCGCCCTGCGTGTCCATCGTCATCGTCACGTTCTCGATGACGCTGAGCGTGAAGGGCAGCTCCGCGGTCTCCGCGAGCGGCGCGTTCGTCACGAAGCCAAGGCCCGACTGGTAGGTGTCCTCCTCAATGCCCGGCACGTTGGTGTCCACGGTCAGGTTGAGGGTGTCCGACTCGCTCGGCGCGATGGTGCCGGATGTCTTGTCGACGGCCAGCCACTCGCCGCCGGCGAACACCTGCACATCGTCTACAGCCCAGCCGTTGATGTTGAAGGAATCTCCTTCGAAGGTCCAGGCCACGTGGAACTCGTCGGAGCCCACGTCCTCGTTGTCGATCGTGATCATCTCATCGATCGGGCCAACGTCCTGGGCCGGGAATTCTTTCACCGTGGTCCAGGTCTCACCGCCATCGCCGGTCGTCTCCAGACGGACCGTGAATTCACCTTCGCTGAAGGCGTCGATGATGTGGGAGAACTGGACGAACACCTGCCCCAGATTCTCAGTGTCGAGCTGGGGCGTAATCAGACGCTGCGTACCCTCCGTAGAGGGGAGCCAGTAGAAGCACGCCTGCTCCGGGTCGTCGAAGTAGAAGGTGCAATCCTCACCTACTGTCGTCCAGTTCTGGCCGTCGTTCGCACCGGCGCGGAACCAGTCCCCTGGCGGGAATTCTTCCCCACCAAAGCCCTCTTCGAGGAGAAGCGACTGGGCGGGCGGGCTGGTCGGCAGCACCGAGAGGTCGTACTCCAGCGGGTTTCCGCCGGTGTTGGTGACCTCAACGGTCTCTTCCTGCGTCTGGCCAATGTAGGCCTGCTTCTCGAAGCTCGTCGGGTTGAGCGAGAGCGCGGGCGCCGGAATGCCTTCGCCGACGAGCGTGACCTCGCGGGTCGAAATCTCCTCGCCCTCGATGGTCATCGTCGCGGTGAACTCTCCGACGCTCTGCGGCGTGAAGGCCACCTCGAAGATCCGTGCATCGCCCGGTTCGAGGATGAACTCACTGCCGCCCGTGAAGGCGAAGTTCTCGGAGTCGATCGACACGTTCGTCACGTTCAAGTTCGCCGCACCGTCGTTGCGGAGCGTGACCATCTGCGTGCTCGACGTGTCGTCGACGAAGAGATCCTCGTACCCTAGCGAGTCCTTCGAGACGAAGGAGACCGGCGCGGCCTCCACCGAGAGGTTCACCGGCAGCGACTCGCTCGGCTCGCCCTGCAGGCCCTCACCGACGATCGAGATCTGGGCGCTGTAGTCGCCCTCAACGATCTGGCTGGCGTCGTAACTCGCCTCCAGGGTCAGCGTGGCGCCAGCCGGGAGCGTGCCCTGCTCCAGGTTTGTGGCGAGCCACGGAATGCCCTGGCCCGGCGTGGCCATCCATCCCAGCTCGTCGTTGCCGGCGTCCGGGAAGGAGCCAATCATGGTCGTATTCCCGGTCTCCCGGTCGACCTGACGGAGCGTGCCGGACTGGCAACCGAAGAAGCCACAGTTGTGAAGCGCGGCCATAAGCACCTGCCCCGTTTCGGCGTCATAAGTCATGCTCTGGGCAAAGTTGGCGTCAATGCCCGTGGAGCCGATGACTTCCGTCTCGGCCGACTGGAGGTCGAGGCTCAGGATCTCGTCGTTCGCGATCTCATGGGCGTAGGCATCTCCTTCCCCATCGATCGCCAGGCCCACGACAAGGTTTCCGCTTGCATACTCGCCAACCAGGTCGAGCTCAGCGTCGTCCACGTCCAGCTCGTAAAGGCGGTTGGTATTGCCTTCGCCGGCGGTCACGTACGTCGTGCCGTCGGTCGGGTCCGTCTCCATGTCCGCCCAGGTGACGCTTGACCCCACCGGATCGAGTTCCCCGACGCTCTGTACTGACCCATCTTCCAGTGTGTAGGTCTTCAGCGTGTTGTCGGCGTTATCGATCCAGTACACCTGGTCGTTGTTGGCGAAGGTGAAGTTCCCGGCGTAGGAGTCGACGCCTTCGTCCACGATGGTGAATTCACCGGGCAGACCCACGTCGAAGGCGACGATCTCCGGCGCAAGCACCTCAGCGCCATAGGCCGTCACGCCAGTCGCGTCCAGAACTTCCGGACCGCTCGTGAGTCGCGCCGCCATCGAGCGGGCGCCTTGGTTTGCGGACTGATCTTCCGGCTCTGCACTAGGCGCCGGCTGCATGGACGGCTCCACGTCCGAGTTGGACTGCGGCTCCATCTGCTGCATCTGACGCCAGCGCTGGAGCTGCTTATCGGCGAGCTTCGGCGTGATGTCCATGCTCTCGGACTCCAGGGACTCGATCAGGACCGAGAACGGCAGGCTTTCGCTGAACTCGTTCGTGACCGTGAACGTCTGGGTGGCCGTCGAGTCGCCGGTCGTCAGGTCAATCTCCTGCTCCAGCGAGTCCGGCTCGATCGAGACGAACGGCGTGCCCTGTCCCTCGATGCTGACCTCCTGGTCGCCCGCGCTACTCGCGAACGAGATCGTGCCGCTGTAAGTGGTCGACTCGGTCGGGGAGAAGCTCACGGGAACTGCCATGCTTTCTCCCGGATCGAGCACGAATCCAGTGCTGTCGGGCAGCGAGAAGACACCGCCTCCGTCAAGTTGCAGACTTCCAACCTGGAGGATGTTGTTCTCACTGTCGTTGAAGACCGTGAGCGTGTCCGTCGTGCTCGTGCCGGTAAAGACACTGCCGAAGTCGAGCGGATCCTCCGAGACGCTGATGGCGGGTTCGCCATTCACAGTCAGCGTGACCGGCAGCTGCTCCGTCGGCGTGCCCGGATCGTTGCTCTCGATCTCAACATTGGCCATGTAGTCTAGTCCGCCCGTCAGGTCCAGCACACCTTCTTCCTCAAAGGTGGTCTGGTACGAGAGGGTAACCTCGTCGGGCTCGCCTTCCGGCACCTCGCCCTCCGTCGGCTCAGCAGCGAGCCACTGGCCAGTCCCACTAATCGGCGTCGCGACCCAGCCGAGCTGGTCGGTGCCGCTGGGCTGATCCGCACCGATGATGCCGATGAGCTCGGTGCTTCCTGTCTCACGGTTCACCGTGCGGAGCTCCGGCTGAAAATCGGTGTTGTTGAACGCCGCCATGAGCATCACCTGATTCTGCGTATCCCAGGTCAGGCCCTGCCCAAAGTTGGAGTCAAACCCGATCGAGCCGACCTGCGTGGCCTCGCCGGTCTGCTTGTCGATCTCGTAGAAGGCGTCCGTCGAGGCGCTGAACCCATACATCTGGCCCTGCCCGTCGACCGCAATGTCGATCATGAAGTCGACCCCAAAGGAGCCGATCTCTTCGACCGACGGTGCGTCCGGATCCAGGGTGTAGAGCGTCGTCCCGGTGTTTACGTAAATCGTTCCGGAATTCGGATCGGTAGACATACCCGTCCATCCACTTCCGGGAGCCCCCACATTGCCGATCTGCTCAAATTCGCCCGTCTCCACATCGACGGTACGAAGATTCCCTTCGTTGTCGAGTTCGTAGACAAACGAGTCGTCGTCACGTGGGAAGTCTCCCGCGTTCGAGAATCCGGATCCGGGATACGACGAAAGAACATTCAGCGTCTCCGGCGAGCCGCCTTCGAAGGAGACGAAGCTGGTTGCCTCTCCGGAGTTCACACCAACGTAGAAACTACCTTCCAGGTCGGCGTTGAGCGTTTGTACTGGGGCTGAGTTTTCGACCGGCTCCCCGTCTTCAGGGGCCGGGCCAATGGAGGTCTCATAATTGCCCTCCGTGAAGTCAGCCTCGGACACCGGCGTCAGCGTCTCCCCGATCGGATCGGAGATCTGCGTGCCACCAAGCACTGGCTCCAGGGTGTACTCAAGCGTATCCTTTCCGGCGTTGAGGATCGAGAACGAATTCTCGCCGGTCTCGCCGACAGCAAGTGTCAGGCTCTGCTCCTCCGGATCGAGGGCGATGGCCGGCGCATTCTGGGTCGTCGCCGACGGGACGTTCGAGAGATCCGAAGTGTTGCCGAACGTATCGGACGTCTTGATTGCAAAGAAGTACTCCGTGTCCGGCGATAGTCCATCCACGACCGTCGAGTCCGTCTCTCCGGAGGCCGGGGGCGTCGGAGGATCCTCGACCTGCTGAGCGTTCTCAAAGTCCGAATCGTTCTCGATCGGGTCGGTGGAGTAGCGGATGTCGTACACCGCCGGACTTCCCTCCGGCACCGTCCACTGCAGGTCCACATGCGCCGCCGCCACATCAGTCACCGAGAGATCGGTGATTGCGGGGGGCGCCTGGCCATCGTCCTCCTGCAGGGCCTGCGCCAGATTCAGGCGACCCGCTCCGATATCGCGGGAAATGCCAATGTCGTCGGCCGACTGTTCGAG
>Ga0207414_1000989_pt1 | contig 11207 bp, 11 predicted proteins | sample PonA231FremontCA_2_FD_187269 | JGI IMG/M metagenome (GOLD analysis project Ga0207414, IMG submission 187269) | Marine sediment microbial community from Fremont, CA, USA - Pond A23 Sediment 1 (SPAdes) | ecosystem: Environmental > Aquatic > Marine > Unclassified | place: USA: Fremont, California... | reverse complement strand
CTTGCAGTGCACGCAGTTCTGGAAGTTGATCTGAAAACGCGGATTGCCGGCGTCGTCTTCCACCACTTCGTACACCCCTGCCGGGCAGTAGCGCTGGGCGGGTTCGGCGTAGGTGGGCAGGTTATCGCGAATCGGCAGCGCCGGGTCGCTTAACTGCAGGTGGCAGGGCTGGTCTTCCTCGTGGTTGGTGTTGGACAGAAACACCGAGGTCGATTTGTCAAACGACAGCTTGCCGTCCGGCCTGGGGTAGTCGATTTTCTCGAACTCCGCCGCCGGCTTCAGCGCCCCGTGGTCCGTGGTGGTGTCGTGCAGGTTGGGCAGCTTGTTGCCCAACAGCTGGTTGGCGAAGTTGTAGGCGCCGCCCATCACGGTGCCGTACTTGTGAATCGCCGGGCCAAAGCTGGCGCTGGCCTTGAGTTCGTCATAGGCCCAGCTGGCTTCCCATTTCGTGGTGAAGGCGGTCAGCTCCTGGCCGCCTTCATCCCCCGCCTGAAGGGCCTCGAAAACGCTTTCCGCCGCCACCAGGCCGGATTTCATCGCCGTGTGCAGGCCCTTGATCTTGGCAAAGTTCAGCGTGCCCGCATCGCAGCCGATCAGCAGGCCACCGGCAAAGGTCATTTTCGGCAGGCAGTTCAGGCCGCCCTTGGTCAGCGCGCGGGCGCCGTAGGCTACCCGCTTGCCGCCCTCAAGGTGCTGGCGGAGCACCGGGTGATGCTTCATGCGCTGGAACTCGTCAAACGGCGAGAGCCAGGGGTTCTGGTAGGACAGATCCATGATCAGCCCGACCACCACCTGCTGGTTGTCTGCATGGTAGAGGAACCAGCCGCCGTGGGTGTCCTTATCCAGCGGCCAGCCGGAGCCGTGCAGCACCAGGCCCGGTTCATGCTGCTCGGCAGGCACGTCCCACAGCTCTTTCAGGCCGATGCCATAATGCTGGGGGTCGCGGCCGGCGTCGAGGGCGAACTCGCTGATCAGGCGCTTGCCCAGATGCCCGCGGGCGCCCTCGGCAAACAGCGTATATTTGGCGCGCAGCTCCATGCCTGGCATATGGCCATCTTTAGGCTGGCCATCGGCGCCCACGCCCATATCGCCGATCAGGATGCCGCGCACACAGTCGTCTTCGATGATGACGTCCTGGGCGGCAAAACCGGGAAAGATTTCCACCCCCAGCTGCTCGGCCTGCTCGCCCAGCCAGCGGCACAGGTTACCCGCGCTGATCACATAGCGGGTCATGTTCCCGCCGGTGTTATGCATGCTCCTGGGCACCAGGGCATGGGGGATCTGCTGGCTTTTCTCGGCATCCTTGAGCAGGTAGACCTCATCGCGGATGGCAGGGGTGGTCAGGGGCGCGCCGCGCGCTTCCCAATCGGGGAACAGCTCAGCCAGGGCGCGCGGCTCGAACACCGCGCCGGAGAGAATGTGCGCGCCGACTTCAGAGCCTTTTTCGACCACACAGACGGTCATTTCCTGCTCGGCGGCGTTGGCCTGCTGCATCAGGCGGCAGGCGGCAGAAAGACCGGACGGCCCGGCGCCGACAATCACGACGTCAACTTCCATCACATCGCGTTCGATCTCACCATTGTCTACGGCATTGCTATCCACAGCGTCTCTCCTGCTCGTCGCTTGTTTGCTCTAACTACTCGCCACACCCCTAAAATATAGAAATTAAATTAAAATGTCTATATTAGGCCGGTGGTATAGGGGATGGCGGCCAGTAACACGCACATACAAAGAAGCCGTCCTTTCGGACGGCTTCTTGTAATTCTTTGCAGCCAGAGCGTGGTGCCGACACCAGGAGTCGAACCCGGGACCTACTGATTACAAGTCAGTTGCTCTACCAACTGAGCTATGTCGGCTTATCAAGCGCTTTTTAAAATTATCGTGAGATTCACAATAATAGAAAACAGGTTAGCAATGGCTGGGGTACCAGGATTCGAACCTGGGAATGCCGATACCAAAAACCGGTGCCTTACCACTTGGCTATACCCCAGCAGTGTGGTGGCCAGAGACGGAATCGAACCGCCGACACGGGGATTTTCAATCCCCTGCTCTACCAACTGAGCTATCTGGCCGCTGCCAACGGTGCGTATTAAACCCCAGCGGGCCGTTTTCGTCAACCCCTTTCGTTTCAGAAAGATGGCCGACGCCCGTCGGCATGAGCACGCTAGGCGCTCGGCGGGACATAGCCCTCGGCCTGGTCGGTCTCGCGATTGTCGAAAAAGCGCTCCATCTGCTCCATCAGGTACGCCCGCGAGGCAGGGTCGAGCATGTTGAGGTGCTTCTCGTTGATCAGGCGGGTCTGCAGCGCCTGCCACTCCTCCCACGCCTGCCGCGAGACGCAGGCCTGGATCTCCTGGCCCTTCTTGCCGGGCAGCGGCGGGAAGGGCAAGGCGTCCATCTCTTGCTGGTACTTGCGACAGAATACGGTCTGGCTCATCGGGAACTCTCTCCTCTTGCGGGGTTACGGGGTCCGGCGACGGGGGCCAGCGCGAAGGGCGCCAGGGACGCCAGCAGCGCCTTGACCGGTGCCGCCAGACCGATGCTTGCGGGGTCGGCAGGATCGTACCAGCAGCGCGTTTCGGCCACCCCATCCAGGCGCGCAACCCGCGCTGGCTGGGGCGTAATGACCAGGCGAAAGTGGCTGAAGACATGTGTGAACGATGCCCAGGCTGGCTCGAGCTCGCTGCCCGGCGCGTGGCTGACCAGCCACTCCTGCAGGGCCGCCGCATCATCGAACTGCGGCAGACACCACAGGCCGCCCCACAGGCCGCTGGCGGGGCGCTGCTCGAGCAGCACGCGCCCCTGCGAGTCCTGCAGCAGCAGCATATGGGTAGTGCGGGTGGGCAGGGCCTTGCGCGGCTTGGACTCGGGAAAGCGCTTCTCCTCGCCGCGCGCGTGGGCCACGCAGACATCGGCGAACGGGCAGCGAGTGCACTCGGGGGTGCCGCGCCGGCATAGCGTCGCGCCCAGGTCCATCATCGCCTGGGTGAAGTCGACCACCCGTGATGCGGGCGTATAGTGCTCGGCCAAGGCCCATAGCCGACGCTCCACCGCCGGCCGCCCCGGCCAGCCTACCACGGCGTGCAGGCGTGCGAGGACACGCTTGACGTTGCCGTCGAGGATCACCGCCCGCCGCCCGGTACTCTGGGCGATGATTGCCCCAGCCGTGGAGCGCCCGATGCCGGGCAGTGCCGCCATCGCGTCGAGGCTGTGGACGGGAAACGTGCCGCCATGCTCGTCGACCACCCTGCGGGCGGCCGTGTGGAGGTTGCGACCACGGGCGTAGTAGCCCAGGCCGGTCCACAGGTGCAGCACCTCGTCCTGGTTGGCCGCCGCCAGCGCCTCGACGTCGGGAAAGCGCGCCATGAAGCGCTCGAAATAGGGAATCACCGTCGCCACCTGGGTCTGCTGCAGCATGATTTCAGAGACCCAGACGCGGTAGGGCGTGCGCTCATGCTGCCAGGGCAGGTCGTGGCGGCCGTGGGTGTCGAACCAGGCGAGCAGGCGCTGCTGGAAGCGCACCGACGGCAGAATGGCGGGCGGCATATCCGTCATGGGGCTCTCATCGCGCGTAAAAAAAGCGCCGACGGGCGAGGTCGGCGCAGGGACTGGTACATCATGTTGCTCACTCAAACAGACCCTCGAGGGCGTCGCGAAGTTCCCGTCCGGCCTGCTCGCCGATGCGCTCCTCCAGCGCGTCGCCGGCACGCTGCGCGGCGGCCTCGCGCAGCAGTCCAGCCAGCGTGTCCTGGAACGCTTCGCGGTCGAGGCGGCACCATTCGCCACTGTCGCCGTCCAGCTGTCCCTGGCAGCGCAGCGGCAACGGCACGCGCTCCAGGCGCGGATTGACCTCGCAGGGCGCATTCTGGGCACTAACCAGGCGCAGAGCGGCGCGCAGGTCGAACTGCGTGCTGACCAGATCCAGCTCTGCCTGGCCAGCCACTTCCATGCCGGGCAGCGCGGCCATCAGGTCGTCGCTGCGCACGTTGCCCTCATCGAGGCGCAGCGTGGCCTGCAGGCGCTCGAAGCGCGTATCGTCGCGCCACTCGCGGTCGAGTGTCTCGCCCTCGAGCACGGCGGCTGCGGTACACAGCTGTCGCGCAAGGTTGATGTCGGGAAGCGCGCCCTCCTCCACGCGAAGCGCCAGGGTGCCGCCCAGGTGGCGCCTCAGCGCCATTGCCGTGTTACCGCGCGAGGTGAGCTCACCCTCGCCGCTCAGGCGTCCGACAAGCGGCGCGGGGGCAGCGCCGAGCGAGGTGAGCAGCGTGCCCAGACGGACCCGCTCGAGCGTGGGTGACAGCTGCCAGCGGGCCGGCAGCTCGCGCAGGTCAAGGGTGCCAGTAGCCGCCAGGCGGCCGTCGTGGAGACCTGACGTCAGACCGACCAGGCGGTGACGCCCGCCGCTCCCTTCCAGAGTCAGGTCGAGCGCTTCGAGGTCCAGCCCGCGCAGGCGAAGAGCCTCCAAGGCCAGATGGGCATCGAGTTCGAGTCCCGCCAGCCACGCCGTCGGCAACAGCGCGTCCCCCTCGGCAGCGTAAGCCGGGCGCAGGCCCGGCAGCGCCGCCGCCGTGTCCTCGCCGTCGGGGGGCGGCAGGTAGCCGTCCAGGTCGAGCCGGTCGCCCTGCAGGTCGGCGGAAAGGCTGCTGCCGTCAAACTGACCGGCCAGCCGGCCGGTGAACGTGCTGCCGTCCAGTACCAGCGTCAGGCCGGTGAGCGCGACGCCGTCGAGGTCACCACTCACGGGGCTGGTCAGCGCCACATCGGAGAGCGCCTCGCCATTGGCCATGGCCGGCAGCATGTCCAGCCGCGTCAGCCAGGGCCGCAGCGACAGCGGCGCCAGGCGCAGCTGGCCGGTGTAAGCCGGTGCCTCGGCAAGTCGACTGAGGTTGAGGTTGCCGCTGAGCTTGAGCGCATCGGGACCGCTGAGTGCCATGTCGCGCAGGCGGGCGCTCTGCTCATCGAGGTCGGCATCCAGGCTGAAGGCCAGCGACAGCGCCAGCGCCTTTGCCCCCAGGCGCGGGTGATTGAGGCTGGCGTCGAGCTGACCCTGTTCGAGCTGCAGGCTGCCGGCGCCGAGGTCCACCACCAGCCGCGCGCCCTCCAGGGTGAGCTGCTGCTGACGCTCGCGCCCGGCGAGACGATTGACGGTCCCCAGGCGCACCCCTTCCACCACGTGACGACCTTCCGCCAGCCCCAGGGCCACCCGGCCATCGACGTCGATCTCGCTGGCCAGCCACGGCTCGCGCGCCTGAGCTTGCCCGTCCAGGCCCTCGTACGCCGTCAGCTGGAAGGCGCCCTCCACCGGAAAAGCGCGGCCGGGATTGACGTTGCTGCCGCTGAACTGGACGCTCTCGAAGCGCAGCTCGCGGTCGGCCAGGGCATCGCGAAAACGGACCTCGCCGTTGCGGATCTGCACGCTGGCCACATTGAGTGCCACCGAGAGGCCCGGGTCCAGCTCGGGACTGGGGCCGGCACTGGCCGGCGCCAGCACTTCCGCGGCCTCCTCGCGACGCTCGTCGAGCCGCTCGAGCAGCACCTGCCAATTGCCTTCGCCCTGTGCATCACGCGTCAGGTCGAGAGCCAGACCGTCGACAGTCAGGCCGTCGATGGCGATCTCGCCGCGCAGCAGCGGCGCGAAGGCCAGGCTGACTTCCGCATGGGAGAAAGCGGCAAACGGCGTCGCCTCCTCCTGCTGATCAGGCAAGCGGGCCTCGGCTTCCTGCACGGCGACCCCCAGGCGGGGGTAGAACGACCACGAGAGCGGTCCCTCCAGGCTCAGCGCCAGGCCGCTATGCTCGCGCACCACCTCGACCAGCCGCGGCTTGAGGTCGTTGGGATCGAAAAACGTGGTGACATAGACCACCGCCCCCACCGTCACCAGGCCGAGCACGCCAATCGCGGCAAGCAGGGTGCGTAACAGTCGCTTCATGGCTGAACGCCCCGGGGTGGCAGGTCAAGTTCGAAGCAGTCACCCTCCTTGGTGAGACGGTAGCCGAGCCGGGTGAGAAGCATCTGGTCGGCCACCAGCAGCTGAGCGGAGTCGGCGTAAAGGCGCTGCCCGGCGGCGTAGGCCGCCTCGCTGACCAGCGCCAGCAGCCGCGAACCCACGCCGCGACGGCGGGTCGTCTTGCGCACGCAGAGGTGCGACAGCCAGCGCGCCTCGGGCCCGAGGGTCACCGCCACCGCGCCCAGCAGCCGGTCGTTGAAGCGTGCGCAGCTGAAGCGGTGACCGGCGGCAAGGTGCTGATCAATGAAGGCGTCCACCGGCAGCGGTAGCCGTTCGGCGGGCGCATCTGCATAGATGCGCACGAGGTCGAGGCGTACCTGGGCATCCGCTTCCCAGGCTGGCAGGTCGACCTCCTGAAGGGTAACCGGCATATACGCGTCTCCTTGAGCCGGGGCGACGGATTCGCCGCCACTGTCATGGCCCGCATTGTAGCGGATGGGGCAAACGATTCACTATAATGGCAGCCCCGCAGCGCCAGGCACAGCTACCGGCGCCCTCTTGCTTCGCCGGCCGGTGTCGCCACCGGCCCCTCTCGACGCGCCACGGCGCTGGAGACACGACATGTCCGAGCGTATCGCCACGGTCACCCGCAATACCCAAGAAACCCAGATCACGGTGACCCTCAATCTCGACGGCGAGGGACGCCTGGCCTGCGAGACGGGCGTCCCCTTTCTCGACCACATGCTCGACCAGGTGGCTCGCCACGGACGGGTCGATCTCGATATCCAGGCCGTCGGCGATCTGCATATCGACGACCACCATACCGTTGAGGATCTCGGCATCACCCTGGGCCAGGCCTTTCATCAGGCGATCGGCGACAAGCGCGGCATCTACCGCTACGGCCACGCCTACGTGCCTCTCGACGAAGCGCTGTCGCGCGTCGTGGTGGACTTTTCCGGCCGCCCGGGGCTTTTCATGGATGTCGCGTTCACTCGCGCCAGCATTGGTAACCTGGATACCCAGCTGCTGTGGGAATTCTTCCAGGGCTTTGTCAACCACGCCCGGGTGACCCTGCACATCGACAACCTGAAGGGGTTTAACGCCCACCACCAGGCGGAGACCATCTTCAAGGCCTTCGGGCGCGCGCTGCGCATGGCAGTGGCCGCGGACCCGCGCATGGCCGGCCAGATGCCGTCCACCAAGGGCAGCCTCTGAGGCCGCCGAACGATCACACGAGGAGCGCTTCATGACCATTGCCGTCATCGACTACGGGATGGGCAACCTGCATTCCGTCGCCAAGGCACTGGAACACGTCACCCACGAAAACGTGATCGTGACGCGGGATGCCCGCTGCATCCGCGGCGCCACTCGCCTGGTGCTGCCCGGCCAGGGGGCCATGCGCGACTGCATGGGCGAGCTGGAGAAAACCGAGCTGCGCGGCCTAGTCGAGGAGTTGCTCACCCGCCAGTCAAAGCCGCTGCTCGGCATCTGCGTCGGCCAGCAGATGCTGCTTAGCCACAGCGAAGAAAACGGCGGCATCCAGTGCCTGGATTTTCTGTCCGGCGAGGTCCGCAAGTTCCCCACCGACATGCGCGATAGCCGCGACAACCGGCTGAAAGTCCCCCACATGGGCTGGAATCTGGTGCACCAGCACCATGCCCACCCGCTCTGGGCAGGCATCGACCAGGACGAGCACTTCTATTTCGTGCACAGCTACTACGTCGACGCCAGCGACGACGCGGCCGTGTTTGGCACCACTGAATACGGCCGGATAAGGGCCCACGTGGCCATCGGCCGCGACGCCACCTTCGCCGTGCAATTCCACCCTGAGAAGAGCTCCCGCGCCGGCCTCAAGCTGCTGGAAAACTTCGTGCAATGGACGCCCTGAGCGGTGACGCTCATAACCGGTGCCCCATCACCGCGCCACCCGATACCGGCGCCCGCGACCGCGCCAACCGAGGACACTGACATGCTGGTAATTCCCGCCATCGACCTCAAGGACGGCCACTGCGTCCGCCTCAAGCAGGGCCGCATGGATGACGCCACCACCTATGGCGACGACCCGGTAGCCATGGCGGCGCGCTGGGTCGATGCCGGCGCCCGACGCCTGCATCTGGTCGACCTCAACGGTGCCTTCGAGGGCATGCCGGTCAACGGCGAGGCCGTTACCGCCATCGCCCGGGCCTGGCCCGACCTGCCGATCCAGATCGGCGGTGGCATTCGCAGCGCCGCGACCATCGAGCACTACCTCGAGGCCGGCGTCTCGTACGTGATCCTCGGCACCAAGGCGGTCAAGGAGCCGGCCTTCGTCGGCGAGATGTGTCGTGCCTTTCCGGGCCACGTGATCGTCGGTCTGGACGCGCGCGACGGCTTCGTGGCGACCGATGGCTGGGCCGAGGTCTCGACGGTGAAGGCCAGCGACCTGGCCAAGCGCTTCGCCGACGACGGTGTCTCCAGCATCGTCTATACCGACATTGCCCGCGACGGCATGATGAACGGCGTCAATGTCGAGGCCACTGCGCAACTGGCCCGCGAGGGCGGCCTGCCGGTGATCGCCTCGGGCGGGGTCACCAACCTCGACGACCTGCGCGACCTGATCGCGGCGCGTGAACCCGGCATCCTGGGCGCCATCACCGGGCGCGCCATCTACGAGGGCAGCCTCGACGTGGCCGAGGGCCAGCGGCTCTGCGACGCCCTCAGCGCGAAGGAGGGCTGACCCATGGGACTCGCCAAGCGCATCATTCCGTGCCTCGACGTTGACGCCGGCCGCGTGGTCAAGGGCGTCAACTTCATCGGCATTCGCGACGCCGGTGATCCAGTGGAGATCGCCCAGCGCTACAATCAGCAGGGCGCCGACGAGATCACCTTTCTCGACATCACGGCGAGCCACGAGGATCGCGAGACCACCGTGGAGATGGTCGAGCGCATTGCCGGGGAGGTGTTCATTCCGCTCACCGTCGGCGGCGGCATCCGCTCCTGTGACGACATTCGCACCATGCTCAACGCCGGTGCCGACAAGGTCTCGATCAACACCGCGGCAGTGACCAACCCCGACTTCGTGCGCGAAGCCGCCGAGCGCTTCGGCAGCCAGTGCATCGTGGTGGCCATTGATGCCAAGAAGGTCTCCGGCGAGGACGAGGCTCCGCGCTGGGAGATCTTCACCCACGGCGGACGTCGTCCCACCGGGCTGGACGCCGTGGCATGGGCGCAGAAGATGGTCGCCTATGGCGCCGGCGAGCTGCTGCTGACCAGCATGGACCGCGACGGCACCAAGTCCGGCTTCGACCTCGGTGTGACCCGCGCCATTGCCGATGCGGTGAGCGTGCCGGTGATCGCCTCGGGCGGGGTCGGCAACCTCGACCACCTGGTCGAGGGCGTCATCGACGGTGGCGCCGATGCGGTGCTGGCGGCCAGCATCTTTCACTTCGGCGAGTACACCATTCCCGAAGCCAAGCGCTATATGGCCGCGCGCAGCATCGAAATGCGGCTCTGAGCCACGATGACGATGACAGGATGCCAGGGCGCCCTTCGACTGACCGCCCTATTGGCGGGGTTAATGCTGCTGCTGGGCGCTTGGCCGGCTGCGGCAAAGGCATCCGATGGCTGGCGCGAGCAGTGGCACTGGCCGCCGGCCATGGAACTGAGCCATGTGCTCGTGCAGACCAGCCTCTACACCCGCCACTTCAGTCCCGACCCCGAGCACACCGACCACCAGCAGCTGATCTCCATCAACCTGCACAATCCCGAGCGGTGGTTCATCGGCTTCGCGCGCTTCAAGAACTCCTTCAGCCAGGATTCGCACTACCTCTACGCGGGTCGCGAGCTGCCGATCTGGGCATCAGGTGATATCCGGGTTCGCGCCAAGCTCACCGCTGGCGCCCTGCATGGCTACCGCGGCGAGTACCGCGACAAGATTCCCTTCAATCACTACGGCGTCGCCCCGGCCATTCTGCCCAAGCTGGGCGCAAGCTGGAGACGCCTGGAGACCGACTTGACCGTGTTTGGCACCGCCGGCCTGATCATCACCGCCGGGATACGCTACTAGTCGGCGGAGAGCCCCAGATTGCTGATGCCCTCGTTGCGTCCCAGGCGGCGCAGCGACTTGAGCGCCTCGCGGTCCAGCACGGCCGTCTCCACGCCTTCGAGCACGGCGTCCTGAAAGGCGTTCTCGTCGGCCGTCAGCGGATGGTCGCGGATCAACTCGCCCAGCCGCGAGGCATCCTCCTCGCCTTCGCTGAGCTCGATATAGGCGCGCACGCCGCTGCGCGAGGCCCGGCTGACTTCCATGACCGCCTCGGACGCTTCGCCGCGCAGCGTATCGAGCAGCGCCGAGAGCGCCACCACCGCCTCGAGCGCACGTCGGCCACCGAAGCTGTCGTCTTCGGCGGGAGGCTCGAGCTCGGCAAGCTTCTCGGCCTGGCGGTCGAAGTCGATACGCGCCTCGCGCACCGCCAGCTGCTCCCACACCAGGTCCAGGATCACCCGCATCCCATGCGGGTCGCCCCGGCCGGTGGTCTCGGCGTAGAGCCGATAGTTGGGCAGCAGCCGCTCGCATAGCGCCGCCATGAAGGCCTGCTGGCGGCGCGCGTCGAGCTGCTGCAGGCGATGGAAGAAGCCGCTCATGGAGTCTCCTTGGTAGGGGGGTTGTCTCAGGGCCAGAGGCGATCTTTCGCTACCCGCCCACGGGGATCGAAGAGCACGCCTTCAGCAACCAGTCGCCGCCGCTGCTCCTCGGCCCCCGCGTGATCGGCCAGCTTGCGCGAGGCGGTGATGACGCGAAACCAGGGCAGCCCATGGCCGGCGGGCAGCTCGCGCAGAGCGCGTGCCACCAGGCGTGGCGTCGCACCATCGGTCATTGCGGCAATGCGCCCGTAAGTCGTCACGCGCCCGGGCGGGATCTCGGCCAGGATGGTCAGTATCTGTTCCCGCAGCGCCGGCTTCATGTACCCTTGCGCTGCATCGCGTTCGTCACCGCTGGTACTCCGATCAAGATGAGGCTCCATGCACGTTCACCTTCTTCAGCACAGCTCCCACCAGGGGCCCGCCCGCATCGCCGATTGGCTTGTCAGCATGGGCCACAGCCACACCGTCTTCTACCTGCATGCCGGGGAGCTGCCGCCACGGCCGGCCGATGGCGATGCCCTGATCGTGCTCGACGGCCCTGACGGAGCACTCGACGAGGCCCAGCAGGCGTGGCTGAAACGCGAGCGCAAACTGATTGAGCGCACGCTGGACAGCTGCAAGCCGCTGCTTGGCATTG
>Ga0207414_1000988_pt1 | contig 11213 bp, 11 predicted proteins | sample PonA231FremontCA_2_FD_187269 | JGI IMG/M metagenome (GOLD analysis project Ga0207414, IMG submission 187269) | Marine sediment microbial community from Fremont, CA, USA - Pond A23 Sediment 1 (SPAdes) | ecosystem: Environmental > Aquatic > Marine > Unclassified | place: USA: Fremont, California... | reverse complement strand
CGAGGACCACGCGATGGACCTCCACGTGTTCGAGGGGTCGGTCCGGGCGACCGCGGCCGACCCGGGCCCGCTCGTGACGGCGTTCGAGGCGGGCTACGCGGAGACGGGCGCGGACGGGGTCCTCGACCGACTCCGCGAGGTGGCCGACCGCGGGCGGTACCGGTGACGGAGTCGGTCGCGACGGCGGCCGGGTTGCGCCACGATTTATACCCTCGGCGAAAAGAGGGGAGAACATGGCAGACAAACCGTCGTCCGGGGAGATCCTCGGAATCCCGTACAACTTCGAACGCCCGAGCCTCGGCCGGCTGCTCTCGTCGTACTGGCAGCCCGAGAAGGGGATGCTCGTCGAGAAGCCGTTCGGTATCGGGTACACGCTGAACCTCGCGAACTGGCGGTCGTGGGTCGTTCTCGCGGTCGCCGGCGGGCTCTACTACCAGCAGTCCACGAGCGCGGGTGACGACGGCGAGACGGACGACGGCGAAACGGACGACGGGCCGGTCGAAGTCATCGTCGAGGACGACTGACGGCGGCGGTCGCCGCGGGTCACCACGACGCGCAGTCGGCACAGACGAGGGCGTCGCCGTCGCGCCAGCGCCTGTCGACGCGGGCGCCACACCGGTCGCAGTCGGCCCCGTCCCCGTGCCACGTCGAGGTGGGGACCGTGCTCGGCGCGTCGACGTCGGGGTCGGGCTCCCGGTCGTTCGTAGATTCGGACGCCGGTCCGTCCGCTGAGGCTGGCTCCGACTCGTCGCGGGCGAACTCGTCGAGCGACGTCTCCCCCGACATCTACCCCTCGCGGCGGAGTCGCCGCACGACGTAGTCGCGCTCTAACTCGCCGAGGAACTCCCCGAGTCGGGGCCCCTGCGTGTCGTCGAAAAAGAGGCGGTAGCCCGCCGCAAAGAAGTCGCCGACCTCGACGCCGTGGTCGCGGGCGGTCTCGTACATCGCGGCCTGGATCGCCTCGCCGTCGTGGCCCGCGGCGACGAACGCCGCGAGGTCGTCGAGGGCGGCCGCGACGTCGTCGTCGAACTCGGTGTTCGGGAGGTCGGTCTGGAGGCGGTAATCGTACTCGTTACCGGTGTGTTCGGCCCAGTTGCGGGCCTTCTCGACGCGCGCGAGCGCGGCGTCGACGACCGCCGCGTCGGCGTCGTCCGGGATGTGGCCCTCGTCGCGAGCGAGCCGCTCGCGGAGGTCCGGGTCGTCGACCATCCCGAGGACGGCCGCGAAGGTGTACGGCAGCCGGACCGGCGGATCGGTCGGGGGGTCGTCGACGCGGTCGACGACGAACGGGTACGCGCGTTCGGCGAAGGCGGTGAGGTCCGGGTCGTCGACCGCGCCGAAGTAGGCGCGCTCGAAGCGGTCGAAGCGGTCGACAAGCTGGTCGAGCCGCGCAACGTCGAGGTCGCGGGCGCGTTTCGGATGCAGGGCGAAAAAGTAGCGGAGCACCGCCGGTTCGAGGTATTGCAGCAGCTCCGGCACGGTGACGACGTTGCCCGACGACGAGGAGAGCGCCTCGCCGTTGAGCGTGAACCACTCGTACACCAGCGGGACGGGCGGCTCGTCGCCGAACACGTTCCGAGCGAGGTCGACGCCGGAGGGCCACGACCCCTCCGCGTGGTCCTTGCCGAAGGGCTCGAAGTCGACGCCGAGGACATGCCACTGCGCCGGCCACTCCAGTCGCCACGGGAGCTTCCCCTCGCGGAACGTCGCGGTCCCCTCGTGGCCGCAGCCCTCGATGACGTCGCCGCCCGTCTCGGTGTCGGTACAGACGTACTCGACCGTCTCCCGGTCGAGGTCGATCCCGGTCACCGTCTCGGTAACCGTTCCGCACGCCTCACAGACCGGGTTGAACGGGACGTACTCGTCGTCGACTTTGTCCTGGTACTTCGAGAGCACCTCGCGGACCCGGTCGACGTTCGCGAGGGCGGTTCGGACCGGTTCGTCGAACGAGCCGTCGGCGTACAGCTCGGTGTTCGAGACCGTCTCGACGGAGACGCCCAGCCGGTCGGCGTCGGCCGCAAGGAGGTCGGCGAAGTGGGCCGCGTACGACTCACGCTCGCCGAACGGGTCAGGGATCGCCGTGTACGGCCTCCCGAGGTTGCGGCCGAGCGCGCCCGCGTCGACCTCGCCGAGGCCGACGATCTCGCCGTCCGCGGTCGCGAGCTTGCGGGGGACCGACCGGAGCGGGTCCCTGTCGTCCGAGGTGAACACCTGACGGACCTCGTGGCCGCGGTCGCGGAGCACCGCCGCGACGAAGTGGCCGCGCATGATCTCGTTGAGGTTCCCCAGATGCGCGACGCCAGAGGGGGAGACGCCGCCTTTGACGACGATCGGTTCGTCGGGGTCGCGGGCCTCGACCGCGTCCGCGGCCACGTCGGCCCAGAAGGCGTGACGCGTCGCGTCCCCGCTCGCTCCGTCGGCGGACGCCTCGGAGAGGAGGTGAGGGGAGTCGTCGGCGTCGCGGCTCATTGCTCCACCGGCCACCGGTTCGGGTCGGCGGCGTCGACCGGCACGACGTTCGTTCCCGTGTGCTCGCCGCGCAACGCGGCGTCGACGACGGCCTCCGGGTCGGTTCCATCGAGCACGACCGACCGGATCCCTCCCCGGTCTATCAGCTTCGCCGCGAGCAGGTCGACCGGCGCCGACGCGCCCGCGTCCCGGCTCATCGGAAGCACGACGTCGACGAGCTCCGCGGGCGAGAGCTCGGCGAACCGGGTCGCGTCCGGGTCGGCCTCGGGGTCGGCATCGTACACGCCGTCCGCGCTCGTGGCGTACACGAGCAGGTCGGCGTCGACGGACTCGGCGAAGGCGGCGGCGACCGCGTCGGTGGTCTGGCCCGGCATGACACCGCCCATCACCGCCACCTCGTCGCGACGGAGCGCCGCGCTCGCCTCCTCGTAGTCGGTCGCCGGCGCGAGGGCCGCGCGGTCGCCGAGCGCGGCGATCAGCAGGCGGGCGTTGAGTCGGGTCACTCCGATCCCCAGCTGGTCGAGCTCGACCTCGTTTGCGCCGAGCTCGCGGGCCGTTTCGATGTACTCGCGGGCGACGCCACCCCCGCCCACGACGACCCCGACCTCGCAGCCGTCGGTGGCCAGCCGTTCGATCGCCTCGGCGTACGCGGCCACGCGCTCGGGTCCGAGATCCGGCGCGAGCACGCTCCCGCCGACGGAAACGACGACTCTCATTGGCGACAGATACCCCTGTCGCGGTATTAAGGGTTATCAAGCCCGGACGCGGGCGGAACCGACGCCAAAGACACCGGAACCGGGGGAGACGACCGGGAAAGGTAAGCCCGTCGCGGCCCGCCGTGAGGTATGCGACCGATATCGATCGTCGGCGACGGCGCAGCGGCGCTGGCGCGGCGGCTCGCGGCGCGGCTCGACGGCCGGGTCGCCCTCGTCGCGCGGACGGACCGAGTAGACGAGGGGACGGAGGCGGACGGCGGGGTCCCGAGCGGCGTCGCCGGGGTCGGTCGGGCCGAAGGCTCGGACGCCGCCGCCGACACCGCGATCGCGTTCGACGAGGACGGCTCGTGGACCGGACGCGGGCGCGTCGACGGACTCGACGGCGTGCTCGACGGGCTCGCGCCCGACCACGACTACCTCGTCGTCGCCGGCGAGTCGCGGCTGCGCGTGCCGACGGTGGTGATCGGGCCGGGCGCGGACTCGGGAGACGTGCCCGGACCCGTCCTCGCGACTGCCGACCGGGCAGATGCCGTCGGCCTCGACGCCGTCGCGGCCGAGCTCGACGACGCGGAGCCGTGGGTCACCCGCGAGACGCTGGTCCGACGCGTCGAACGGTCGGCCGACGCCGACCGAGCGGGGGCGATCGCAACCTTCACCGGCCGGGTCCGGACCCGCGACGCGCCGGACGACGACCCGACGACGCACCTCGCGTTCGAGAAGTACGAGGGCGTCGCCGCCGACCGGATGAGCGCCGTCGCGGCGGAGATCGCCGATCGGGACGGAGTGTTCGACGTGCGGATGCACCACCGGACGGGCATGATCGAGGCGGGCGAAGACATCGTGTTCGTCGTCGCGCTCGCCGGCCACCGACGCGAGGCGTTTCGCGCGGTCGAAGACGGGATCGACCGGCTGAAAGACGAGGTGCCGATATTCAAAAAGGAGGCGACGGAGTCCGAGAGCTTCTGGGTTCACCGACGGAGCTGAGCCGCGCGCGAGCGCGGCCGGGCCGCGACGGCGGAGTGATCGCCGTTTCGGCCCGATAGCTGGGGCGACGCCGGGGCCCGTCCGCCCGATAGCGCGCAACGACTGTTACGGCCTCAGAAAACAGCATAAAACGTCCGAGTCGTTTTAAAACTGTTTTGAACGGTCGCGTCAGACACGTTTTACGGGCGAGATCGGAGTGAAACGCGGTGAAAATCGCCGAACGTCGCCCAACGGTCGCTCGTTTATATGCCCCTCCGGCGGCAAGCGACGAGTGCATCATGAGCGCAACCGCGAACCCCTCCGCGAACGCGACGCCCGACGAGTACAGCAAAGAAGAACGGCTGAAGCGGTACCTGCTCGACCGGGTCGAAGACGGCGAGATGTACTTCAAAGGGAAGTTCATCTCTGACGACGTCGACCTCTCGCCGAAGGAGATCGGCGCGCTGATGGTGAAGCTCCGCGACTCGGCCGGCGAGCTCTCCGTCGAGAAGTGGTCGTACACGGGCGCGACGACCTGGCGCGTCGAGCCGGCCTGACGTCCGCCGACGGCGACCGCGTTCGCGACGCGGGCATCCCGCGTCCTCGGGTCCCCCGATCTGTCCCCGGTCTCTGCCGGCACCCTCCGAACGGTCCCCGACTCCGACGCCTCAGGGTCGTCGACACCGACGACGCGGGGTTTATACTCGACGACCAGCTACGGCGTCACGATGGCAGAGCGCGAGGACGCGGCGGCCGAAGACGGCGCGCCGTGCCCGGAGCCGCTCCGGACGTTCTTTCGGGTCGACGACGTCAGCCGCGTCGACGGTCGGATCCGGTACCGCGGCGAGTCGTACGTTCCACAGCGAACCCTCACGCGGAAGCTCGTTCCGGAGTTCAGAGCGGCCGGCTACGAGGTCGACGTCGAGACCGTCGAGGACGGTCACGTCGTCGTCGCGACGCCGCTCGACCGCGGCCGCGACGGACTCCCGTGGCTCAACGTCGCGATGCTCGCCGCGACGGTCGTGTCGACGCTGTTCGTCGGCGCGTACGGGTGGTACTACGTGCCGCTGGCCGAGATCCGCGCGGACCCGTTGACCGTGCTGCAGGCGTGGCCGTTCACCGCCGCGGTTCTCGGCGTGTTGCTGACCCACGAGCTCGGGCACTACGCCGCGGGGCGGTACCACGGCGTCGCGGTGTCGCTGCCGTACGTCATTCCGTTCGTCTTTCCGTTCGGCACGCTCGGGGCGATCATCCGCATCCGCGGGCAGATGCCCTCGCGGAGAGTGCTGTTCGACGTCGGCGTCGCCGGGCCGATCGCCGGGCTGATCGCGACCGTCGCCGTCACGGGGATCGGGCTCTCGCTCGACCCGATCCGGGTGCCGGCGGAGCTCGCGAACGTCTCCGGACCGGTGATCCGGTTCAACAATCCGCCGCTTTTGAGCCTCATTGGCGATCTCCTCGGGCAGCCGACGAGCTACGACGACCCCGGGCTCGCCGCACACCCGGTCGTCATCGGCGGGTGGATCGGGATGTTCTTTACGCTGTTGAACCTCCTGCCGGTCGGACAGCTCGACGGCGGCCACATGGTCCGGGCGATGCTCGGACCAAGACAGGAGACGGTGGCGGCGCTCGTGCCGGGCGCGCTGTTTGCCGTCGCCGCGTACCTCCACTTCTGGCGCGGCCTCGGGCTGAACGAGTCGGTCGGACTCTGGGCCTTCTGGGGCGTGTTCTCGCTCGTGATCGCGTTCAACGGCCCGGCGAACCCGACCGACGAAGACCGGATCGGCTGGCCGCGGCTCGCGGTCGGCGTCGGGACGTTCGCGGCCGGGGCGCTCTGTTTCCTCCTCGTTCCGGTCCAGGTCGTGAGCGCCTGACGCCGATGCCCGGACGCAAAGCGGCCGTCCGAGCGCGGATCGAGCGGTCCGGGTTCCGGGCGGCCTACCGGCTCGCCGACCTGACGTACGCGCTCGGCGTCGCGACGCCGAAGCGGACGGTCGCGGGGACGTACTGGAGCTACGAGCCGACGAACCCCCACGGCGACGACCCCGGGCTCGCCGCGCTCGACGCGCTGGCGGACGACGCCGTCGTTCTCGACGTCGGGGCTCACGTCGGCGAGCACGCGATCCCGCTCGCGCGCGGTACGGACCGCCGGCTGGTTGCGCTCGAACCGAACGGGGAAAGCGCCGACCGGCTCGTTCGGAACGTCCGGCGAAACGGCCTCGACGGGCGGGTCGACCTCCGCCGGGCCGGGGCGGGGGCGGCGAGCGCGTCGCTGACGTTCTACCGGTCGACGTTCTCGAAGTGCTCGGCGTTCGACCGGGAACTCGCCACGCGGTGGGGCGCCCGCGTCGCCGAGACGGAGCGGGTCCCGGTCCACCGGATCGACGACCTCGTGTCGGGCGTCGGCGCTTCCGAAGGCGGTGCGGAGACGGCCCCGAGCGGACCGGAGTCGGTACAGGGCGGCGCGGAGGCGGCAACAACGGCTCCGATTCCGCCCCCGGACGCGATCAAGATCGACGTCGAGGGGCGCGAGGCCGGAGTGCTCCGCGGCGCGGCGGCGACGGTGGCCGCGTATCGCCCGCTGCTCGTCGTCGAGGTTCACGAGGCGAGCGGCGGATCGTCAGCGGACGGGGGGACGGGGGGTACGGCGACGTCGTCCGATGCGCTCAGAGCGTGGCTCACCGACCGCGGGTACGGGGTCGAGACGGCAGGCGACGTGTGGGTCTGTCGTGCAACGGGGGACCGAGCCGGTGAAAAACGGCGGGAAGCCGGCCCGGAGTGAGTACGGAGTCAGTCCTCGCGGCGCTTTTTCATCCCCTGCCTGGTGAACTGCGGCGTGGCGCTGATCCCGGGGTCCGTCCGGAACGACCGGTACAGGGCGACGGCGAGCGGGGCGGACAGCGCGAGGATCGCCAGGGTGATCCGCCACTGCTGTGTGAACGAGTAGAGGATCGTCGCCGAGAGGACGCCGACCGCGAGCAGCACCGAGTAGGCGATCCGCATCGCTAGCTTCTCTAAGACGTCCGTGTCGTCCTCTAAGACGACGTTGACGGTGAGGTCACCGCGGGTGGTCTTGTCTAAGAACGCATCGGCTTTCGGTGGAACGGTGAAAAGCGCCTCCGCGGTCCGCTGTGCCTGGTCGCCCGCCTCCGCGGCGAGGTCGCGGGCGGTCCGCTCGTAGTACCCCTCCTCGCGGAGGTAGTCTGTGGCCGTCGAGATAAAGTCGAACTCCGGGTCGAGGGTGACACAGACCCCCTCGACGACGGTGGCGACCCGCAAGACCAGAGCGAGGTTCGGCGGGAGCCGCAGCGGGAACTCGTAGATCGTCGACTCCACCTGCTCGATGATCTGGTTCACCTGGTACTGTTCGATGTCCTCGCCGCTGGCGTCGGCGATGGCGAGCTGCATCACGTTGCCCATCACCTCGCGGTCGGCCTCCGGCGAGAGCGTCCCCATCGCGATCAGGGTGTCGAGGATCGCGTCGATGTCCTGGCGAGCGACCGCGACGTAGAAGTCGACGATCTTGTCCTGGATGAACGGGTCGACCCGCCCGGACATTCCGAAGTCGTAGAATATCACGGTCCCGTCGTCGTCGACCGCGAGGTTCCCGGGATGCGGGTCGGCGTGGAACACGCCGTCTTCGATTATCATCTGGAGGTACACCTCCTGGAGCGTCTCCGCGACGGCGGTACGATCGAGTCCGGCCGCGTCGAGCTCGTCGATGCGGCTGACCTTCGTGCCGGGGAGGTACTCCATCGTGAGCACGCGCGGACCGGACACCGATTCGTACGTTCGCGGGATTCGGATCCGGTCTTCGTCGGCGAAGTTGTCGCGGATCTCTTCGAGCATCTCGCGTTCCCGGGCGTAGTCCATCTCCTGGCGGATCGTCTCGGCGAACTCGTCGGCGAGGTTCTCGAGCGAGAACGCTCGGCCGGCACCGGTGAAGCGCTTGACCAGCGGTATCGACCACCGGATCGTCCGGAGGTCAGCCTCGACGAGTGACTCGATTCCGGGGCGACGGATCTTCACCGCGACGTCGTCGCCGCCGTAGGTGGCGGTGTACACCTGTCCGAGGCTCGCCCCGCTTATCGGCTCGCGGTCGAACTCCTCGAACGTCTCGTCGACGGGGCCGAACTCGTCTTCGAGGACGACCTTTGACTCCTCCCACGGGGCGGGGGGAACGTCGTCTTGAAGCCCTTCGAGCACTTCGATGTACGCCGGCGGCAGCACGTCCGGCCGCGTCGAGAGGATCTGTCCGAGTTTGATGAACGTCGGGCCGAGCGTCAACAGGATGTCCAACAGGACCTGAGCGCGCTCGCGTTGCGTCTCCGCGTCGACGTCGCGGCTCCCGCCGAACAGGAAGTAGCGCCGGCTGTCACGCCAGTACGCGACGATGAGCGGCGAGAACTGCCGGAGCACGACGACGAACCGCCAGTAGGCGCGAAAGTTGACCAGGGTGACCACCCGTCAGGCGCCGCCCTCCGCGTCGGGCGCGCCGTCGGCGGGTGCGTCCGCGTGTCCGTCGCCGCCGTCGACCGGGACCGACCGGGAGACGCCGCGCTCGCGTTTCGGAACCGACACCGTGAGCACGCCGCGGTCGACCTCGGCGTCGGCACCGGCGGCGTCGGCGTCGCTCGGGAGCGGCAGCTCGGCGTCGAGAAACAGCGGGCGGTCCTCGCGGACGTACTCGAACCCGTCCGGTACCCCCTTCTCGCGGCGGCCCTCGACCTCGATCCGACCGTCTTCGACGAGCACCTCGGTGGTTTCGGCGGTCGCGCCGGGGAGGTCGACGACGAACACGTACCCCTCGTCGGACTCGAGAAAGTCCGCGAACACCGCGTCCGGGAGCTCCCGGATCGCGTCGCGTAGCGCTGACATGCGATCGGATACGACAGCCCCGGCGAAAAAGCTGTGGAAACGCCGCGTCACTCCGTCGGTCGCGGTCGGCGGAGCGCCGGTCGCCGCGCCCGCGGTCCCGAGTTGATTTCGAACCGCCGCGATCGATCCGAACCGCTACACTACCGATGAGGGAAAGAGCGACTCACGTCCGGCGATTTTGAGCGATTAGTTTATAACTCCTCGCCACTAACTCGTAGTTAGGATGAGACAGAGACAACACCAGTCGGCCGACGACGGCGCGCTGTTGCGCCGGTACGAGTACACCGACGGCTGGCTCGTCGCCGCCGACCTCGGCGTCGACGACGAGGCCGTCAGCGTCGACACCGTCGGCGAGACCGCCATCGTCGTCGTCGAGGGGCCGGACGGACCGGCCGAATCCGAGATCGAACTGCCCGGGACGGCCGCGTCCGCAGTCGTGAAAAACGGCGTGCTCACCGTCGAGGGGGCGGCCGGCGCGGAGGACGAGCAATGAAGCTCACGGTCAAGCCGCTGAAACAGAAGGACGCCGGTCGTCGCCTCGCGGCGATCGACCGCGTCGCGGCCGACGAGCTGGGCCTCTCCGGCGGGGACATCGTCCGCGTCGAGGGGGCGGACGGCGCCGCGATCGCCCGCGTCTGGCCCGGCTATCCGGAGGACGACGGCACGGGCGTGATCCGCATCGACGGGCGGCTCCGCCAGGAGGCCGACGTGGGGATCGACGACCGCGTGACCGTCGAAGACGTCGACGTTTCGCGGGCGGAAGCCGTCACGATCGCCTTCCCCAGCCAGCTGCGGGTTCGGGGGCAGATCGCCCCGTTCATCCGCGACAAGCTCTCCGGTCAGCCCGTCACCGAGGGACAGACGGTCCGTACGTCGATGGGCTTCGGGCTGATGGGCGGTCAGTCGCAGGCGGTACCGATGAAGATCGCCGAGACGAGCCCGAGCGGCACGGTCGTCATCACCGACGAGACGGAGATCAGCATCTCCGAGATCTCCGCCGAGGAGATCGCCGACCGCGGCGACGCCCCGGGCGGCACCGGCGAGGGCCCCGACGTCACCTACGAGGACATCGGCGGGCTCGACGACGAGCTCGAACAGGTCCGCGAGATGATCGAGCTCCCGATGCGGCACCCGGAGCTGTTCAAGCGCCTCGGCATCGACCCGCCGAAGGGCGTCCTGCTCCACGGCCCGCCGGGCACGGGGAAGACGCTGATCGCGAAGGCGGTCGCCAACGAGATCGACGCGAACTTCCACACGATCTCCGGCCCGGAGATCATGTCGAAGTACTACGGCGAGAGCGAGGAGCAGCTCCGCGAAGTGTTCGAGGAGGCGTCCGAGGAGTCGCCGTCGATCATCTTCATGGACGAGCTCGACTCCATCGCGCCCAAGCGCGAGGAGGCGGGCGGCGACGTGGAGCGCCGCGTCGTGGCGCAGCTGCTCTCGCTGATGGACGGGCTCGAAGAGCGCGGCGAGGTCGTCGTCATCGGGGCGACGAACCGCGTCGACGCCATCGATCAGGCGCTCCGACGGGGCGGCCGCTTCGACCGCGAGATCGAGGTGGGCGTCCCCGACCGGGACGGTCGCAAGGAGATCCTTCAGGTCCACACGCGGAACATGCCGCTGACCGACGGGATCGACCTCGACGAGTACGCCGAGAACACGCACGGCTTCGTCGGGGCCGACCTCGAATCGCTGGCGAAGGAGTCCGCGATGCACGCGCTGCGGCGCATCCGCCCGGAGATCGACCTCGAATCGGACGAGATCGACGCCGACGTGCTGAACAGCATCCAGGTGACCGAGTCGGACTTCAAGGAGGCGATCAAGGGGATCGAACCCTCCGCGCTGCGGGAGGTGTTCGTGGAGGTCCCCGACACCACCTGGGACGACGTCGGCGGCCTCGGCGACACGAAAGAGCGGCTCCGCGAGACGATCCAGTGGCCGCTCGAGTACCCCGAGGTGTTCGACGAGCTCGACATGCAGGCCGCGAAGGGCGTCCTGATGTACGGCCCGCCGGGCACGGGGAAGACCCTGCTCGCGAAGGCCGTCGCCAACGAGAGCGAGTCCAACTTCATCTCGATCAAGGGGCCCGAGCTGCTGAACAAGTACGTGGGCGAGTCCGAGAAGGGCGTCCGCGAGGTGTTCAGCAAGGCCCGCGAGAACGCGCCGACGATCGTGTTCTTCGACGAG
>Ga0207414_1000986_pt1 | contig 11235 bp, 7 predicted proteins | sample PonA231FremontCA_2_FD_187269 | JGI IMG/M metagenome (GOLD analysis project Ga0207414, IMG submission 187269) | Marine sediment microbial community from Fremont, CA, USA - Pond A23 Sediment 1 (SPAdes) | ecosystem: Environmental > Aquatic > Marine > Unclassified | place: USA: Fremont, California... | reverse complement strand
GAATTCATTGCCCACGTCGCGCCTGCCATGTCCCAGTCCACGCGGTCGGTCCTTCGGTTCCTCGGCAAGATGCTCGCGGCCTACGGCCTGTGGTACATGCTGTACGACCTCTGGCTGCTGCCGGACGGGCGGCTCGACGCGTGGGTGTCCCACAGCGTGGCGGAGGTGAGCGGCGGCCTGCTATCGGCCCTCGGCGTGGACCCGGCGGTGCAGGGGCGCACCGTGGCGCTCCCGGGCGTGCCCGGCGTGCGGATCGCGAACGGGTGCAACGGGCTCTCGACCATCGGACTCTTCGTGGGCTTCGTCGTGGCCTACCCGGGCCGGTGGACGCGTCGCCTGGCGTTTATTCCGCTGGGCATGGCCGCCATCTACGCCACGAACGTAGGCCGCATCGCCGTTATGGCGGTCGTGCAGAAGCACTGGCCTGCCGCCTTCGACCCGCTCCACGGCTTTGGGCTCACCACCATCTTCTACGTCGCGGTCTTCGGCCTGTGGGTGCTCTGGGCCACGTACGGCGGGGCGGAACGGTCGTCCGGCGCCGGCCCGGCGTCGGGGCCCGACGCCGAGCCCGCCGTGGCGTAAGGACTGGGCCGGGCGTGGGGCGCGCCCCCGCGGCGCTGTTCTGGGCCCGTTCGTCTTCCCATCTCACCAATGCGGCGCTCTTCCCGTGGCCTCCGCGATGCCCCTCGCTCGTGCCGTGGCGGTCCGCCTCCTGCTCGGGGCGGTTCTTCTGGGGGCGTACGTGTACGTGTGGCGGCCCTATGGCCGCGTCGCCGCCGTCCAGGACGTGGGGGCCCCATTTCTCCGACGCGTCGTGTCGGGAACCGCCGGGCCGTGGGCCGTGGACGCTCGGGCCGGCGCCCATCGCCTTGCCCTTCGCTCCCCGTCGGGCGACCGGACGCTTCGGTGGACCGCCCCGGCCGGCGTGCGCTTCCTGCTGCCGGCCCTGGGCCTGCTCGTCGTGGCGCCGTGGCGGCCGTACTGGCTGGTGCTGTGGGGTGGGCACGTGGCGCTCGGCGCGCTGGGGCTGGGGCTGCTGGGCCTCGGGGTGGCGACGGGCGGCGGTTGGTTCGCCCTCTACGACGTGCTGACGCGGTACCTCGTGGACGCCTTTGGCCTCGGGGTGGCCGCCGGGGCCGTGGCCGTGGAGTTTGACCTCGCCCCCCCGGCCCTACTCCCGGCGGATTCGTCCCCGAACGGGGACCGAAGGGCCGGGTCGGGCCCGCCGCCCTGAGCCGGACGCCTCGGCGAAACGAGGGCGCCTGCGGGGCCGGGAAAGCGCGCGGAGCGCGGGCTAGCGGGCCGGCATGTTCTCGCCGTCCCCCCGCTCTCCCGCGTGCACCACTTCGGTCCCGTGGTGCGGCGACGTCGCGGCGCGGTCCAGGTAGTGGCGCACGAGCCGCGCCTTCTCCCGGCGCATCCCGGAGAGGTCCGGGGCGTCCTCCGCCTCGATGCGGTAGGTAAAGTAGCGGGGCGGCCCCGAGCGCCCCGGAACCAGAAACTGCAGGTCCGCCCCGGAGGGCGCTTCGTGCCGCAGCCGGAGCCGCACGAGCCGATACGCGTCCGCGTCGAACGCCTTCGCGCAGGCCCGCTTCACGCGACGGTCGCGCCGCCACGCCGGGTGCAGGTAAAACCCGTACGACGCGTAGGTGATGAGTGCCGTAGGGACGAGGGCGGCGAGGATCCAGGGAGCGAGGGCCATGGCCGGAGCGTGTGAGTGAGCCCGCTGCGCAGCCGGGGCGGAGAGACGGGTTCCGCCGGGGCGAGTGGATTTTTGTGTTCCAGCTTACCAAACATAACGGCGACGCGCCCGGGATCGGTATAGAAACGGCGCATCCGCCCTCACACTTTGGAGCATGGCGCACGTTGGCGCCATGCGGGGCCCACCCGGGCCTCTGAGCCTGTCCCCCTGCATCCATGAATCGACTGAATCGACGCGTCCCTCCCCGCGTGCCCCACGCGCTAGGCGGAGTGCCCAGGGCCGACGGCCCCCGAACGATGCAGGCGAGCGGTAGCGCGCAGGATGTGCGGCGTGCCGGACCCCGGCGGTGCCGGCGGGACCAGCCCCGCGGATCCTACGGACTGCGCAGGTCCATTTCGGGCCTCCTCCCCCCGAGCCTACGGCGGGTCCGTTCGCACCGAGAACCGGTAGACGGTCCGCGAGGTGTACGTCTCCCCGGGGCGCAGGATTGTGGAGGGGAAGGCCGGCCGGTTCGGCGAGTCGGGAAAGTGCTGGGTTTCCAGCGCGAGGCCGGCGTGCGGGCCGTAGGCGGCCCCGCGTTTTCCGACGAGCGAGCCGTCGAGGAAATTCCCGGAGTAGAACTGCAGGCCCGGCTCGGTGGTGAGCACCGTCATCTCCCGCCCGCTGTCCGGGTCGTACAGCCGGGCGGCCCGGCGGAGCGTGTCGCGGTCCTGTCGGGCCAGGACAAAGTTGTGGTCGTACCCCTGGGCGATGCCCAGCTGGCGGTTGTCGGCGTCGATGCGGGCCCCGATCGGGGTCGGCTCGCGGAAGTCGAACGGCGTGCCCGCGACCGGCCGGACGGTCCCGGTCGGAATGAGCGTCGAGTCGACCGGCGTGAACGCCTCGGCGTCGATCGTGAGCTCGTGGTCCAGGACCGTCCCGGTGCCCTCCCCGCCGAGGTTGAAGTAGCTATGCTGGGTGAGGTTGACGGGCGTGGCCTTCGTGGTGGTGGCGCGGTAGTCGAGCACCAGTTCGTTGTCGTCGGTGAGGGCGTAGGTCACCTCCGTGTCCAGCCGTCCGGGGTAGCCCGCCTCCCCGTCCGGGCTCACGTAGCGGAGCACCACGCCCACGCTGTCGGCCCGCTCGAAGGGATCGGCGCGCCAGACCCGCTCGTCGAACCCCGGCTCGCCGCCGTGCAGGTGGTTGGGGCCGTTGTTGGCGTCGAGGGTGTAGGTCGTTCCGTTCAGGGAAAACCGGGCCTCGTCAATCCGATTCCCGTAGCGGCCGATGAGGGCCCCAAAGTAGGGACTCGACGCGGCGTAGGCGTCGCTCCGATAGTCGTCGAGGGCGTCAAACCCGAGCACGACGTCCGCCCTTCCGTCCCGTCCCGGCGCCCGGAGGGACAGGATGATGCCCCCGTAGTTGGTCACCCGCATCGACATGCCCGCCTCGTTGGTGAGGGTAAACACGTCGACCGAGTCGCCCGCCGGGGTCGTCCCGAACGCCTGACGCTCGACGCCCCGCGACGCCGCGGCGGGGGATTCTGGCGAGGCGGACGGCTCCGAGCGGGCGGCACACAAAAGAAGAGCCACGAAAACAGCAGAGATGGAGTGGGGGAGACCAGCGCGTGGGGGCCGGGCATACGGGAACGCGGGTGGGGAATGATCGGGAGCGGAGACGAGGACCCCGGAAAAAGCGCGCTCCGCGCACCAGTGCGGGCCGACAGTACAGGGGCGGCCCTCTCCGTCCTCACGCCGGGTTCTCCGCCCCGCCCACGCTGCCGGGCGCCGGCTGGCAGGCCATCACGCCCACCTCCTCCCCAAACGCCCGGGCGTAGGCCTCCGCCACGGCCTGCGCATCCTCTCGGTCGAAAGGGGCCCGCGTCCAGGCCATGGCGGCGCCCCCGAACCCCGCCCCCGTCAGGCGGGCGCCCAGCACGCCCGGGTCGCCCGCAAGGCGCTGGACGAGGAAATCGAGCTCGGGGGTGCTGTTTTCGTAATCCGTCCGGGAGCTTTCGTGGGAGTCCACCAGGAGCTGCCCGACGGCCTCGAGGTCGCCCGCCCGAAGCCGCTGTACCGCCGTCTGGACCCGTCGGTGCTCGGTGCTGACGTGGCGAGCCCGCCGGAACAGGACCGGGGCCAGCTCCTCGCGGGCCGCCTCTAGCTGCCCGGGCGACACGTCCACGAGATGGTCGACGTCGTCGTACAGCTCGCGCAGCCGGTCGCGGGCCGCCCGGGCCTCGTCGTGGCGCTCCTGGTAGTGGGCGTCGGCGAGGGCGTGGGCCTGGGGCGTCCGGAAAATCCAGAGGCGTGTCTCCGGCGGGAAGGGCACCGGCGTGATATCGTTGGTGCGGGCGTCCACGCGCACCAGCTGGTCCTCGTCCCCAAACGCCACGACGGCCGGGTCGAGAATGCCGCAAGGCACGCCTACAAACTCGTTCTCGGCGCGGCGTGCCAGGTGGACGAGCGACCGCCGATCGAAGTCGCCCCCGAACAGCGCCGTGAGGGCAAAGGCGGTGGCCAGCTCCAGCGCCGCGCTGCTGCTGAGGCCCGCCCCCGTAGGCAGTGTGCTCCGGACCGACACGTCGACACCGGTCGATACGACAAGCCCCTCCTCGCGAAGCACACGCAGGACGCCGAGCACGTAGTTCGCCCAGGCGCGGTCTCCTTCCTGCGGGGCAATCGCGTCGAGGGGCACCTGGACGGGCGTCACGTCCGCGTCGCTCTCCAGCCGCACCTGCCGGTCGCTGCGCCGCGTGAGCCCCACGTCAATCCGCGGGTCGATCGTGGCCCCGAGCACCCATCCCCCGTTATAGTCGACGTGGTTCCCGATAAACTCGACGCGCCCGGGGGCAGACCCCCACGCGTCGAATGATTGCCTCGGCGCATCAAACGAGACGGGCAGCCGTGGATCCGATGGGTCGGGCATGTGAGAGTCGTTCGCTTCCGGACGCGTCGAGCCCTGCTCCCGCGCCGAGCCCTGCCCCTACGTGGATCCTAGATGGACCGAAGATGGACCGACCGGACCGTTCGGGCGCACGACCAAGCGCCCACGGAGAGCGCTCCCGGGCCTCACCCTCGGGACGGAAAAAAAGAGGGCACGTCGTCCGGAATCGAACCGATTTTACTTTTTTTAATTCGATTCGCCTTATTGTACCCAGCGACCGTGAAAACGTCAAAAGCGGTGCCCCGCCCCCGTGCGGTCGCCCTCGGGACCAGCGCGGGCCGGCTGTGTTCGCTGGTCGGGGGAGTTCATTGGGGAACGTCTCAACGTGGAATACACGTCCCATAGAACACACGTCATACGGAGCACAGGTCCCGCTCTTCTGTTTGAACGTGTCGACGGTTCTTTTTCCTGACCCCGCCGCTCGATGAAAGACACTACGATCGAGGACGTCGCCGACCACGCAGACGTGTCCAAGTCCACCGTGTCTGCGGTGATCAACGACCGGGACGTCGTGAAAGACACCACCCGGCAGCGCGTCCTTGACTCCATCGAAGCGCTCAACTACCGTCCCCGCGGCTCGGCCCGCCGGGGCTTTAAGGCCCCGGGTGGCCAGAGCTTCGGCTTCGTCATCAAGGAGGCCGACAATCCCTACTACTCCGAAATCCACGTCGGCATCCAGGAGGTGGCGGCCGAGCACGGATACATGACGTTTGTCGGCAGCTCGGAGGGCCGCTTCGACGACGAGAAGGAGATCGTGAAGCAGTTTTCCAACAAGGACCTGGACGGGCTCATCATTACGCCCATCCTGAACGAGGACACCGACCTGTCCCACATCTTTGAGCTCAAGCGGAATAACATTCCGTTCGTCCTGCTCGAAGGCGTGCGGGGCATCAAGGCCCCCCTGGTGGACATCGACAACGTGCAGGCCTCGTGCACGGCGGCCCAGCACCTCATCGAGCTCGGGCACGAGCGCATCGTCCACTTTGCCGGTCCGGAGTACTCCAAACACAGCAGTGAGCGGGTCGAGGGGGTTCGCCGGGCCTTTAGCCGCTCCCCCCTCATTTTTGGCGACGACAACGTCGTGCACGTGGGCGACTCGTTCGAGGCCGGCTACGAGAAGGCCCGCACGTACTTCTCGGACGCGCCTGAGGCGGGGCCCGCGCCGGGCGACGACGTGCCCACGGCGGTCACCTGCTACAACGACCTCGTGGCCCTCGGCGTGATGAAGGGGCTGCGGGAACAGGGCTGGGACGTTCCGGGCGACGTCTCGGTCGTTGGCTTCGACGACCTCAACCTGCTGGACTACGTGTCGATTCCGCTGACGACGATCCACGTTCCGAAGCGCACGATGGGGCGCCGGGCGGCCGAGCTGCTGCTACAGCAGATTCAGGACAACGGGGCCACGAGCGCGCAGCGCATCTCGCTGGACGCCGAACTGGCGGTCCGTTCATCGACCGCCGCCCCCTGAGCGACCGGCCCTCCCTTAGCGCCGTCCTCCGTTCAAGTTGCAAGTGGGAGCCCCCAGTCCCGATCCGCGCCGACGGGCGCCCACCGTTTTGAACATCCCCACCGCCGCAACGTCCCGCCGGGCGAGTGGGTGCTGGTGTTGCCCCACCGCGCCGAGCAAAGAAACCACTCATAACGAAAACTAAATGTGCGCATGAAAAACGGGTCGGTGCCCAGACTCGACCTCATCGGCAACGACGTTGGTCTCCCCCTGCGCCTCGCTTTGGAGCTGTCCGGCGGAAGGCTGGAGCAGGTAGCTTGCCTGGAGGGCCTCAAAGAAAGACCAATAGTCATTCAGAGTGCCGGCTTGAAAACTGCTCTCTCAACATCTCTAGAAGGCCGGCCGAATCTCCAGCCCTGATGATGGCGGCGACCTTTCCCTCCGGCCCGACGAGGGTTAGGTTCGGGAGTCCTCGCACCTGCATGGAGGCAGACTCGCTGGGCATACGGGCGAACTTGCTTCCAAATCTGCCTTGGAGTCCTTCGCTCACGTATGCGTGGCTCCCCGGCATCTCACGCTTCTCCAAAAACGCCGTTGCCTTCGACCGGGACCTGTCGAGCGAAACATTCAAGATGGCAAGCTTCTCTTCAGAGTAGCGCTGCCGCGCCTCCTGGAGCTCGGGGATCTTCTCAATACAAGGCGCGCACCACGTGGCCCAGAGATTAAGCAGCACGTATCGGCCTTCAAAATCAGAAGGAGTAATGGTTCGCCCCGAATCCCGGAGCGCTTCAATCTCGAAACCGGGCACCTGCTCTCCAATCTCGGCGGGCTCAGGTTGTGCTTTCGCCTCCCAGGCCGATAGGCCAAGTAGCGACGCGGCCAACAGAGCGAGAACCAGAACCGGTGCTCTCAAGTGGCAGTGATGCATCATGCGCATGCTGTCAGGGAGTGCTCTGAGAGGAAGCCTGCGAAAGAAGATCTCTGGCGAAACGTCCCTAAAGCCGCAGTCGCGAGGTCATGATCCTGCAGGGCAGATCGTTCCTTACAGATCACGGACGCAGGCCACTCTCTCCTCCTCCCCCTCCTGTAGCACCCGTTAGTTTGTAGCACCAGGTCGTCAATTTCGGAGGGATCGGCAAGATTGAGCGTCAGGTCAAAAAGAGCGCCCCAGTCGCCCAGTGGAACGTCGATGATCTACGCAGCCGGACCACAGCTTCTGGGGAAATGGCTTCTGGCGATCTCTGTGACCTGCTCGACTGCCATCGGCTCTCTGTCGCTGGTGAAGTAGTAGGCTGTGAACTTGTCGTATTCGACCATTTTGCTGGGGGCCACAGGCCTGTGAGAGAAGCGAGGTCTTCCGTAAAAATCGAGGCCCCTCTCTCCATCGGGGTGTGCTGGCCGAAACGTTTCGCTAATGGCCACAGACAGAACCAATCCCAGCGCACCAATTCCAGCGGGGCCGAGAAGCCCCCGTCCAATCGCAGAATGATCTCCGCGGTATGCCTAAAGCAGGAGGCTTTCTCCGCGAGCAGACTCTATCGAATATCGTAAAGGACGGACGCCGCCGCTGATTTGTCCGCCCGGGCGAGGGGCACCTGTTTGAGGCGGCCGGCAACTGCACCCAGCTCTATTTCGACGGCGAAGCCCCCTGATCCACCGATCGCTCAGCTACCTTCAGGAACGCCCCGGCGCCGGACCCGCGCCCCGACGGCCACGGGCCGACACATGCACGGGCCGACACATGGACGTAGGGGAGAGCGTTCAGGGCCGAAAATCGAATCGGTTTAATTGTTTTCGTTTCGATTTTGTAATTTCAGGAGACGCTCTGTATACTCCCTTCCCGAGACGCTCCGATCCCGAGCGAGCGACCCGGCCGTCAGGCTGGCCCTCCTGACCGGGCCGTCGGGCGGACCGGGCTTTCGGGTCCCTCAGTTCGGAAGCGCTTCGCGCGTTCTTTTTGACCGTTCTCCGCTTGCATCCCCATGCGCCCCCCGATAACGGCGGATGATCTCACGCCGACGGACGATCATCGTTTTGAACACCCCCACCGCCGCCGCAACGCCCTGACGGGCGAGTGGGTGCTCGTGTCGCCCCACCGTGCCGATCGCCCCTGGCAGGGACAGACGGAGACGCCCCCGGACGACGACCGAGTCGCGTACGATCCGGACTGCTATCTCTGCCCGGGCAACGACCGCGCCGGCGACGCCCAAAACCCGGAGTACGAGGAGACGTTCGTCTTCGACAACGACTTCAGCGCGCTCTACCTGGACCTTCCCGGCCATGAGCCGGGCGCAGCGCCGTCCGGTGCAGACGCGCCGACTGCGAACGGCGGCCCGGACGCCTCGCTCGTCGAGGCCGCTCCGGAAAGGGGGCGCTGCCGGGTTATTTGCTACACCCCGCGGCACGACGTGACGATGGCGGAGATGTCCCCCGACGCGGTGCGCCGCGTCGTGGACGTGTGGGCCGAGGAGTACCGATCCCTTGGCGGCCACGACGCCATCAACCACGTGCAGATTTTTGAGAACAAGGGCCAGATGATGGGCTGCAGCAACCCCCATCCCCACGGCCAGATCTGGGCGCAGCACACCGTTCCCAACGAGCCCCGGAAGGAGACCGGGATGCAGTCCGAATACTTTCAGGCGACGGGCACCTCCCTCCTCTCCGATTACCTCGACGCGGAGCTCGAGGTGGGGGAGCGCATTGTCTGCCAGAACGAGGCCTTCGTGGTCCTCGTCCCCTTCTGGGCCGTCTGGCCGTACGAGACGCTCGTCCTGCCCCGGCGCCCAGTATCCAGCCTTCCGGCGTTGACGGGGAGCGAGCGGGACGCCCTCGCCCGCATCCTCGTGCGCCTGACCACGCGGTACGACAACCTCTTCCAAACCCCCTTCCCCTACTCGACCGGCCTGCACCAGCGGCCGACAGACGGGGCTGACCACCCGGAGTGGCACTTCCACATGCACTACTATCCGCCGCTTCTGCGCTCGGCCACGGTCAAGAAGTTCATGGTCGGCTACGAGATGCTGGGCACCCCGCAGCGGGACTTCCCGCCCGAACTGAGTGCCGAGCGCCTACGCGCCCTGTCGGAAACCCACTACCGCGCCGCGCCCAGCGTGTAAAGGCGCTCCCTGCGGGCGCGTCTCCCGGCCTTAGCTCCCGGCCTTAGGGAATCCGGGTCATTCGCTACGTCTCTGCTCTTCCCCATCGCTGAGCCCTGCCTCTATGGAAGCGGACCCTGCGGTTTCGTTTACGACGCTCGACTACGCGATTTTCGCCATTTACCTCTTCGTCATCGTGGGACTGGGGCTCTGGGTCTCCCGTGAGGAAGAGGGGGAGGAAAAAGACAGTGCCGACTACTTCCTGGCCAGCAAATCCCTCCCATTTTGGGCCATCGGCTCCTCGCTGATCGCGGCCAACATTTCCGCCGAGCAGTTTATCGGCATGAGCGGCTCGGGCTTTCGGGTGGGGCTGGCCATTGCCTCCTACGAGTGGATGGGGGCGGTGACGCTGCTGGTGATCGCGTGGTTTTTCCTGCCCATCTACCTGGAGAAGGAGATTTACACGATGCCGCAATTTCTGGAGGAACGCTACGACGGACGCGTGCGGATGCTCCTCGCCATTTTTTGGCTGCTGGTGTACGTGTTCGTGAACCTCACCTCGGTGCTCTACATGGGAGGCCTTTCGATTAACGTCATCATGGGGTTTCCGCTCTGGGCGTCGATCCTAGGGCTGGCCCTCATCGCCACGGCCTACAGCCTCTACGGCGGCCTCAAGGCCGTGGCCTGGACCGACGTGGTGCAGGTGGTGGTGCTGGTGGGTGGGGGCCTGCTTACGACCTGGGTGGCACTGGACGCCTACGGTGGGAGCGGGAGCGGCCCCGTCGCGGGCTTCTCGCAGCTGATGGGCGACGCGGGCAATCGGTTCAACATGATCCTGTTTGAGGGCGAGCTCATGTACCGCAACGACACCGGGGCCCTGAAGGACGCCTATCAGCTCCTGCCGGGCCTGAGCGTACTGTTTGGGGGCCTGTGGGTCGCGAACCTGTTTTACTGGGGCTGCAACCAGTACATCATCCAGCGGGCCCTGGCGGCCAAAAGCCTCAAGGAGGCCCAGCGGGGACTCGCCTTTGCCGGGTACCTGAAGCTGCTCCTGCCGCTAATCGTGGTGGTGCCGGGCATTGTGGCCTTTGCGCTCGACGCGCCCATCCAGCGGGGCGACGAGGCCTACCCGTGGCTGCTGGGCGAGTACGTGGGCTCGGGCTTCCGGGGGCTGGCCTTCGCGGCCCTGGTGGCGGCGATCGTCTCCTCCCTGGCGTCGATGATGAACAGCGCCTCGACGATCTTCACGATGGACCTCTACCGCAACTACGTCGACCCGGCGGACATCTCCGAGCGGCGGCTGGTGCGCATCGGGCGCGTGGTGGCGCTGATTTGCATCGTGGTGGCGACGGCCCTGGCCCCGCAGCTGGCGACGCTCGACCAGGTTTTCCAGTACATTCAGGAGTACACCGGGTTCGTGAGTCCGGGGGTACTCGCCATCTTCATGCTGGGCCTGTTTTGGGGCAAGGCCACCCCGAACGCGGCGCTGGTGTCGGCGGTCCTGAGCATCCCCCTGTCGGCGGCGTTCAAGTTCTGGACGCCCGGGATTGCGTTCCTGAATCGGATGCTGATTGTGTTCTTCATCTCGGTGGCCCTGATCGCAGCGATTTCTCTCTACGAAGGGCGGGGCGAGGACCACCCGAAGGCGGTCGACTTCGGCGAGATTGAGCAGGAGACGGACCCCGTCTACAACGTGGCCGCGTTCGGAATTCTGGGGATCACCGCCGCGCTCTACGTGGTCTTCTGGTAGGCAGCCTCGATCCGGCGCCCGGGACGTGGGCCCACCTGCCCTCGATGAGAACAAGCTTCTTGAGGTTCAGGCCACGATGAAAGTCAAAGACCAAGAGGTCTCCCCGCCGGACGTTTGCGAGCGGTTCGATATCTCGCGGGCGCCGCGCTACCGCTGCGTCGGACCCGGCGGGGTGCGCAGGTACTGATTCGCGGCAGGCACAACCCCCCTCCGGTTTGGGCTCTGTACGGGAGAGCATCTATATTGAAACTCCTCCGAAGCGGGTGGAGAGCTCTCCGCGTCCTGTGCCCCAACCTGCCGAGCGCCTCATGTCGGT
>Ga0207414_1000985_pt1 | contig 11242 bp, 13 predicted proteins | sample PonA231FremontCA_2_FD_187269 | JGI IMG/M metagenome (GOLD analysis project Ga0207414, IMG submission 187269) | Marine sediment microbial community from Fremont, CA, USA - Pond A23 Sediment 1 (SPAdes) | ecosystem: Environmental > Aquatic > Marine > Unclassified | place: USA: Fremont, California... | reverse complement strand
TCTCGTTATTGGGTCTTTCCGCAATTCTACATAAGAGCGACATAGACCGTCACGGGAGGCCTTCTGTTACGTCGACAAGTTCCTCCTCACTCTGCCAGCGATACAGCCGTCCCTCTCGGTCGAACAGTTCGAAGGCACCGTCCTGTATCCAGCCGAAGTGGTACTCCTCATCCCCGCGTGGCTCTTTGCGAAGAACTCTGTCGTGCCGACGAGCAGGCCCTGTTCGACAAGGAAGTCACTCAGTTCTTTCTCGGCGACGCCAACGAGGTAGGTCACGATGTCGGCAATCAGGTAGAACTTCTGGATGCTGTTGTCTCACTCGCCACGGATGTCGACCATCCGGAAGGCGTAGGCGTCCTGCCGGCGGTTGAGACGGTCGACTACGAGGATCAGCCGCCGAATCGGCTCCCGGTCGTAGTTACCCAAGACGAAGTATGACCGGTCGTTCTCGTAGACGGGAGTCAGTTCGCTCAGGGCGTGGAGGATCTCCTCGTTGTCCGCCAGCGAAATCTCCTCGTCGTCGAGTTGGTCCTTCGCACTCGTGAGGACTTCCTCGGGGACGGGCGGCTCCTCGTCGGACAGACACGCTTCCTCTCAGCGCGGTGCGATATGGTTTATAGAGTAAATCACCAGCTTAGTCAAGTGTAGTTTAGTCCAGAGTGATTTACTTAGGGGTGAACTACTTGCCGCCAGGCCGTGTATTGTGTCGTATGAGCACCGACCTGGGGACAGCTGAGGGGATGGAATCTCGCGAACTCGTCCACTTCGTCACCCAACAGACGCGGTTCGCGCTGATCAACAACATCCTCCAGCACCCCGACCAGCTCCCCTCGATGTACGAGCTCGAGGAACTCAACCCCAGCGTGAGCGATGCCACCGTCTACAAGCACATCCAGAAACTCATCGACGCCGGCATCGTCAAGGAGGTCGCCCTGGACGACGACCAGCGCCGGCAGGGCTACCCTTGGAAGTTCTACGGCCTCACAGAGGAAGGTCGGGAGTTCCTGGAGCAGCACAACCTACTCGCTGCTGAGGAAACGCTCCAGCAGATCTACGATACCATCTCCGACAAGCCCGAGAAGATGGTCAAGTACGAAAACGCCTCCCGTCCGGATGGCCTCTAACGGCACGGTCTATTTCTGAATAGTTTGCTATTCGCACTCTTTAGCCCGTGACGAGATGATATCTGATTAACCAACAAATCTATGCCAATACGCGCTCTGTTGGTTAACACGAGGCGACCGCTGATGTCCTACGAGCCACCGACGCCACCGGCGGAACTCCCGACAGATCTCGTCAACACACTCAACGGCTACTCGCCAGACCAGCTCCAACACGTCACTCAGTACGCCGAGGCACTCGCGGATCACAAAGCTCGCGAAGCCCGCCTCGAGGAGGAGTCAGATACCGACGAAATCAACGAGCGACCGGACGACCTTCCGGACGACGTCCCGTCGAAAGCGACGATCACGATCAAGGAAATCAACGACAACCGCTACTACTACTGGCAATGGAGAGAAGGTAATAAAGTGAAGTCGAAGTACAAAGCGCCGGTCAGTCCAGACAAGTAGCCGCTGACGTCTGTTAATACCGGTGACGCCACTCCACGACGTACCAACTATCCGTGAGATGGAGATCATGCTCGAACACATCGATAGAGGGGTGTTATTTTATTATGAGTACGACTTGGGTCATTCCAACGCAGTAACAAATTCAAAAGACGGCAGTTCCAGCAATCTAGACGATCAGTCCAGTATTTGATTCAATAGATTTGGAGGTTTTCAAACGCTCTATTTGCTGATCACACTTCGATAGAGGTGTGTGACGATCGTCAGACATCTAGATATGATATGAGTGGCGGAGAGAAGCCATGTTAAAAAGAATACTGCATAGCATGGTGTGGTAACATTTGCTGTATACACTTCGATAGAGGGGTGTCTTCTTGACTGCGGACCGGTCAGCGAGAGCAACGTCTTGTCAGGTCTGGTTGCGAATTTGAGCCTTCACAACCGAGCGAACTTCATCAGCAGAGACCATGTCGATTCGGGAATCTTCGCGAAGTGTTTCTAAGATAGTATCTGGCCGTTCACCGAACTGGAATTCTAGAAACATTCCGGAGCTGGGGCCATGGCTCCGTCGCTCAAAATCAACGAGCGAATACGTCGTAAGTTCCTTCATTTTGTTCACGTAGGTTTCTTGATGATACTGGTCAGTATCGATCGTCTCAGTAAGGAATTCATAAACTCGATAACCAGTCGTACTCCGGGCGGATCCATCGTCAGTTAGCGCAGCGACCGCTGCCGTCGCATAGAGGCATAGCTTCTTTTGTGTACTGATGCCACGGACGACCTCAAGAACGCGGTTCTTTTCGACTTTTTGTTGTGCCGCTCGAACATGCTCTGCGCGAACACCATCGTCACTTTCGCGTTCGGCGAGTTCGCCGGCCACACGCATGAGGTCAATCGCCTTGCGTGCGTCCCCGTGTGTCTGAGCTGCAAACGCCGCAGCAAGTGGAATAACTTCTTCATCAACCACACCTTCGTGGAAGGCATCCTGTCGTCGTCGGAGGATCGCTTGGAGCTGATCCGCATCGTAATCGTCGAAATGAACATCCTCTGGAGTGAACGAACTGAGAGCTCGACTCCCGACGGATTCCATCATTCGCGTATCGTTTGAGATCGCTACCACGGAAATGTAGGCAGTAAGTTCGTCATTTGCCCTGGCACGCGAGAGTTGGTACAAAAGCCGCGAAAATGCGGGTTCTTGTTTGTCTCGTCGTCCAACGAGCATATCGAGTTCGTCAAGCACGAACACGACCGAGTCAAAGTGCTTGTTGACGATTCGATAGAGCTCGTCCCATTTTTCTTTCGTCGAAACACCGTGTTTCGGAACCTCAACGTCGACGCCGGCCAGATCAGCCGCCTGCTGTGTTAGTTCGTACACCGCGACGCCGAGGGTATCGAGATCTTGGCAATTAACTTCAATCGTGCCAAATTCAATATCACGGGACTCACAGATACGGCTGATGTTGTTGCAGACGGCTTTCGTGATGAGTGATTTCCCTGTCCCAGATGGGCCGTAGAGAAAAAGATTTGGTGGGCGGTTATCACCGAGCGCGACACGGAGCATCTTGGTAACTTCTTGGAGCTGTTCATCGCGACCGACAATCCTGTCTTCTTCGACCACGTAATTGGGATCGAGAAGCGATCGATCACGAATTAACCCGCCTTGTTCATCGAATTCCAGCAACATATCTTCAATTGAGTGAGTAGATCCGTCGGTGTCGGACTCAACTGCCGAGGTGCCATCAGCTGTTGACGAACTCGGTTGATCCGACGGATCCGAACTAGTAGCATCCGCAGGGAGATCAGTTTGCGTTATATTTTCGTCCTCCAATGTTCCCGAGTCATCGCGAGAACGATCGGAGTCATCAGATCCCATATGAAGGCCCATACAGCCGAGTAATAAAAAGATTCCCCACCCCTATCGAAGTGTGATCGTCCGTATCAGGTAGTGAATCTCCATAAATGCGAATTTTCGACTGGCGATTGACGGAATATGGGTGGACGTCTGACGAAGTGTTTTGAGAGCTCACAAGGGGGAGACACACCCCTCTATCGATGTGTTCTGCCTCTCGAGAGGGAGGGTGACAACTGAGAGCAGCCTCAAGAAGGATCTCTTAACAACCGCTCGTAGGAAAGATTTCACGCAGTAGAGGGATTAAACCGCTCGAAGTAGCCTTTAGAAACAACTAGAACTATCGTCTTTTTCTCTTTCTTCTTCTAGTCTCTAGGAATAACACTCACACACACACCCCTATCGATGTGTTCGATGTGTTGGTTATATCTATTCCCGATTTCGCTTTTCCATCATATTTCGTCCCGGGTAACTACGTTTCTCTACCGTTGATATTACTCGTTTTGAGTACTCTTGTAGCTAATCTCGTTTCTGCTGGTCTTTCCCCGATTTTGTTTTCCCTCTATTTCCCCCTACCGAGACAGATAGAACACATCGATAGAGGGGTGTCTGTCTCCTCGAAGGCGTCCCTCTGTCTCATCTTACCCCTCTAATGTTATATTCGCATATCTTCAACCACGAGGCGAACACATCGATAGAGGGGTGATTTTCCATACCTTGTATAAAAAAGATCAGTCGATCGGTCTTAGCGGAGAAACAAAAATCACGGGAGGAGACACCCCTCTATCGATGTGTTCTATCTGGGTAACGTTGGATTTAACCAACAAAGTAGGCCTCCGTCCAATCTGTTGGTTAATATATCACAGCTGGCTTCGTTGCTCGGACCGGAACGAGGTTGTTAACTGTGTCTTCTATTGAACCGTCGATTGAGCGTTTCGCCAGTTACGTGCTCTCGCCGAGCGTCTGAAGAGGGGAACAGATAGTCGTCCCACTGCTGGTACTTCGGGCCTTGGGGACGTCTTGGCCGTAGATCAACGCCACCGTTCCAGGCCCGTTTTTTAACTGTCATGTTCGGCTCGCTCGCGTAGTACGCCGCCGCTCGCCTCTACTCGTTGTGTTGGATGTACCGGTCGGCGAATGTCTTCCAGTTCGCCAGTAGGTACTGTTTCATTGACTTGTACGTGTACCCGTCGTTCAGCCACACCTTTCGCTCCTCGTCAGTGTTGGGTGGCAGGTAGACCAGATCCATGTGCGGTTGCCCGTGTGCGGTGTCCATACGGACAATCTCGATATTCTCCTCAAGAGGGTGTGCTCCCTCTCGTACCAGCGTGACACCGTAGTTCTCCGCATCTTCATCGGGGTCGTAGCCTTCTCCCTCGGATGGTTTGGGCTCAACGAAGCCCATCAGAAAGTAGTTGTCGCCACGGTATGTACCGAGGTCGATTGGTTCGAAACTATGCATCTGTGTTCACCAGTTCGTTCCTAAGAGTTCGATTAGACGTCATATATCGACGTAGATTCTTTTCGAGGTTCTCTATCCACTACACCACCACTATCGCGCGCGTTCATCTTGAAGTGGCGGTATCGTAACGCAGGCCTGCGATATCGGCTGTTGTAGCAGTAATTGTTCAGGGAGAGATAGATGCTGTGTCTACTACTATATCTATTTGCCAACTATTTTAATATCTTCGACATGATTTTCTTGTCCACTAATTTCCGTCCATAATGCGCGTTTGGAGACTGAACAAAGCTTTTTTGACCGTTGCAATCCTAACAACCATCAGGAGGATATAATAATGCCTGAATTTGAAGACCGTCATTCCTCGATCCCCGACCCGAACGAATTCGACCCCGAGGAGGCTGAAATAGATTCTCGACTGGAGTTCCGCAGTTCTTTTTCGGAGGCGCTGACGCAGCACGGCTTTCCCGACACGCTCGTCCTCGCTCGTGAACGGGCTGAGGATGTCTTCCACGACCGGCGCTTAGAGATACTCGATTATCTGAAAGAACACGACCCTCGGTCGGTTCGTGCCCTCGCTGAGGAATTGGGCTATGATAAGGGTGTCGTGAGCCGCGACCTCCGGAAGCTCGCCAGTATCGATGTGATTGAGTATGTCGAAGAAGGTCGTGCGAAAGCTCCGCGGCTCAAGCACACCCATATCGCTATCGAACCAGTCGTGTAGACTGGCTGTCGTCTCCCATTCTCAATAGAGGTGTACTGCATGGGAGCGGACCGCCTCGGTAGCGTACGAGAGGAGTTGCTCAAGCAACTCGGGGAGCCACTCGTCGGACACCCGTGGGGTGACATCGTGCTGCTGGATGTCGACGAGTTCTCGCTGGCCTGGGCCAACGACATCCACTCCAGGCGACCAGTTATGCGCCACGGAGTGGCCTCCTGTGGATGCTGGCCGGAGCCCCGTCTACTAATGCACGTGTGAGGCTCACCCAGCGCGGGCGTGAATGGCAGCAAGCAAGCCGAACCATATATTGATAGACGGGTGCGACTACTTGATCAGGCGACATTCACAACGCATGAAATGGGAACTGATGTGCGTCCTTGTCGAAAATACTAGTAGGAAGAGATGACAGCGCCATCGCTGCCGTCCGGGTACGATGAGACTCGCCACGTTCGAGCCGGGCGCTCGGACTGTCACATTACCGTCGGCTTCGATCAATCGACTCGTCAGATCCCGCGGTTCCTCGTGCAACTGCACTGCCAGATTGAAACAACGCCTGTCGAATGGTCTTCGATTGCCCGAATGGATCACAACGAAACGGCAGCAACGGGACACAACGTGTATAACGAGGGGCTTCATGTCGATCTCCATCGGTAGTCTGATCCAACGGTCCACCTAGATATCCGCCACGGTCAGCTCTCGAGAAATCGAGGGCGGCTCATCCGTGGGTGTGTAGACTACTTCATCACGAATACAGCCTATTTCATCGGTGTCTACGAAGGGGATCGCCCACCTGGGCGGCCACCACGGTGGTCTGACGGCGGCTCCCCGACGCATAGACTTAACCGTACCAACGCGGTAGAAAGGAATATGAGCCAGGAATCGTCCGCCGAAGAGCCGCTCACCCCAGAGGAGCTCAGCGAGGAACTCGCTGCAGCGACCGGATCCAGCACTGAAGAGATTGAGCGTGGCTTTGAGGGAATGGACGTCCAGCCACCTTGGGATGCTGAGATTACCACTGAGTGATGGGTTGAAAAGCAGGTATCGATCTTGAAGCCGCCGCTGGCAGATGCAATCGGACTGTGTCTGCGGATACAGGATATAGCAGATGAGCAGATACGAACAGTGGCACGATATCCCCAACCGACGACGGACGAAGAACTCGAGTCGGCCAAAGCAGAGATTGATGATCTTCGCAAAGCGGTCAGTGACGCGCTGGCCGAGGATCTCGGTGCGGAACCTGAAGACTATGACGCGACACGGCAGCCTGTTGTTGACGGCGGCGAATCGCTCACTCTCAGGTGGCTACACACGTACATTGCCCCCACGAGATCACCGGGCAATTGATTTCGAACGGTCGCCCTCGAAAAAGTGAGAGTGATGGAGAGACATTCATAGGCCGCTTCTGTCCAGCCGATACAGACTCTGACTTCCTTCCGAGAGTGTCTAAACCAAATCTCTCTCAGAAGTATGTGTGCGAGAATAGTGTTTTTCTATGCGTTAGAAATGTATATCCGTGCAATTATCATCCTGGCTTGCATACCGATCGGTAATGGCGTACGAGAATCTTGATCAGAAGATTTTGAATGCCTTGTTGAACGATGGCCGCGCGTCGCTACGCTCGCTCGGGGGAGACCTCGACGTCTCGGTGACGACGGTGTCGAACCACATCTCGAATCTCGAGGACGACGGTGTCATCGAGGGATACGCTCCGGTCGTCGACTATAGCGAGTTGGGCTACGACGTGACGGCGATTCTGCAACTCAAAGTTGAGGGAAGTGCTCTGCTCGATATCACTGATCGGTTTCAAGAGCACAAACACATGGTCACGGTGTACGAGACGACCGGCGATCATGACATCATCGCGATCGGGAAGTTCACCGACACCGACCACATGAACGACCAGATCAAGGAGCTGCTCGTCGATCCTGATATCAACGAGTCCAATACGAGTGTCGTGCTCAACACCGTCGCCGAAAACGAACAGTTCGACCTCGAGTACTGAGACTTTATTATCTGGTGGGTCGACTGGATAGATGTTTCGAGGGTGTGCGTCAATGGTTAATCGTGGTGGCGACACGGATACTATCGGAGCCGTCACTGGAGCTGCAGCTGGCGCACGTTTCGGTAGTACATCGCTCCCACAGCGGCGGCTTGAAGTGATTGATAGCGAGACGAACTGGAAACGCTCGCACGGACCCTGGCGACAACCGAGATCACCAGTTAAATCGGCCTGTGCGAGGCTTCCTGAAACGGAGATTGTAGGAGCCAACAGCTATGGCTACAATCTCTGGTGGGTGTTTCTGAAATGACGGTTGGGAGTACCATCGCGCCGGCGGGTGTCTTGTTTCAAGCCCTTTACGGGTTCATCCATTTAGTTCATGTACGGCCAACATTGACATCCTCTTCCGCGTGAACGCGGAGGAGGATGTCAATCTCGGTAGCTTTCGGATGTCCCCGTCTCAGAACGGGGAAGTGAGCGGCTGAGAAGAGATGCTGACGGCACGTTTTCCAGGGGTCGAGGGTACACCAACAATCTGCTTCACAAGAGCGTTATAGAAAGTGCGAGGCGAAAACCTACGGCTTTAGCCGTCCTCAGAAACGCGTCGCGCTTCTGATGGGCTGCACGAGAGCTGCCAGCTCCGGAGATCACTCGGAAGTGCATCGTACATAACCTGACGCAGGCGGCGAGCCCTTAATTCGCCGCCTGCTCTCCTTCTCCGGACGTATCCGGGAGAGGCATCGCCGTCGTCATCTGATCAAGGGAGTAAGATGCCATAGTTTCGATCCTTCGACGAACACCGCTAACGCCAGCTACTGCATCTTCTGAGTATAAGAACCGGTCTCTGACCCCGTGAGACCGTGGATTAGCGACCCCATCCCGACGCAGTCTTGCGTTCAACAAGGTCAATCGTGTTCAACATGTCCGCATGGGCCGTACCGATACGAGGTTCATCGTGATGGAGGCAGTCTCGTCTGGGATTACAAGGGCGCTGTCAATGAGTGATGGTGACGATGCATCTTCTATCATACCGCTCATATACGCAGACACGCTATTAACCCCAGTTCATTACACGGTATCAAAGAATAGCAACTCCGTCTCTATGTATCCTCTTCAGCTCGATCCACGATGGTTTTTGTCTTTTCAACGATCTCTTTAGCCTCTGGATTGGTGATATTCTGGATCAGGTTGCCTTCATACCGGATATCTGCACGCATATAGTACACATCTGCGTGAATCGATATCTCCTCGTCAAGATCGATCTGTTCATACGAGTCACTTGAGACAACGTTTGCACTGCCACGTATGCTTGCTGCAGTCGCTTCTGCAGTTTTGCCGTTCCCAGCTCCTGGGTTGGCTAACTTTGGAATGTGGTTTGCGACTACATCGGATACTGCATCGACAACTGATGTATGATCAGAAGTGACAAAATAGATATCGTCTTCGTATTCGTACGACCAAATATTGATTTCGATGCCAATGGTTCTGTCGCCTTGAGAGACGGTGATATCTGTAACATCGAATCTCTCACGCAGTTCTCGAACTTGTTCTTGTGCTAGTTCTATGTCTCCATTGGCGATGTTGGTTTCTATTTCTCTTAATTCCTCTGCCATTTCTTGTCTATCTACGTTCATTAGCAACCTCCATTGAGTTGAATTTTGTTTGGATTTCGCCATCCAAATTCGGTATATGATATTCAAACGAAAGACTGCGGCTAATAGTTACGATCATGTGTGGATACTCAGCTTTGCACGTTAGCTTCAGGGAAGTCCGTGATCGGCATCATCTGTCCTTGCCACCGCATACGTTATGCTCCTACTTCAAGATGCAAAGCTGAGGTATTCGACAGAGCCGCATGGCTACGCAGACGTGAATTCAACGCCAGTCACCTCAATCCGAGCCCCACCCTTCGACCCGTTACTCACAGCGGTTTCCCACCCGTGAGCGTCGGCCACTTCTTTCACAATCGCAAGCCCAAATCCCGTCCCTTCTTCGGAAGTCGAGTACCCTGGAGTGAGGACATCGTCTAAGTGATCCTCAGGAATCCCCGGTCCATCGTCCGCTACATAGAACCCATCTTGTAATCCCACAATAGTGACCGTCACATCGGTACCTCCGTACTCAACGGCATTTCGAATGAGGTTCTCAAGCAATTGCTGGAGGCGGCCTTCGTCAGCTTCGAGTGAACGGCTCAGATCGGTTTCAAGCGTCGCCTCTGCTGTAGCCACATTCCTCCAACAGCGCTCGGTTAGAACTGCCAAATCAATCGTTTCGGTATCGGTTACCGCTTTGCCTTCCCGCGCCAGCGTCAGCACATCCTCGATCAAGGCATTCATTCGGTCGTGTGCATCGGCGACCTGGTCGAGATGGTCGGTATCACACGTCTCACGGGCCAAGTCCAAATATCCCTGTGCGACGTTCAGCGGGTTCCGGAGGTCGTGGGAAACAACGCTGGTGAACTGATCCAACCGATCATTTTCGCGTTGTAACTCCTTTTGATCGCTGATATCGACGTAGAATGCAATCGTCCCGACAATAGCATCGTTGATGTCGTACCGGGGCACGGCGCGCAATAGGGTTTCGAGAGGCTCTCCATCGGCAGCCACGAGTTCTCGGTCTTCACGTGTGAACTCACCGCGGAGCGACCGGGCATACCCCTCTTCATCTAAGAGCCGTTGCTTCGACTCCGCAGTATAAAACTCCGTTAATGGCTGTCCAACTACGTCGGCTTTGTCATACCCCAACGTATCAACGAACCGTTGGTTGCAGTCTTCAATCATCGGGGTTCCGTCTTCGGCACGCGTTTCCACGATCATAACCGGTGCCTCCTCGAAGAGATACCGGTACTGCTCTCGTAACTGGGTGCTTAGCTGCTCTAACTCATCTGTTCGCTGTTCGAGTTCGTGTTCGCGCTGTTTTCGATCTGTGATATCGCGGCTAATCACGACGAACTGGTCGTCAGTCTCGATTTCAATCCGACGAACGTTGATTTCGACAGGAAACGTTGATTCATCACGACGTCGAAATCTGCCTTCCAGTTCCCGACGCTCGCCGACGTTCATATCTGTCAATCCGGCGCGAACTGACTCAGAAGTGATCGTTTCATCGAGCTCCCAGATCTTCATTCCAACGAGTTCAGTCTCGCTATAGCCCGTTTGTTCGCAGAGACGGGGGTTCACATCGATGATGGTTCCGTCTGCGTCATGTACGTTGAGCATATCTGGAGAGCGTTCAAAGAGTGCCTCAAGCCGCGCTTTTGTCCGTTGGAGACGTTTTTGTCGTTCCCAGTTATCGGTAATATCTGAGAGAGCGAAGACGGCGCGTTCTATGTTCCCTTCGTCGTAGTCCATTGGGGCTCCATCGACTCTGAGTATTTTATCGCTATCGTCAGGGCAGCTGATAGTGAGTCGATAGCCACGTACTGGCTCGCCAGACTCCCAGACTTGCTGGTATGGGAGTTCCTCATCAGGGATCGGCTCTCCCTTCGGATCTCTGAGGTCCCATTCGGGATCATTATAGGTCCGGTTGGTCAGTTTCGACCGATCTATGCCAAGTACCTCGGTGGCACGTTCGTTGGCGAACACGAACTCGCCTTTGTCGTTGAGTTGGACAATGCACTCAGGGACTGTCTCAAGGATCCGATCTC
>Ga0207414_1000980_pt1 | contig 11267 bp, 8 predicted proteins | sample PonA231FremontCA_2_FD_187269 | JGI IMG/M metagenome (GOLD analysis project Ga0207414, IMG submission 187269) | Marine sediment microbial community from Fremont, CA, USA - Pond A23 Sediment 1 (SPAdes) | ecosystem: Environmental > Aquatic > Marine > Unclassified | place: USA: Fremont, California... | reverse complement strand
TGGAGAATGGCGACTACTTCAACCGGCTGGTCTGGGCGCGGCCGAACGGCAGTCTGGTCACCTACGACAAGCGTCACCTGTTCCGCATGGCGGGAGAGCATGAACGCTACGCCATGGGCCATGAGCGAGTGATCGTCGAGCTCAAGGGGTTCCGGATCCTGCTCAGCGTCTGCTACGACCTGCGTTTTCCCGTCTGGCTGCGCCAGCAGCCGGGGCCCGACGAGCACTTCGAGTACGACGCTCTGCTCTGCGTGGCCAACTGGCCGGCGCCGCGCCGCCATCCCTGGCGCGTGCTGCTGCAGGCGCGTGCCATCGAGAACCTCTGCCCGGTGATCGGCGTCAATCGGGTCGGCGAGGATGCCAAGGGGCTCGCCTATGCCGGCGATTCCATGCTGGTCGATGCCAAGGGTGAGACGCTGATCGACGCGCCCCGTGATACCCCCTTCGTGAAGACCGGCAGCCTCTCGCTCGACGAGCTGCACGGCTTTCGCGAGAAGTTTCCCGCCTGGCGCGACGCCGACCACTTCGGCCTCGCCGACGGGGTCGGCTACTGATGCGGCTGGACCGATTTCTCTGCGAGACCACCGACCTGACCCGCAGCCTGGCCAAGAAGGCCCTGCACCGCGAGGAGGTCCTCGTCGATGGCGAGGTGGTCAAGAACCCCGCCACGCAGGTCGACAACCAGCGACGTGTCACCTGGCATGGCGAGCGTCTGGCCCTGGTTGGCCTGCGCTACGTGATGCTCCACAAGCCGGAGGGTGTCGAGTGCAGTGCCAGGCGCGGCCTTTACCCGCTGGTTCGCGAGCTGGTGGACCTGCCTCACGTGGAGCGTCTGCAGACGGTGGGCCGGCTGGATGTCGACACCACGGGACTGGTGCTGCTGACCGATGATGGCCAGTGGTCTCACCGCGTCACATCGCCGAAGCGCCGCTGTGGCAAGGTCTATGCGGTCACGCTCGCCGACCCGCTCGAGGGGAGCGCGCGGGACGACGCCGAGGCCCGCTTCGCCGAAGGCATACTGCTCGATGGCGAGGAGAAGCCGACACGTCCTGCGGAACTGACCATGCGATCACCGCGGGTTGCCGAACTGACGCTCTTTGAAGGCAAGTACCATCAGGTCAAGCGAATGTTCGCGGCGCTCGGCCACCATGTGGTGGCCCTGCATCGCGAGTCGATCGGCCCGCTCTCTCTGGGGGATCTGGCCCCTGGCGAGTGGCGTGAACTCGACGAGAGTGAAGTCGCGCTGTTCTGAAGCTGCGGGTTGCCGTGGGGCCTTGCACGCCTCGCCGCTCGCCTCGGCAAACATCTGGGCCCTCGCTCCCTCGGGCGGGGAAGCTGTCACCCGTAGGTCTCGATTCTTGCCCGCCCACGGTGCTTGGCCGAGTAGAGGGCGTTGTCGGCGAGCCCGATGAGCGTCAGCGGTTCGTCGGCGTGCTCGGGATAACTCGCGATCCCGCAGGAAATCGACAGGGGACCGAGCACTCGGTCACGGTGTCGGAAATGGGTCCGGCTGAGGATCTCCATCAGTTCGCCGAGACGCCTTTCGCCCATGGCCGCGGAGGCCCTCGGCATGATGACGACAAACTCCTCGCCGCCCATCCGGCAGACCACATCGGCGTTGCGGAAATGGTGCGTCAGGATGCGGCCCATGCCGATGAGCACGGTGTCGCCTGCTTCATGCCCCTCGCGGTCGTTGAACTGCTTGAAATGATCGATATCGATCATCGCCAGGGTCAGCGGCGTGCCGTGACGGCGCGCGACGGCTGCCTCGTGCTCGAGCAGGTCGTCGAAGTAGCGGCGGTTGTGCAGTCCCGTCAGGGCATCCTGGTAGGAGTAGGCCTGCAGTCTCTCGACGGTCTCCTCCAGGGTTCGGGTACGCTCGGCGACCTGCTGCTCGAGAGAGCGATTGAGCCGGTGAAGTTCGCTCTGGGTTTGCTGGTAGTGCCATAGCGAGATCATCACGATGGTCAGCGCAAAGACCAGTGCGCCGGCACTCAGGGGGACACGGCGCCAGGGCAGAACGCCATGGGCTACCGCCATGTCGATCAGCAGCAGCAGGGCGAAGATACCATAGCTGGTGATGATCAGCCGCTGTTCGGCATTGAGGGTGCTCAGGCGCACGATGAGGGTCATGAACATCGTCACCAGCGAGGCCAGCAACAGGACATCGAACGGCGGAAAGGTACTGGAGAGATCGACGACGCCTGCCAGGGCCAACCCCGGCGCGATCACCAGATAGCCCAGATGCAGCTGCCAGACGCGCCTCAGCAGTACCGGACGCTGCCTGACGAACCAGTGTTCCAGCATGATCCCCATGGCCACCGGCAAGGTGTAGTAGCCAATGGCGGCCAGATAATCCCACAGCAGGGGGTGATCCAGCAGCAGCTGGCTGGCCTGGGTCTCGGCCAGCAGCATGGTACCCGCCGCCAGGGCGAAGAGCCCGATGCCGAAGAAGCTTCGTCGATTGCCCTGCACGAGGGCGAAGATGAGCGCCAGAAAGGCCAGCAGCATCAGGAAGGCGCTGACGATCAGGTCGCCGGCCGAGCGTTCGAGGATATAGTGCAGCAGGTCGATGCGTTCCATCAGCTTGACCTCGCCCCACAGGCCGATGTCGGTGTAGTCGGAGAAGACGCGGAAATAGAGGGTCTTGCCAGCGACGTCCTCCGGCAGATTGATCATGTGCCAGGGCCATCCCTCGAATCGCCCCTCGCCGCGCTCATCGAAGTGCCCGTACTGATAGATCCGTTCGTCCTCCAGCCAGACCTGGGTAATCAGATCGACGCTGTAGATGTAGAGAACCGGATCGCGCCATTCGCCCGCGGGAAGGGTGATGCGGAACCAGGCGTGCTTGTGACCTCCGCGACCGGGCGGATTCGAGGGGAAGGCGATCGGTTGCCACGCGTCGCCAGAGGCTGAACCGTCGACCCAGGCCGGCGTGCCATCGTCCCGGAAGGGAGAGTCCCCCCAGCGATATTCCCAGCCCTGATCGAGTGACACCGGCGCTGTGCCGGCGCAGGCAGGAGCCACCAGCAGCAAGGTCAGAAGCAGGGTGCCGAGCAGAAGGAGCGGGCGTGTAGGCATGGCATCCTGGCCACAGAATCGAACCGGCAGTGTAACCCAGCACGCTGCCCCACGAGCGGCTCCCTGATCAACGACGGCGGTTTCGGGGAGGAAGCCGTGGAACGGGCGTGTTACTTATACCGTTATCTTTTCAACTACCAACACGCGCATGCTTCAACCCTGAGCAGTACCAGACACAAGTCGGCGGGCCAAACGGGGCGGTGGCGCCTGGCACACCACGATCGCGGTGTACCAGGCGGATCAGGTGCGTGGCGACAGTCCCGCCGCCGCCACGAGGGCACGCGTGTAATCGCTGGAGGGATGCTCCAGGACCTGCAGGCAATCGCCCTGTTCCATGACCTCGCCGTCCTTGAGGACCAGCACCCGGTGAGCCATGGCACGCACCACGGCCAGGTCGTGACTGATGAAAAGGTAGCTGAGACGATGTCGAGCCTGGAGATCGCGCAGCAGCTCGACGAGCTGCTTCTGCACGCTGCGATCCAGGGCCGAGGTGGGCTCGTCGAGGACCACGAGCCGGGGCTCGAGAATGATCGCCCGAGCGACGGCGATGCGCTGGCGCTGGCCGCCGGAAAACTCGTGGGGATAGCGTGAGGCACACGCCTCGGGGAGCCCCACTTCGCGCAGAGTGGCACGGACGCGGCGGTCGATCTCGGCGTTGGCGAGGTCGGGATGGTGGAAGCGTAGCCCCTCACTGACGATATCGAAGACCGGCAGACGCGGCGAGAGCGAACCATAAGGGTCCTGGAACACCACCTGAAGGCTGCGGCGCTGTCGTCGCAGGGCATTGCCGGTCAGCTTGTCGAGCCGAATGCCATCGAAATCGATCTCGCCACTGCCCTGGCCCAGGCGCAGCAGCGCAAGGGCCAGGGTGGTCTTGCCCGAGCCGGATTCGCCCACGATGCCAAGCGTCTCGGCGGGCGCTACATAAAGGTCCAGGGGCTTGACGGCCTCGAAGGGCGGCGGACGCCGGGAAAACAGACGTGTCGGACGCGGGAAACTGACGCCGACTCCCCGAGCACGCAGCAGGGGCGCCACTCTGGCGACAGGGGCCGGGCGGCCTTCAGGCTCGGCTTCCAGCAGCAGTCGGGTATAGTCGCTTTGCGGGTGCGTGAAGACGGTTTCCACCGGGCCGGTCTCCTGTTCTCGGCCGCCGTGCAGCACGCAGATGCGGTCGGCATGACGTCGCACCAGGTTCAGGTCATGGGTGATGAAGAGCATGCCCATGCCATGGGCATCTCGCAGCTCGGCAAGCAGGGCGAGGATCTCCTGCTGCACGGTGACGTCGAGGGCGGTGGTAGGTTCGTCGGCGATGAGCAGTTCGGGGCCGTTGGCGATGGCCATGGCGATCATGACGCGCTGCCGCTGTCCGCCGGAAATCTGGTGCGGCCAGGCATCCATCAGCTCACCGGCGCGCGGCAGCTTGACCTGTTCCAGCAGCTCCCGGGTGCGCGCCCGAGCGGCCTTGCCGGTGAGGCCCTGGTGCAGGCGAAGGGTCTCGCCGATCTGCTTGCCGATGGGGTGGAGGGGATTGAGCGAGGTCATGGGTTCCTGGAAGACGAACCCCACCCGGCTCCCGCGCAATCCTCGCCAGCCGCGGCGGGTCAGGGTGGCGAGGTCGGTCTCACCCAGCTGTCGCCTGCCCTCGACGCGCGCATTGGGGGGCAGCAGGTTCATGGCACCAAGGGCCGAGACCGACTTGCCCGAGCCGGATTCGCCGACCAGGGCGAGGGTCTCGCCGCGGTTGACGGTAAGCGACAGGTGGTCGACCACGGTGACGTCGTCGAAGGTGATGCTCAGATCATCTACTTGCAAGAGGGACGCGGTCCTGGCATCACGCATCGGTACGGCTCCTCGGGCGCCCGCCCGGCACCGGTGTCGGCGTGGCGGCATGCTGGATGTGGCGCGGGTCGAAGGCATCGCGCAGCCCTTCGCCGATGAATACCAGCAGGGAGAGCATCACCGAGAGCGTGACAAAGGCCGTGATACCCAGCCACGGTGCCTGCAGGTTGTTCTTGCCCTGGGCGACCAGCTCACCCAGGGACGGCGAGCCCGGGGGCAGGCCGAAGCCCAGGAAGTCCAGGGCGGTAAGGGTGGTGATGGCGCCGGTGAAGAGGAACGGAATGAAGGTGAGGGTCGCGACCATCGCATTGGGCAGGACATGGCGCCACATGATCAGTCGCGAGGGCAGGCCCATGGCACGCGCCGCGCGCACATACTCCAGGTTCCTGGCGCGCAGGAACTCGGCACGCACCACGTCGACCAGCCCCAGCCAGGAGAAGAGCAGCATGATGCCCAGCAGCCACCACAGGTTGGGTTCCACCAGACTTGCCAGGATGATCAGCAGGAAGAGCATCGGCAGTCCCGACCAGATCTCGGTGACGCGCTGGCCGATCAGGTCCACCTTGCCGCCGAAGTAGCCCTGTATGCCGCCGGCCAGCACACCCAGTACCAGGGAGCCGGCGGTGAGCACCAGCGCGAAGATCACCGACAGGCGAAAGCCATAGATCACCCTCGCCAGGACGTCACGGCCCTGGTCGTCGGTGCCCAGCCAGTGACGGGTGGTAGGGGGTGAAGGGGCCGGGTGGTCGAGTGCCCTGTCCAGCGTCTCGTAGGAGAAGGGAATCGGCGGCCAGAGCATCCAGCCGTTGGCCATGATCTCGTCGCGGATAAACGGGTCCCGATAGTCGGCGGGGCTGGGCAGGAATCCGCCGAACTCGGTGTCGGGGTAGTCCACGAGTACCGGTACATACCACTCCCCCAGATACTGCATGACGATAGGCCGGTCGTTGGCGATCAACTCGGCCACCAGACTGACCACGAAGAGGACCGCGAAAAGCCATAGCGAGACGCGCGCCCGGCGGTTGCCACGGAAGACTGCGAGGCGGCGCCGGGTGATGGGGGAGAGATCGCGCGAGAGAAGTGACATTGAATCAGGATTCCCGTGTCTCGAAGTCGATGCGCGGGTCCACCCACACATAGGTCAGGTCAGATATCAGTTTCAGGATCAGCCCGATCAGAGTGTAGAGATAGAGGGTGCCGAAGATGACCGGATAGTCGCGCTGCATTACCGCCTCGAAGCCCAGCAGGCCCAGACCGTTGAGCGAGAAGATCACCTCGATCAGCAGCGAGCCGGTGAAGAAGATGCCGACCAGGGCAGCCGGCAGTCCGGCAATGATGATCAGCATGGCATTGCGGAAGACGTGGCCATAAAGCACCCGACGATCGCTGGCACCCTTGGCGCGGGCGGTGAGCACATACTGCTTGTGGACCTCGTCGAGAAAGCTGTTCTTGGTCAGCATCGTCAGGGTCGCGAAGCTGCCGATCGCCGAGGCGAGCACCGGCAGGGTGATGTGCCAGAGATAGTCCTTGACCTTACCCCAGGCGGATAGCTCGTCGAAGTCGGGGGAGGTGAGGCCGCGCAGCGGAAACACGTCCCAGTAGCTGCCGCCGGCGAACAGCACGATCAGCAGGATGGCGAACAGGAAACCGGGGATGGCGTAGCCGACGATCACCAGGCCCGAACTCCACACATCGAAGCGTGAGCCGTGTCGCAGCGCCTTGCGGATGCCCAGCGGAATCGAGACCAGATAGACCACCAGCGTGGTCCAGAGTCCCAGCGAGATCGATACGGGAAGCCGTTCGAGCATCAGCGTCGTGACCTGCTCGTCGCGGAAGAAGCTCTCGCCGAAATCGAAGGTGGCGTAGTCGACGATCATGCCGAGGAAGCGCTCGTGAGCGGGTTGATCGAAGCCGAACTGCGTCTCCAGCTTCTCGATGAAGGCGGGGGGAATGCCTCTGGCGCCACGGGACTCGCCACTCGCCGTGACATCCCCGCCGCCACCTTCCATGCGCGTGCTGGCCTGGCTGGAGAGGCCCTCGAAACGGGCCAGCATCTGGTCGATGGGACCACCGGGAGCGGCCTGAACGATAATGAAGTTGAGCAGCATGATCCCCAGCAGAGTGGGGATCATCAGCAGCAGGCGTCGCACTACATAGCGGGCCACGGGGTGTCCTTACTTCATGGAGGAGGGCGGTCGGACGTAGGCCCGGTGCCCGTCAACGGTTGCGCTGGCGGGCCTCGATCTCGGCGCCGCGTTCGGGGTCTACCCACCAGGCAGCCAGGTCCAGGTTGTACTCGGGAAAGGGCTCTTTCCAGCCGAACTTGTCCCACAGAGCGATCCGGGTCTGTCCGAGGTGCCACTGGGGAATCACGTAGAAGCCCCAGCGCAGGACGCGGTCCAGCGCACGAGCGGCGGTGTCGAGCGCTTCGCGGGAGTCGGCGGCGATGAGGGCGTCGACCAGCTCATCGATCACGGGATTGCTGAGCCCGATCAGGTTGCGGCTCTGGGGGACGTCCGCGAATTCGCTGGTCCAGAAGTCGCGCTGCTCATTGCCGGGGTTCGCCGACTGCGGGAAGCTGCCGACAACAACGTCGAAGTCGAAGCTGCGCAGCCGATTGAGGTACTGGTTGACGTCGACAACGCGAATATCGCCCTCGATCCCCAGCTTGGCCAGGTTCTGCAGCAGCGGCTGCACGACCCGCTCGAACTGGGTGTCGAACAGCAGCACCTCGATCGTCAAGGGCTCGCCCGAGTCGAGATGGGTCATCTGGCCATCGCGTACCACGTAGCCAGCCTCGTTGAGCAGTGCCAGAGCCCTGGCAAGCCGTGGACGCAGCTGTTCGGGGTGGGCGATGGGCAAGGGTGACGTGAAGACGCGCTCGGGCAGCGCCTCGCGATGGGGAGCGAGCAGTTCCCGTTCGGCCTCGCTCGGCAATGCTTCGGCGGCCATCTCGGAGTTGGCGAAGTAGCTCTCGGTACGCTGGTAGGCGCCGTAGAAGAGGTTGCGATTGAGCCACTCGAAGTCGAACGCCAGGTTGAGTGCCTCGCGCACGCGAACGTCCTGGAACTTGTCGCGCCTCAGGTTCAGCACATACGCCTGCATGCCCGCCGGCTGACCATCGGGGACCTCGAGTCGCTTGACGAAACCCTCTTCCCGGGCCGGAAAGTCATAGGCGGTGGCCCAGTTGCGAGCGCTGGATTCGATACGAAAGTCGAGATTGCCGGCCTTGAAGGCTTCGAGGGCCACGGTCTGATCGCGGTAGTAGTCATACACCAGCTGGGCGATGTTGTGTCGGCCCCGGTTGACCGGCAGATCCCGTCCCCAGTAATTGTCGACGCGTTCGTAGACAATGCGCCGGCCCGGCTCCACCTTGCCGATACGATAGGGACCCGAGCCGAGCAGGGCATCGCGGGTCGTGGCCTCGAAGTCGCGCTCCTGCCAGAAGTGGGCCGGCAGGATCGGCAACTGGCCAATGATCAGCGGCAACTCGCGCGACTCGCTGTCGGCCAGGTCGACGTGCACGGTGTCCTCATCCACGGCACGGATATCCACGACGTCGGCGTAGTAGGCACTGTAGAAGGGCTGGCCCTTCTCGGTCAGGGTCTCGAAGCTGAAGACCACGTCCTCGGCGGTGACCGGTTCTCCATCGTGGAAGCGCGCCTCGGGGTGGAGGTCAAACTCGATCCACTGCCGAGCGGGGTCCAGCCGCACGCGCTCGGCGAGCAACCCATACATCGAGAAAGGCTCGTCGGGATGCTGGGTCATCAGCGTATCGTAGATCTCGGTCAGACCCGTCGCCGGCGTGCCGCGAATGATGAAGGGGTTGGTCGAGTCGAAGCTGCCGATGGCCGAGCGCACCAGGCTGCCCCCCGTCGGCGCATCGGGGTTGGCATGGGGAAAGTGGGTGAAGTCGGCCGGCAGGCGCGGATCACCGTAGAGCGCAAGGCCGTGCACGGCGGGTACATCGGCCGGGGCGGCTGCCAGGGCAGGTCCACCGAGCAGCGCGCCCATGAGCAAGCTCAGTCCAGGGGCAGCGTATCGCATCGATCAGGTTCCTCGTAGCAGGTGGGGCCATGGCCCCCGACATCAACTACCGGAAAGTGTCAGCTGTTGCCCCGGTTGTAAAGCGTCAGGCCGTTCGATGCCGTTCCAGCGCGCCAGGTCGGCCAGTGCCACGGCATGACGCGAGGCAATCGCCGACAGGCTGTCTCCACGACGTACCACGTAGATTGTATCACTGTCGGCAGTAGCTTCTTCCGTGCCTGTCGGGTCGCCAAGGCGGGCCATGAGGCGCGCCGCGCTGCTGGCGGGCACGAGCAGCCGCCTGACATGGCGGGGATCCGCTCGGTTACCGAGCAGGCCGGGGTTGAGATCGGCCAGTGCCCCAGGGGAAACCTCCGCCAGGCGGGCGGCCTCACCAAGGGTCATGGTGTGGGTCAGCGGCACTTCGGCCACGGCCGGTGTGGCCTCGATCTGCGGAAGGTCGACGTTGTAGCGCGCCGGCTCGGCGATGATCGTGGCGATGGCGATCAGCTTGGGGACATACGCCATGGTCTCCCGCGGCAGATCGAGATCCCAGTAGGTACCGCGCTCTCCCCGCGCGTGCGCCGCGCTGCGGGCATGATTCACCGTGCCGGCACCGGCATTGTAGGCTGCCAGGGAGAGCTCGATGTCTCCTTCGTACCACTGCTCGGCCTGCATCTCGATGTAGTCCAGGGCGGCATGCGTGGAGCGCGCCACATCCAGACGGCCATCGTAGCCGCCACCGCGGCGCAGCCCCAGGGCATGGCCGGTGCCGGGCATGAATTGCCACATGCCGGCTGCTCCGCGATGGCTTATCGCGGTGGGGTCAAACGAACTCTCGACGAAGGGAATCAGCGCCACCTCGCCGGGGAGGTTGCGTTCCTCGACCCGCGCGATGATCCAGGCCAGCCAGGGGCGAGCCCGTTCGGTGATCTCGACGATGTTGTGGGGACTCTGGCGGTAATGGTCGATCCAGTGCTGGACGCGCGCCCTGTCGACGTCTTCCTGCCATTGAAGCGTCTTGGCGAGTCGCGACCAGGCATCCCCGGATTCCAGGTCCAGCGCGTTCCAGAAGGTCTGCGTCGAGGGGCTGTAGCCGAGCTGGGCGGAATGGTCCGTAAAGGCCCGCTGGGGCGTTGCCCATGCCTGGCTGTTACCGGTGGCGGCCATCAACGAACCCATCAGGGCGAGACAGCTGGTGACCCCCAGGATCCGTCGACGTGTCGTGTGATAAGTCATCGAGTGCTGACCTCCTGGTTATTCGAGCGCCTGCCCCGATAGGCAGGCCTGCTGGTATCCATCGAGGGCGTCGTCAAAAGGCATCCTTCCAGGCGCGCAGCGTCGTGAAGGTCGCCAGTTGACTGTCGGTGTCGCCATGGACCGATGCGGCCTTCCGAATGCCGTCGGAGGTACAGCGCAGGAAGGGATTGATACGTCGCTCACGACCCAGCGTCGTGGGCAGGGTGGGGCGGTCGAGTTCACGCGCTCGCTGACACTCCGCCTCGGCGGCTTCGACATCCGGGTTGTCGGGGTCCGCGGCCCGGGCGAATGCCAGGTTGGCTCGCGTGTACTCGTGGGCGGCGAATACCAGGGTGTCATCCGGCAGGGCGGCGAGGCGCGACAGCGATTCATGCATCTGAGCCGGTGTCCCTTCGAAGAGACGACCGCAGCCGGCACTGAACAGCACGTCGCCGCTGAACAGCAGAGGCGGAATGCCAGGCGTGAAGAAGCCGATGTGATCGAGCGTGTGTCCCGGCAGAGCAAACACCTCGAAGAGTCGTCCCATCACTCGCACCTCGTCGCCGTCACTGACGCGCTCGTCGATCCCGTTGATATCGGGATTGTCCGGTCCGATGACACGTGGCGAGTAGCGCGTGACCAGTTCCGTCAGCCCCCCCGTGTGGTCGTGATGATGATGGGTGATCAGCACGGTCCCCAGTACCAGCCCTTCGCGCTCCAGCCACTCGATGACTGGCGTTGCATCGCCGGGATCGACCACGCAGACTTCCGGACTCGTGTCCTGGCGCAGCAGCCAGATATAGTTATCGCTAAAGGCGGGTATCGGTGTCACGCTCAACATGGATCAGGGGTCCTTGACGGTGGCGTTGCCGGACGCAGCCGCAAATCATTGCAGTAGGGTTTACAAAACCAGTAACAGTGGAGGGGAAACGGCACCATGTCAAACTCGCAAGACCCTCATGCCCTGGCTCGGCTGGTTCGGGAAGGTCGGCGTTACTGGGCGTCGTCGGCGGGCCAGGCGCTCTGGCGGGCCGAACGCGCCTGCCTGGGTCCGGTCTGCGAACGTCTGGTCGGACAGCACA
>Ga0207414_1000977_pt1 | contig 11270 bp, 11 predicted proteins | sample PonA231FremontCA_2_FD_187269 | JGI IMG/M metagenome (GOLD analysis project Ga0207414, IMG submission 187269) | Marine sediment microbial community from Fremont, CA, USA - Pond A23 Sediment 1 (SPAdes) | ecosystem: Environmental > Aquatic > Marine > Unclassified | place: USA: Fremont, California... | reverse complement strand
CTGCCCATCGGCAGCCCCCGCGGGTCGTCAAGGTTAGGCGAGACGTTGCTTCAGCGGCAGGGCGCAGCGTGGCATCAGGGGGCCATCAGCCACGACACGACGTCACTTCCACGGCTCGAGCGGCCGGGCTTGCCATGGGACGGGCCATCACTACACAGCAGGGCCCAGGGTGGCAGACAGCAAAGGGGGCGCCCGTTGGCGCCCCCCAAGGTTGGCTACTGGCTGACTCAGGCCGTCTGGCTCTTCGCCTCGTCCGACTCCTCGCTGGGCTGAGGCAAGGAAGGCAGCGACTTGTCGAGCAGTTCGACGCTCTGCCGGTAGAAGAGCTGGCTCTTCTGGTGTTCGCCCAGGTTAGCGTAGAGACGGGCCAGCTCGGCACAGACAACGCCGCTGGGCCGCTGGCGCTGGCTCGCCTCGAAGTACTCCTGGGCCTTGCCCCAGTAGGCATTGCGCAGCGACAGGCGGCCCAGGGTCAGCAGGAGATCCGGGTCGTTGGGCCGCTCCTGCAGCCACTTCTCGGCCACCACCAGCTGCCGGCGCGCATCCACGTCCAGCAGGCCGTAGCGCAGCACCAGGCGACTGTCCCAGTGCTCCTTGAGCGAGTGGCGCAGCAGCCGCTCGGCAATGCCCTCCTCGTTGCCCCGCACCAGCGCCTCCGCATAGAGCACGATCAGGTCAGTGTTGGTGCGAAGGTGGTCCGGCATGTCGGCCCATAGGCTGCGGACTCGCTCGATGTCGCCGGGATTGCGTGCCTCCTGGCCGATCAGCTCGCGGTAGGCGCGCAGTTCGAGCTGTTCGCGCTCCTCGCGGGAGATCAGCTGCTGAGCGCCCAGCCGGGGCATCAGGCGGCGCAGGCCATCCCAGTCGCTCACGCTGAGGTAGGCCTGCTTGAGCTGCTTGAGCACCTGCGGGTGGTTCGGCAGATGGCGATCCAGACGCGTGAGGATCGCCAGCGCCTCTTCATACTGCTGACGATCCAGCATCAGCTGGGCCTGCATCATGCCGACCGCGGTGTCGGCTCCCTCAGTGCTCAGATGCGCCCGCTTGAGCAGGGTGTCGGCCTGCTCGTAGCGCCCCTGATAGTGAGCCGCCAGGGCCGCCGAGAGATAGTTGACCAGCGGCGTGCTGGAGTCGTCGGCCGCCTTGACCAGCGACTTCTCGGCCTTCTTCCAGCGGCCTTCGGCCAGCGCCACCAGGCCGCGAACGGTACGCTTCATGGCCGTGCGGTTACGAGCACGGCTGTTCCACACCTTGAATCGGCTCACCGGGCGCGTCAGGCGCATCAGCAACCGCAGGCCGAAATGCAGCACGATGAACACGGCCAGCAGGATGACCAGGCCAAACCAGAAGGAGGTCTGATAGGAGGTATCTCCCACCCGCACCAACCAGTAACCGGGCACCGACATCATCAACTGGCCAAACAGGGCCCCGAGCGCCAGGCCCAGGACCACGATGAGGATCAGCTTTCTCATGCGTCATCTCCCTGGCCGTCGTCGCGACTCTCGAAGCGCCGCTCGATGAAGGTCGCCAGCGCCTGCTGAGAGCCGCTGATGTCGGGCAGTTCCGGCCGAATGCTGCGCTGCTTGAGCTCTTCGAGACGCTCGATCACCGACTGGACGCCGCTGGCGCTGGTGTCGTAGTACCCGCGGATCAGCTCCAGGGCCTTGTCGAGGCTCGCCTCGTAAAGTGCCTGCTCCTCCTTGAGGAGGGCCAGCTGCGACTGCTCGAGCACCAGACGCACGCTCTGACGCAGATAGGACTCCTGCTCAGGAGAGATCAAGGTCTCCAGAGCCTCGTCGTGCTGTCGAACGGTCACCAGGTCCTTGAGCTCCCCGCCGAAGCGAGCAAGCTGATCCTGCCAGCCGCCCGACGGTGCCTCTTCAAGAGCGGCGTCGGCGGCAACTTCTTCCACATCCTGGGCCAGCGGCTGACCCGCAAGCTGCTCCTGTTGGGCATTGAGCGCCAGATAGAGGCCGGTGCGGTCGACCCGCGGCACCGAGTCCAGCGCAGCCAGCTCTGACGCGATCTCACGACGCACCGGCGTCAGGGCCGGATTGTCGGCCTCACGCAGACGCTCGTCGGCCGTGCGTAGCAGGGCGGCAGCGCCCTCGACATCGCGTTCCAGTTGCAGACGCTGGTTGGCCAGGCGAAGCAGATAAGCGGCCTCGGCGTGCAGCCAATCACGCTCGTCGGTCTCCTGCTCGCGAGAGAGCGCATCGAGCACCTCGTCCAGGGTCTGGTCGACACTGTCGCGGTAGTCGGCAAACTCGTTTCTCAAGTCGGAAATGGCCGAGTCGAGGGCCGCGTCACGATCCGCTTCCGCGCTCTCGAGCTGACGCTCCGTACTCTCGATCTGCCCCTCCAGATCGCTGAGGTCGGCCTGACTGGCAACATCGCCGGGCAGCGACGCCAGACGCTGCTGCTGGGCATCGAGCTTCTGCCAGGCCTGCCAGCCGAACAGCACCACACCGATGGCCAGCAGGATCACCAGCACCAGCGCGAGGAGGCCGGCCTTGCCTCCACCTTTGCCACCATCACCGGTCGAGCTCCCTCGCGTGCTTGCGGCCGCTCCGCCCCCCGAGGCGGCGGAAGGTTTTCCACCCGCGCTCTTGCCGGCCTTGGAAGACGTATCGGACTTGGAAGACGTATCGGACTTGGACGAAGAGGAGGCCTCGGCTTTCTGGGACTTGTCGGCGCTGCCACTCGGCGCAGCGGGCTTGGCACTGGCCGACGGGTCCCCGGCAGTTCTTGCCGTCGAGGTCTTGTCGGACGCCGCCTTGTCCGACGCCGCCTTGTCCGATGCAGCCTTGTCCGTTGCAGACTGTTGGGCGGCAGGCTTGTCACTGCCGGAGGCCGATTTCGGGCCCTGTTCCGGACGACCGGAAGCCCCGGCCTTCGCATCGGAAGACGTCTTGCCGGTCCCTGAATCGGGTGACTCAGTGGCGGCTGACGTGTCTTGCGTCGCGCCGCTGGACGGCTTATCCCCGGCTTTGTCATAACGACGCGACCGGCGTCTGCCGGAGGCGGCCGGCTTGCCGGCTTCCCCCCCCGAGCGCGCCGATTCCGCGCCGGAGGGCGCCTTCTGTTCGTCCTGATCGTGTGGTTGCTTGCTCATCTGTCGCTAGCCCTTTTCGAGATCATCATGATCGACATCGGCCTCCTCCGGGGCGCTGCTCCTGGCGACCGCATCCGCCAAGGCGGCAGGCGTGGCACCCGACGCCACGACGGGGAAACGAAATCCCAGCCTGTCGGCCAGTGTAGCCAACCGGGCACTGGAAACGATTAGCGGTTGGTTCAAGGCGGTGTCTGAACACCATCTTGCCAGATGTTCGAGGATTTCTCCGCTACTGACCACCAGCGCACGATAAACGCCAGCGGACAGCCGCGCCTGCATGGCGGTGTCGGGGGAGAGGAGACGACGGCGATAGACCGCCAGGCGGGTGACACTGGCACCGCGTGCCGCGAGCGTATCGGCGATCAAGGAGCGCCCCCCCTCGCCGGCGACCAGCAGCACTCGCCGCTCGTCGAGGTCATGCAACGAGGCTAGCTGTAGCAGCGCCTCGCTGGTGTCCTCGCCGGCCGACGGCGAAGGCACGTGAACCCGAACACCCAGCTGCCGGTGCAGCAGGGCCGCGGTGGAAGCCCCCACGGCATAGAACGCGATGCCGACCGGCAACTGCGGCCAGTAGCGATCCAGCGCATGCGCCAGGCACTCGGCCGCGAAGGGACTCACCACCACCACCTGGTGAAAGTGGTCGATATCCAGCCAGATGGACCGCATCGCCGGCGTCTCCGGCAGCGCCTCGAGGTGCATGACCTCCAGACGCATCACCGGAAGGCCTCTTGCCTCGATGGCCGAGGCCAGGGGGCCGGCTCGCCCGCCCGGACGGGAAATCAGTACCGGCAGGTCCGTCATCAACCGGCGCCGTAGACCTCGGCGAGGATCTCGCCAGCGCCCTGGTCAAGCAGTTCCTCGGCAACACGAATGCCCAGGGCCTCTGGCTCATGCATGGAGCCGCGCCCCTCCGCGCGAAGCACGCGGGTGCCTTCCGGATTGCCTACCAGGGCACGCAGCCACAGGGTCTGGCCGTCATCCTCGAACACCGCATGGCCGCCGATGGGGACCTGGCAGCCTCCCTCCAGGCGGGTGTTCATGGCACGCTCTGCCCGTACGCGTGTCGCGGTGACCGCATCGTCCAGGGGAGTGAGCAGCGCAAGCAGTTCAGGATCGTGCAGGCGACATTCGATGCCAAGTGCGCCCTGACCGCAGGCCGGCAGACAGACCTCGGGAGGCAATTCCAGGGTGATGCGATCATCGAGGCCCAGCCGCCGAAGCCCGGCGGTGGCCAGCAGGATGGCATCGAACTCGCCGTCGTCGAGCTTGCCCAGGCGCGTCTGTACATTGCCACGCAGGCTCAGCACCTCGAGGTCCGGGCGTGCCTCGCGCATCTGCAGGCCGCGGCGCAGGCTCGAGGTGCCGACACGCGAACCCTTCGGCAACTCGTCCAGAGAGGCGTAGTGATTGGAGACGAAGGCATCGGTGGGCTCGGCACCTTCGAGAATCACCGAGAGCCCCAGGCTCTCGGGAAAGTGCATGGGCACATCCTTCATGGAGTGCACGGCGATATCGGCCCGGCCGTCGAGCATCGCCTCCTCCAGCTCCTTGACGAAGAGCGCCTTGCCCCCGACCTTGGCCAGCGGCGTGTCGAGGATCTTGTCGCCACGGGTGGACATGGCCACCAGCTCAATCTTCAGGCCGGGGTGAATGGCCGTCAGTCGGTCGCGAACATGCTCGGCCTGCCACATGGCCAGTTGACTCTTGCGAGTGGCGATACGCAGGGTATTGATGGCTTGCACGTGGTTCTCCCGTACCGGGTTGCCTGCCGTTGACGCCCATGGCGGCGAGGCCCGGTGTTGATGTGGATACCTGGCATCATAAAGCACCGCGCGGAGCAGGAAAAATCGCGTCGTCCCGAGGCGCCCTGCCGCTGAGGTCCCTCGCCAGCCACACGGACTCTGGTACACTTTCCGCCATGATGACGCAGTACGGCCCCGGCGGTGCTGCGACCGGCCTTACCGCCGTCACCCACCGCAATCGTCTAGCAGGATGTCCAGCCCGATGAGCCCGAGTTCACCCAACCCCGGCACCAACCAGTCCTGGGGTGGCCGTTTCAGCGAGCCTACCGATGCCTTCGTCGAGCGCTTCACCGCCTCGGTCGACTTCGATCAGCGCCTTGCCCTCCACGACATCCAGGGCTCCATCGCCCATGCCACCATGCTGGCCCGGGTGGGGGTCCTGACCGACGAGGAGCGCGACGCCATCACGGAGGGCCTCGACGAGATTCGCGTCGAGATCGCGTCTGGCACCTTCGCATGGTCCGTGGCCCTCGAGGACGTGCACATGAACATCGAGGCACGGCTCACCGACAAGATCGGCATCACCGGCAAGAAGCTGCACACCGGCCGCTCGCGCAATGACCAGGTGGCGACCGACATTCGCCTCTTCCTGCGCGACGAGATCGACGTGGTCGAAGCCGAGCTGGCTCGCCTGCGCGCGGGGTTGATCACCCTGGCCGACCGCGAGGCCGACACGATCATGCCGGGCTTCACTCACCTGCAGAGCGCCCAGCCGGTCACCTTTGGCCATCATCTGCTGGCCTGGCAGGAAATGCTGGCTCGCGACCATGAGCGTCTGCTCGACTGTCGCCGGCGGGTCAACGTGATGCCCCTCGGTGCCGCGGCACTGGCCGGTACCACCTATCCCATTGACCGCCATGTGACTGCCGAGCTGCTGGGTTTCGAGCGTCCTGCCGAGAACAGCCTCGATGCGGTGAGCGATCGCGACTTCGCCATCGAATTCACGGCCTTCGCCAGCATCCTGCTGATGCACCTGTCGCGCATGAGCGAGGAACTGGTGCTATGGACCAGCGCCCAGTTCGCCTTCATCAACCTGCCCGACCGCTTCTGCACCGGCTCCTCGATCATGCCGCAGAAGAAGAACCCCGACGTTCCCGAACTGGTGCGCGGCAAGACCGGGCGGGTCTACGGCCACCTGATGGGCTTGCTGACCCTGATGAAGTCACAGCCGCTGGCCTACAACAAGGACAATCAGGAGGACAAGGAACCGCTGTTCGATAGCCTGGATACCGTGAAGGGCTGCCTGCGCGCCTTCGCCGACATGGTACCGGCGATCGAGGCGCGGCAGGAAAGCATGGCTGAGGCGGCGCGCCGAGGCTTTTCCACCGCCACCGACCTCGCCGACTACCTGGTTCGCAAGGGCGTGGCCTTCCGCGATGCCCACGAGATCGTCGGCCAGTCCGTGGCCTTCGGCCTCCGGGAGCAGAAGGATCTTTCCGAGATGACCCTGAAGGAACTTCGCCAGTTCTCGGATAGCATCGAGGCCGATGTCTTCGAGGTGCTGACCCTGGAGGGCTCGGTGGCCGCCCGCAATCATATCGGCGGCACTGCCCCGGATCAGGTGCGCGCGGCCGCCCAGCGGGCCCGTGATGCCCTGGCCACCCTGACGGGCCAATCCTGATGCGCTGCCTCGCTCCCTTGACCCTGACCCTGACCCTGGGCGTGATCGCGGGAGTGGCCCTGGCCGGCTGCGGCCAGAAGGGGCCGCTCTACCTGCCCGGCGACGAGGCGGCCGCCGAGCGCTACGACCCCGCGGGCCAGCAGGAGGCGTCGAATCAGGACGCGGCCCGGCAGGACGACGATACCGCCCGAGACGACGAGAGCTAGGCATGGACCATTTCGACTATCGCGACGGCGTCCTCTACGGCGAGGACGTGCCGCTTACCCGCATCGCCGACGAGGTCGGCACCCCCTGCTACGTCTACTCCCGGGCGACGCTGGCACGCCACTTCCGGGCCTACACCGAGGCGCTGGGAAGCCATCCACACCTGATCTGCTACGCCGTGAAGGCCAACAGCAACCTGGCGGTACTGGGACTGCTGGCAACGCTAGGCGCCGGCTTCGACATCGTCTCGGTCGGCGAGCTGGAGCGGGTGCTGGCCGCGGGCGGTAACCCGGCCAAGGTGGTCTTTTCCGGCGTCGCCAAGCAGGAGGCCGAGATGGCCCGGGCACTGGAGGTGGGCATCAAGTGCTTCAACGTCGAATCACGCCCGGAGCTGCAGCGACTCGACGCCGTGGCCGGGCGGCTCGGCAAGATCGCCCCGGTATCCCTGCGGGTCAACCCGGACGTGGACGCCGGCACACACCCCTATATCTCTACCGGACTCAAGGACAACAAGTTCGGCATTCCGGTGGACGAGGCGCTGGCCGTCTACGAACTGGCCGCCAGCCTTCCTCATGTGAAGGTCACCGGCCTGGACTGCCATATCGGCTCCCAGCTTACCGAGCTTTCGCCTTTCCTCGACGCCCTGGACCGGCTGCTGGTGCTGCTCGAACGCCTGCGCGAGCGCGGCATCGAGGTGGCGCACCTCGACCTTGGCGGCGGCCTGGGCGTGCCCTATCAGGGGGAGCATCCGCCGGCGCCCTTCGATTACGCCACCGCCCTGCTCGAACGGCTGGCCAGGTGGGAGGGCAGCGAGCGCCTGACCCTGTTCTTCGAGCCAGGCCGCTCCATCGCCGCCAATGCCGGGGTGCTGCTGACCCGGGTTGAGTACCTGAAGCCCGGTGAGACCCGCAATTTCGCCATCGTCGATGCCGGCATGAATGACCTGATCCGTCCCGCCCTCTACCAGGCCTGGCAGGCGATCCTGGCGGTGGATACGCGCCCATCGCGAGATGCCGCCCTCTACGACGTGGTCGGCCCGGTCTGCGAGACAGGCGATTTCCTGGGCAAGGACCGAGAGCTTGCCATCGCTGCTGGCGACCTGCTGGCGGTACGCTCTGCCGGTGCCTATGGCTTCGTGATGGCCTCGAACTACAACAGCCGGCCGCGCCCCGCCGAAGTGATGGTCGATGGCGACCGATGCCACCTGGTGCGCCGCCGGGAACGCCTCGACGAGCTGTGGGCCGGAGAGTCGGTATTACCCGACGATCGAGGAGAGACGCGCTGATGCTGCTGCACTTCACCAAGATGCAGGGGCTGGGCAACGATTTCATGGTGGTCGACCTGGTCACCCAGCGAGCACGCCTGGCCGACGACCAGATCCGCCAGCTGGCCGACCGCCGCTTCGGCATCGGCTTCGACCAGTTGCTGGTCGTCGAGCCGCCGCGGGACCCCGAGATGGACTTCTGCTACCGCATCTTCAATGCAGATGGCAGCGAGGTGGAGAACTGCGGCAATGGTGCCCGCTGTTTCGCCCGCTTCGTGCGTGACCAGCGCCTGACCCATAAGCGTGAGATTCACGTCGAGACCGCCGGCGGCCCGCTGACCCTGATGGCAGAGGATGATGGCCGGGTCAGTGTCGACATGGGATTACCCCGCTTTGCGCCCGAGGCGCTGCCCTTCGAGGCCGCCGAGGATCGCGTGCTCCACCCGCTGGAGGTCGACGGCGAGCACCTGGAGGTAGGGGTGGTCTCGATGGGCAACCCCCATGCGGTGCTGAACGTCGACGATGTCGACACGGCCCCCGTCGAGCGCCTGGGACCGGCCCTTGAGCGTCACCCTCGCTTCCCGCGGCGTGTGAATGTGGGCTTCATGCAGGTCGTCACGCCCCACGAGATTCGCCTGCGCGTGCATGAGCGCGGCAGCGGGGAAACCCTGGCCTGCGGCACCGGTGCCTGCGCCGCCGTGGCCAGCGGCATTCGTCAGGGGTTGCTGGAAAGCCCCGTCATCGTGCATCTGCGTGGCGGCGAGCTGCGTATCGAATGGGCCGGCGGCGACGCCCCCCTGATCATGACCGGCCCCGCCGAGCGCGTCTTCGACGGCCGCGTCGTCCTGAACTGAGTCGCCATGCCACCAGAGGAGAAGCTCGCATGACCCGAGCCGCCCCCGATCCACGCAAGACCCTCGACCCCGACCGGGTGGCCCAGTGGCTGGCCTGCCACCCCGACTTCTTCATCGGGCGGGAAGGCCTGCTCCAGCAGCTCAAGGTCCCGCACCCCGAGGCCAGAGGCGCGACCTCCCTGCTCGAGCGGCTGGTCCACGATCTGCGCTCTCGCGCCGAACAGGCGGAATGGCGTCTGGAACAGCTGCTGGAGTCGGCTCGCCACAACGAGAGCCAGTATCGCCGCACCCGTGAGCTGGTGCTGGCGCTGCTCGGTGCCGAGGACAACGACGCCCTGGGCCAGGCGCTGGCCACTCAGCTTGCCGAGCACTTTCATACACCGGCCGTGGCGCTGTGGTGCCCGGCCAGCCTGACCGATGGGGAACCACGGCCGCCCCAGCCCCCGCGACAGATCCTCGATGACCACGCCGGCCAGCGCCTGGGCGCCCTGCTCGATGGCCGCACCAGCCGCTGCACGCGACTGACGCCGACTGACTGGAAACGCCTGCTTCCCCATGTGCCGGCGCCCGGAAAGGCGGGCTCCTGCGCCCTGACGCGGCTGACCCTGGGCGAGCCGCTGGGCTTTCTGGTGCTGGCAAGCCCCGATCCGGACCACTTCCGCGCGAGCATGGATACCCTGTTCACCGAGTACGTCGGTGAAGTGGTGGCACGGCTGCTCGTTCGTCAGATCCCGACCTCATCGTGAGCGGACGCGCGCTGGAACACGAGGTGCAGGCCTTTCTGGTCGACCTGGCGCGCACCGCCAGTCCGGCCACGGCAGGTGCCTACCGGCGTGACCTGGGGGCCCTGATGGCGTTTCTCGAGGCCGAGGCTGTCGACGACTGGTCCCTGCTGGATGCCGCGCTGCTGCGTCGCTTCCTGGGCAGCGAACGTGTCCGGGGTCTGGCCTCACGCAGCCTGGCCCGACGGCGAGCCGCCATCTCCCGCTTTGCCCGGCACCTGGTCGAGAAGGGAGCCCTGCGCCATAACCCGGTGCCACTGGTACGAGCGCCACGCCCGCCCAAGCACCTGCCGCACCCCCTGGACGTGGACCAGCTGGCCCGCTTCCTCGATACCCCTCACGACGATTCGCCCCTGTCACGGCGCGACCAGGCGATACTGGAGCTCTTCTATTCGAGCGGCCTGCGCCTGGCCGAACTGGCGGCACTGGACCTCGTCGACCTGCAGCCAAAGCGGGTGCGAGTGCTGGGCAAGGGCGGCAAGCCCCGCCAGGTGCCGGTAGGCGCCCGAGCCCACCAGGCCCTGGACGCCTGGCGGGCGGTACGCGGCCAGCTCGCCGACCCCGATACGTCTGCCCTGTTCGTCGGCGTGCGCGGCGCCAGATTGGGCCATCGCGCCATTCAGAAACGGCTGTCGGCACTTGCCAAGGCCAGGGGACTGGCGGAGCACCTCCATCCGCATCGCCTGCGCCACTCGTTCGCCAGCCATCTGCTGGAGTCGAGCCAGGACCTGCGGGCCGTTCAGGAGCTGCTGGGCCACAAGGACCTCGCTACTACCCAGGTCTACACCCGGCTCGACTGGCAACATCTGGCGGCGAGCTACGATGCGGCGCACCCCCGGGCCCGACGCCGCACCGATGATGCCGGAGAGTCGTCATGACACTGCAAGCCATCACCTTCGACCTCGATGACACCCTGTGGGACAACCGCGGCGTGATGACGCGCACCGAGACCGGCCACTACGCTTGGCTGGACGAGGCCCTTGCGGCCTGGCTGGAACGACGCGGCGAGGGTCAGCGCGAACGCTTCACCGAGCGTTTTCCTCTGGAAGCCTACCAGGCCAGCCGCAGCCGTCTTGCCGAGCGATACCCGCTGCGCCGCGGTGACTTCACCTGGCTTCGCGAACGCGCCCTCGTCGAGATGCTGGAAACCTTCGGACTGCCGCGCAGTGCCGCCTGGCTGTGGGCCGCCGCGACCATGGCCCGCTTCCACGCCTTGCGTATCGATGTCTCGCCCCACCCCGAAGTCGAACCGCTGCTCTGCGAGCTCGGCGCCCGCTTTCGGCTGGGCGCCATCACCAACGGCAACCTGGCGCTGCATCGCCTGGCGCTGCACCGCCACTTCGAGGTAAGCATCGCCGCCGGCGAGATCCAGGCCCCCAAGCCGGACGCCCGGCCCTTCCTTGCCGCCCTGGCGAAGCTTGGGACCCCAGCCTCGCGGGCGCTGCATGTGGGCGATTCCTGGCGAGAGGACGTGCTGCCGGCGCTGCGTCTGGGCATGCGCGCGGCCTGGATCGCCGCCGACACGCCCCATGCCGGTGAGATGCCCGAGGGCGTATACCGTCTGGGCCATGTGAGGGAACTGCCGGCACTCGTCCGGCATCTGGAACGGGCCGGCTAGCACCCGCCGT
>Ga0207414_1000976_pt1 | contig 11279 bp, 8 predicted proteins | sample PonA231FremontCA_2_FD_187269 | JGI IMG/M metagenome (GOLD analysis project Ga0207414, IMG submission 187269) | Marine sediment microbial community from Fremont, CA, USA - Pond A23 Sediment 1 (SPAdes) | ecosystem: Environmental > Aquatic > Marine > Unclassified | place: USA: Fremont, California... | reverse complement strand
TAGCTGATGCCGATAAAAGGCATTCCTAATTGATTCTTTTTTATCGAATCATTAAAAAATTTGAATATGGTAAATAATAGAACAAATTATACAGTACAGCAAAGTCCACATTTTGAAATTCTTTCGGAAGATCAAAAAGAAAAAATTTATAACGGAATGTTCCGGACATTGCAATATACCGGTGCAAACGTACATCATGAAGGTGCACGGGATTTATTTAAGAAAGCCGGATGTAAAGTGGATGGCGTGAAGGTTTATTTCCCACCGGAAGTTATTCTTCAGGCATTATCAACTGTGCCTCCAGTTACAGAGGTTTTTCCATGGAATGGTGATGATTCCAAAAAAATAACAATTGAGAAAAAAAGAAGTTATTTTGGGCCTGGTCCGACACCGCCGAATTTCATTGATACGGAAACTTTAGAGCGAAGAAAATACCTGCGCAAAGATGCATCCCTGGTAGCTAAAGTATGCGATGCTTTGCCTAATATGGGGTATGTACAGTCCCTTGGCTCCATAAGTGACGTTAGTAACGGATTAGCCGATGTGTACGAATTTGCCGATATGGTAAGGAATACAACCACACCAATTATGAGTTGGGCTTTTGGCAGAGAAGGTGTTCATGACCAACACCGCATGGCGATTGCAATGGCAGGTGGTGAAGAAGAATTTAGACAGCGACCGAATTTTATTTTCTATGGTGAGCCAATTTCTCCGCTTGTTAGTGATTATCATGCTATTGATAAAGTGATGTATTGTGCCGAGCATCGTATTCCACAAGTTTACAGTCCATGTGCTATTGGTGGAGGTACAGTTCCGGCAACACACGCTGGTCAGCTGGTGGTTGCATTGTCTGAATCAATGGTAGGTGTTATTGCTGCCCAGTTAATAAATCCTGGAACTTGTGTTATTATTGGCGGTGTACAATCAATTCTTGATATGCGTTATTCTATTTACTCTTATGGTGCACCTGAGTTGAGCTTATTAAGTGCAGCCCATACTGAAGTAGTGCATTATTGCGGATTACCTATGTATTCCACTTCTGGTTGTACCGATACAAAGAAAATGGATATGCAATCAGCTATGGAAGCCAGTCTCTCAATAAATGCTGCTATGATGAGCGGTGCTAACTTTGTTCATGATAATGGTTATACCGAATCAGGTTTAACAGGTGATATTTTCCAGACAGTTATGGATGATGAGCTTATTGCAATGGCAAGAGTAGTTGAAAGAGGAATTGAAGTGAGTGAAGATACATTAGCTGTGGAACAAATCAATAACGTAGGCCCTGGCGGACACTATTTATACGAAGATCATACGATGAATCATTTCAGGGATTATTGGATGCCTACGTTGATGGATAGAAACAGCTATGAAGATTGGAGTGAACAAGAGGAAAAAACCCTCAAAGACCGTGTGCTTGAAAAAACACGTGATCTGATTAATAATTATGAAGGCCCGAGAGATAAAGTTCCTGATAAAGCAGATCAGGAAATAGAAAATATTCTGAAGGAATCAGAAGAACGTATAAAGAACGGATAGAATAGTTAATCATAAGCCTTAGATAGATTGATTTGCAGAGGGAAGGCAGTTTCTGTCTTTCTCTCTGTATCAATTCTTTAATTTTTAATTGATACAATTAATATGAACCGATACGTAATTGGAATAGATACAGGTGGTACTTTTACTGACGGAGTGCTTTTGCATTACGGCACAAGGAAAGTTGTGTCTGCGGCAAAATCACTCACTACACGTGATGATCTGAAAAAAGGCGTTATTAAGGTTCTGCAAAAATTAGATATCAAGGAAGACTATAATATTAAACTTGTTGGCATTTCAAGTACGCTGGCTACTAATTCCGTTGCTGAAGGTAAAGCCCGTAAAGTGGGTTTGATTCTTATAGGATATGATAAGGATTTGGTAGAAAGCTATGGATTGATTGATAAAATGTCAACAGAAGAAATTGCCTTTTATCAGGGCGGTCATACTGCACAAGGAGCTGAAGCCGCTCCGCTTGATGAAACAGGAATTAGAAACTGGGTAGAAGATGTGAAGGATAAAGTTGATGCAATTGCAATATCCAGTTATTTCAGCCCGCTTAATCCGGAACATGAAGAAAAAGCATTTAATATAGTTCAGGAAAATTCTGATTTGCCTGTAGTGATGGCTCATCAGCTTTCTACAAAATTAGACTCCATAAAAAGAGCAGCAACTGCCTCTATTAATGCTTCGTTGGTAGCTGTTATGCAAGATTTTATACAGGCAGTACAATACTCACTGAAGGATCTAAAAATAGAAGCCCCGCTAATGATTGTAAGGGGCGATGGCACATTAATGCCTTATACAGAAGCAGTAAAAAAACCTGTTGAAACCGTCCTTTCCGGCCCTGCTGCCAGTGCAATTGGTGGCCGCTTCTTATCAGATAACAACTCCTCTCTGGTTGTCGATGTGGGTAGTACAACTACAGATATGGCCTTGGTGAAGGACTCCAAAGTAGTTATTTCCGAAGAGGGTGCTAAAGTTGGCAACACCGAAACAGCAGTTGAGGCAGCAAGAATAAGAACTATTAGCGTCGGATGTGATAGCAGAATTGGATATAACCCCAAAAATGAACTTGTTATAGGCCCGGACAGAGTCAGGGCTTTATCTCAAATAGCTGTGCACCATGAACATGTGGCTGAAGAAATTCAAAATTTGAACCGGGGTCCCTTTGTTAAACAGAATCCCTTTGATACAGAATATTGGTATTTACACCGCCCATTAGAAGAGGATGTTTTTAAATCATTATCCGATAAACAAAAACAAGTAATTGAACTTATACAAAAACCAACGCGTCTTTCTGATTTGATGAAGAAAATTGGAGTGTTTCATCCCTCTCACCTGAAAATGAACGATTTCATTCAACAGGGAAAACTGGAATGTGCTTCATTAAATCCTTCTGATTTGCTTCATGTTGAAGGCGCTATGGATATGTGGGACAGGGAAACAGCAAAAGCTGCAACGGATTATTATTGCAATATCTACCATACGAACAGAAAAGATTTTATTGAATCTGTTTTCAATAAAATAATTGATATGATAGTGGAAGAAATTATACTTTTCCTGGCTTGTCAGAATATTAATCCATCCAAAATGCCAGGAAGTATTGATGGAGAGTGGGGGAGATGGATGCTGCATGAAATTTTATACAGCGATAATAATTTCTTATCCATAAATGCTGATAGCAGATATCCCATTATTGGCTCAGGAGCTCCGGCAAGGCATTTCTTAAAAAAAGCAGCCAAATTGGTTAATACAAAATTTGTTCTTCCTGAATTTGCAAATGTTGCTAATGCCGTTGGTGCGGTTTCCGGATCCGTTACAGAAGTCAGGGAAGCAATTGTGTTTATCAGAGAAAATGATACACAGTATAGCTATGTGGTTAAATTTGAAGGGAAAAGCAAGAATTTTGACGAGTATCAGGATGCCTGTGATTATGCTGAGGAAAAAGCCAGAAGACTTTCAAGAGAAGCAGCGTTAAAAGCAGGAGCTACAGATCCCTTTGTTGAAGTGGATAGAAAAAAAGAGGGTTCCCTTACTCGTTATGAAGCAAGAGCTATAGGAAATCCTAAATTATCGGACAGGAAAGACATGGAAGATTAATTGACACAATTATGAAGAAGATTATTGCTTGCGGAAGCATAAAACCAGAAATAGAAAATATTAGGTGTAAAGGAGATGAGGTAGATATCGAATATTTGCCCCAGAATCTCCATCGCGCACCACATAAGATGGTAAACTTTATTCAGCAGGCATTGGACAGCGTTAATGATGATAATGAAAAGGTTATATTAGGATATGGATTGTGTTCTAATGGAATCGTGGGTTTGAAAGCTCCGAATCAGGGATTATATATACCAAGGACACATGATTGTGTGGCTTTTTATCTGGGAAGCAGGAAAAAATACCATGACATTTTTTCGAAACATCCGGGTACTTATCATCTAACACCAAGTTGGATAGACAACGAAAAAGATCCTTTGGGGTTGATAGAGAATGAATATACCAGACGGGTTGGGAGAGAAATGGCAGAAGAGACGATGCAGTATGAAATCCGTAATTATGAATATATAAGTTTTATTAATACAGGAGCAGGAGATACCGAGAAGTACAGAGAACGAGCAAAAGAAAATGCTTCCTACTTTAATAAAAAGTTTATTGAATATAATGGGTCTGATGAGTATTTCAGGAAAATGCTATACGGACCTTATGAAAAAACTGACTTTATCTATATAGAACCTAATTGTAAAGTAAAACAAAACGAATTTTTAAAATAGGAGGAATAACAATGCAAATAGTTGGAGAACTTATTAATGCCAGTAGAAAGAAAATTCGAGATGAAATCAAAGAAAAAAACTATGATGAAATAGCCAGAGTTGCTAAAGAACAAGCTGATCATGGAGCAGATTTCATCGATGTGAATGCAGGCATATTTGTCGGACAGGAATTGGATTATGTAAAATGGTTAATCAATACCGTACAGGAAAATGTAGATGCGCCGTGTTGTATTGATACACCTGATCCACAAGTCTTGGAAGAAGCTGTAAAAGTCCATAGAGGCGAACCGATGCTGAATTCTATTTCGCTGGAGAAGGATCGTTGGGAGAAAATGCTTCCCGTGTTAAGAGGCACAGATATGAAAGTTATAGCCTTATGTATGAGTGATGAAGGGATGCCTTATACCAAAGACGACAGAATGAAGATTGCCGACAGGCTGATCAACAGTTTGCTTCAGAATAATATGAAATTGGATAATATTTATGTGGATCCATTAGTGCAGCCAATAGGATCCGGAGATAAATTTGGTGTAGAATTTTTAAATACGATTGAAGCTATTAATCAGGAGTTTGAAGGTGTTCATACAATATGTGGACTTTCAAATATTTCCTATGGTATTCCTAAAAGGAAACACGCCAATCAGACTTTTATGACAATGGCGGTTACTAAAGGTTTGGATTCTGCTATCATGAATCCACTCGATAAAAAAATGATGGCCAATATTATAACTACAGAAACATTATTAGGACGTGACCCATTCTGTGAGAATTACATGAATGCTTACAGAGAGGGAATGTTCGAATTTTAATTAAGAAAAAAAATAAATAGGAGGTATTTATGGCTGAAAAAAAATATTCTGAAGAAGTAGAAGTTGCAAGAAGTTACTATAACAGTACGGATGCAGACAATTTTTACTACAGGATTTGGGGTGGTGAAGATTTGCATCTGGGAATTTATAACTATCCTGATGAAGATATTTATACAGCAAGCAGGCGCACTATTGACCGAATGGCGGAGTATGCTGACAAAATTGATGAGAACACACGAATTATTGACTTAGGTGGTGGTTTTGGCGGCTCAGCAAGGCATCTTGCTAAAAAATTCGGTTGCAAGGTTGTTGTCATTAATCTCAGTGAAGCTGAAAATGAACGTGGACGAAAGATGAATAAAGAACAAGGCTTGGATCACCTTATCGACATCATCGATGGTAGTTTTGATGATGTTCCCTATGAAGACAATTCATTTGATGTTGTATGGTCTGAAGATGCTATTCTTCATAGCGATGACAGAGAAAAGGTAATGAAAGAGGCTAAAAGAGTGCTGAAACCAGGAGGTGATTTAATTTTTACTGATCCTATGCAAACAGACAATTGTAACGAATCAGTGTTACAACCAATTTATGACAGAATTAGTTTATCTTCTCTTGGTTCGCCTAAATTTTACCGGGACACCTGTAAGAAACTAGGTATGCAGGAAAAAGCTTTTGAGGAAATGCCTGAAAACCTCATAAATCATTATGCAAGGGTTTTAAAAGCCACTGAAGAGAATGAAGATAAATTAGATGGCTATGTTTCTAAAGAGTATATTGAAAATATGAAAAGTGGCCTGCGTCATTGGGTAAAAGGTGGAAAAGATGGCAACCTTACCTGGGGTATTTTTCATTTTAAGAATTAGTGAATTGATATCAAATTAATTGTTAATTTTGATGATCAATTATGTAAAATTAGAATTATTAAACATTTAAAAATAAGTAAAATGAGTTATTTGGATAAGATTGATGAAAATTTGGAATACAAAGTAAAGGATCTGGGCTTAGCAAAACTAGGGAGAAAAGACATGGAGCTTGCTGAACATGAGATGCCCGGAATGCTTGAATTAAGGAGAAAATATGGGAAAGACAAACCTTTAAAGGGAGCTAGAATTACAGGTTCGCTCCATATGACAACACAAACAGCTGTTTTAATTGAAACACTCACAGAATTAGGTGCCGATGTGAGATGGGCAAGTTGTAATATTTATTCTACTCAGGATGAAGCTGCCGCAGCAATAGCAGAAACCGGAGTACCTGTTTTTGCCTGGAAAGGTGAAACGCTTGATGAATACTGGTGGTGTACAGCTCAGGCACTGTCTTTCCCGGGTGGAAAAGGACCGAACCTTATTGTTGATGACGGTGGAGATGCTACGTTAATGGTAACATTAGGTCAGCAAGCAGAAGAAGATCCTTCTATTCTAAACAAAGAAGCAGAAGCATGGGATGAGCAAGCGTTAATAAGGAGACTAAAACAAATACAGGAGCAGGACAAAGACAAGTGGACTCGAACTAACAAAGAACTGCAAGGTGTTTCTGAAGAAACAACTACAGGTGTTCACCGTTTATATCAGCGTGCACAAGAAGGTACGTTGTTATTCCCGGCTATCAATGTAAATGATTCAGTTACCAAATCTAAATTTGACAATAACTATGGTAACCGTGAATCTTTAATTGACGGAATTAAGAGAGCTACTGATGTAATGATCGCCGGAAAGACTGCAGTTGTATGTGGTTATGGTGGTGTTGGAAAAGGATGTGCTCAAGGTCTTGCTGCATTTGGTGCCAGAGTGGTAGTTACCGAAATTGACCCAATTTGTGCTCTCCAAGCCTCTATGGAAGGTTTTGAAGTGAAAACAATGGAGGAAATGGCTGGTGAAGGCGATATCTTCGTCACTGCTACGGGAAACAAAGATGTAATTACAGTCGATCACATGAGAAAGATGAAGGATAAAGCTATCGTTAGTAATATTGGTCACTTTGATAATGAAATTCAGGTTGAAAAACTTGAAGTAGCTAAAGATGTTGAGCGAGAAAATATCAAGCCTCAAGTTGATGAATATAAATTCACAAAAGACGGACATTCTATTATTCTTCTTGCTCAGGGACGACTGGTGAATTTGGGTTGTGCTACGGGCCATCCTTCATTCGTAATGTCTAACTCTTTTGCTAACCAAGTGCTTGCACAAATTGATTTGTGGCAAAACAAACGAGATATTGGCGTTTACATGCTGCCAAAACACCTTGATGAAGAGGTTGCAAGATCGCACCTGAAACATTTAGGTGTAAACTTAACCAAGATTAATAAAGAACAAGCAGATTATTTAGGTGTTGATGAAAACGGCCCTTATAAATCTGAACATTACAGATATTAATTTTTAATTCTCCGGGCTGTGTTACAGCCTGGGGGTTTTCTAATTTACTAACAAAAAAAAGAAAATATTATGCCATATTTATTTACGTCAGAATCAGTATCTGAAGGCCATCCGGATAAGGTTGCTGATCAAATATCCGATGCTATATTGGATGAACTTTTAAAACAGGATTCAACTTCAAAATGCGCTGCTGAAACATTTGTAACAACAGGTTTATGTGTTATCGGAGGCGAAGTTAAAACTGAAGCTTATGTTGATGTACAGGAAATTGCACGTGATGTAATACGAAGAATTGGTTATACTAAGCCAGATTACCGCTTTGATGCTGATTCATGCGGAATTTTATCATCCATTCATGAGCAATCACCTGATATTAACCAGGGAGTTGATCGTGAAAGTGAAGAAGAGCAAGGTGCTGGTGACCAGGGAATGATGTTTGGATTTGCTACTAACCAAACTGAAAATTACATGCCCCTTCCTGTTGACATTTCACACAGGTTACTTAAAGAATTAGCAGAAATAAGAAGAGTTGAAGGTGAAATGCCTTATCTGCGTCCGGATTCAAAAGCACAGGTAACTTTTAAGTATGATGATGACAACAAACCATTGGGAATTGAAACAATTGTAGTTTCAACTCAGCATGATGAGTTTATTAAGCCTGTTGATCAGACAGAAAAAGCCATTAAAAAGGCTGAAAAAGACATGCTTGGTAAAATTGAAACGGATGTAAAGAATATTCTTATTCCAAGGGTAAAAGAAACCTATCCTAAAGAAATTCAGAAGTTTTTCGAAACCGATTACCGACTATTGGTAAACCCAACTGGTAAGTTTGTTATTGGCGGACCGCACGGAGATACTGGATTGACAGGACGAAAAATTATTGTCGACACTTACGGTGGACGAGGTGCTCATGGTGGTGGTGCATTCTCAGGAAAAGATTCTTCTAAGGTTGACCGTTCTGCTGCTTATGCAGCTCGTCATATTGCTAAGAATATGGTAGCTGCTGGTATTGCTGATGAAGTAGAAGTTCAGTTAGCTTATGCTATTGGTGTTGCTGACCCGGTTGGATTGTACGTAGGTGCACATAATCCTAAAGTGGACCTGACCAATGAGGAAATAGCAAAAAAAGTTGAGAAACTTTTTGATCTTCGCCCAAATTCAATTGTTAAACGATTTGGATTGAGAAATCCGATTTTTGAAGAAACAGCTGCTTATGGCCACATGGGTCGTCGACCAGGTAAAAAGGTTGTATATCTTAATGGCAACAAGAAAGAAGTTGAGACTTTTGCATGGGAAAAACTCGACTATGTAGATGCTATCAAAAAAGAGTTTAATCTTAAATAACTCTTTGAAATATTTGTCCCAATGTACCTACAAACGTTAGGGGATTGGGACTCTCTTTCAATTGAACTGTAAATAAATAACGCGATATGGATAAAGTTTTAGGTATTGGCAATGCCCTTGTTGATATTATGACCAAACTGGATAAAGATGAATTTCTGAAGGAATTCAATCTCCCAAAGGGAAGTATGCAACTGGTAGATCAAGATTTTATTAAGAAAATTTCAAAGGCTACAGAAAAATTTGAAAAGCATCAATCCAGTGGTGGTTCTGCGGCAAACACAATTCACGGCCTTGCCAGATTAGGTGTGGAAACCGGTTTTATTGGAAAAGTCGGGGAAGATGAATTGGGAGACTTCTTTTATGAAGATATGAAAAAAAGCAACATCGATCCGAAGCTATTGAGAAGTAAGACTGATAGCGGAAGGGCTGTTGCTTTAATATCGCCCGATTCCGAGCGAACATTTGCCACATTTTTAGGAGCTGCTATAGACTTAGTGCCTGAAGATTTGACAAATAAGCTTTTTGAAGGTTATAAATATTTGCATATAGAAGGTTATTTGGTTCAGAATCATGATTTACTATTAAAGGCTTCTAAACTTGCTAAAGAAAACGGGTTAAAAATTTCACTCGATCTTGCAAGTTATAATGTAGTTGACGACAACCTGGAATTTCTTAAATCTTATATTAACGATTTCGTTGATATCATTTTTGCCAATGAGGAAGAATCAAATGCATTTACCGGTAAAGAACCTGAAGAATCTCTTAATGAACTGGCAAAAAGGTCGGAGATAGCCGTTGTCAAAGTCGGTAAGGAAGGCTCTTTTATTAAAGCAGGTAATGAAACAAGCACAGTAGAACCTATTGAAGCGAATCCTGTTGATACAACAGGTGCAGGAGATGCTTATGCTGCAGGGTTTCTCTATGGATTAGTAAATGATTATAGTTTAAGCAAATGTGGCCAAATCGGTTCAATCTTAGCTGGAAAAGTGATTGAAGTTGTTGGTGCCAAAATGGATGAGGAGAAATGGCAAGAAATTTTCGATTTGGTTAAGTAATCCTGTAACGCATTACATCTCTTTTTTAAAGGCTTCCGGTTTTGACTGGAGGCCTTTTTAATTTGGTAATATTAGAAGTACCGGCTAAATGATTATAAGAATACAGAATACAGTTGCGCCGTGCAAGTCCATAAGGTGGGGATTTAAAGGCGTAAAATATAAATATAATGAAACACCTTACAGCAAACCCGCAGGTAAATAAACCCTGTCCGGTAAGGTTTGGTCAGCCGCCGGAAGCGAGTTTTGCATAGTTGTCAGAAATGGCAGCATGAAGCGTAAACAGCGACTGTTGAGGGTATATGCATTGAGCTTCGAAAGTGTTACTCGTTGTGGCATTAATTTTCTGTGTAATTGGTGCAACATCAAAATTGCAATATGACAAGTAATTTTGACACGACCGGAGTCTGAGGCTATATCATAGACAGGACGGTTTGCATGGAAACACGGGAGAGCCTCCCGCCTCCACACGAAGACGGGGTCAGTAGGGTTCACCCCACAACAAAACCCGGATTTGTCAGGTCAATATGTTCACCTGTCAAATGAAAAGAATAAGGACATATCGTAGTGGTATTCTGACCGAGGGAAACCGAAGGAATGAAGAAGGGCGAAGGCAGTCTTAGCATCCCCATAGTACCGTTTGAAAGCTGGGAAATCCAATAAAGGAGAGCCAGTGATTAGGGAAGGGAAAACTTGTGATTAACTTCATAAGGGATGCCTTAAATCGGAACTGAGATTTGGAAACATTAAACGAACCAGAGACGTTAAGCCAATGTCAACTAAAGAGTTTCAGATAGCAAGAAGAGCAAAGAAAATCAAAGGAGAAGGATTAACGAACCTCCACCAGTTCATTGACAGTGAATTATTACACAGTAGCTACCAGGGCTTAAACAAAAATAGTATACCGGGAGTAGATGGACAATTCTGGTATAATTATAGTCTGAAAGCTCAAACACGTATTCCTGAATTACTTGGAGAGTTCAAGAGCGGGAAGTATAAAGCGCCACCGATACGCCGGGTGCATATCCCGAAAGGAAAGAATGATACCCGACCATTGGGCATTCCTACCATAGAGGATAAAATACTTCAGGAAAGTGTGCGGAAAGTGTTGAATCCAATTTATGAGGAAGAGTTTAAGGACTTTTCCTATGGATTTAGGAAAAACCATTCCGCCCACCAAGCCATAGAATACATGTTTCAAAAGGTAAGTTTTAATGGACTGCACTATATAATTGATGCAGATATTAAAGATTACTTTGGAAGCATAGACCATGGTATCTTGAGAGATTTTCTTGACCTAAGAGTAAAAGATGGTGTGATAAGAAAGATGATAGATAAATGGCTCAAGGCAGGCATTCTTGAGGACAAACAATTAACCTATCCCAA
>Ga0207414_1000974_pt1 | contig 11290 bp, 16 predicted proteins | sample PonA231FremontCA_2_FD_187269 | JGI IMG/M metagenome (GOLD analysis project Ga0207414, IMG submission 187269) | Marine sediment microbial community from Fremont, CA, USA - Pond A23 Sediment 1 (SPAdes) | ecosystem: Environmental > Aquatic > Marine > Unclassified | place: USA: Fremont, California... | reverse complement strand
CTCGAGCCGAACCCCGGCGGACGATGTCACACTATGACCGCCATCCACTCACGGGAGCCCCCATGGCCATCCGCTACACCCTATGGCTGAATCCGGACGACACCCCCCGGCATCGTGCCGTGGAAGCCGACCTGAAGCGCTACTTCGTCGAACGTTTCGCCGACTATCCGCACATCCGCTTGTTCGGCGCCGACCCTTACGATTATGATGCGCCGTTCAATCGGCTCTACGACGTGCTGATGGCGCGCGCCGGCGAGTACTGCGAACGGGAGTGGCGCTACGTGCCCACACCGGAACAGCTCAATCGCGCCTTCTTTCTTGCCGTCGGGCATTCGAACAAGTTCGTAAGGGATGATGACGATGGTGATCCGCACCAATCAGGTACCTGACGCGCGCCAGCTGGCCATCATCACCCAGCAGCTCGGCCGCGCGCCGCGCGGCACCGAGGCCGTGGCCGCAACCGACGGTGACGGCACGCCGCTGGTGCTGCGTATGGCGCCCATCGTCGACGGCACGCCCTTCCCCACGCTCTACTGGCTCTCCAGCGAACGTCTCAAGGTGGAGATCTCGCATATCGAAGCCGCCGGCGTGATCAAGCAGCTGGAAACCCGCCTGCAGCAGGACCCCGATTTCCTGGCTGCCTACCACCGCAGCCATGAGCAGTATGTGGCCGCCCGCTGGGCCTTCATGAGCGCGGCCCAGCGCGCCGAGGTAGCGCGCCGGGGCTATACGGACGTCCTTAGCGAGCGCGGCATCGGCGGCATTGCCAACTGGGATCAGGTGCGCTGCCTGCATACCCAGTATGCCCACCACCTTTGCGGCGAGAACGTCATCGGCCAGTGGCTCGATGCCAACTACGGGGTCGCTGACTGCCTGCCCTGAGCTCGCCCGACCGGACAACAACAAGACCCTTCCCCCTGCCCCCCTTACCGAGGAGACTCCCGGATGTATGTGGATACCCATGTGATTGCCAGTCTGGTGCTGATCGCCAGCGTGATCGTTATCAGCGGCGTGGGCGTCAAGCTGCTGAGCGAGGCCATGAAGCGGGATGCACGCGGCTCTCGCTGAGCGTAACGCAAGGCATCACCACGTTCAGGGGCGCCATCACGGCGCCCCTGATGCTTTTTGGGGTCTCGCGCCGGGGCGCGCAGCGGGCTAGGCTAGTCGCCTGACAAGGAGGATGACATGGCGAGATTCTGCGTCTATCTGGGATCCCGGGAGGGCCGCGCGCCCCACTTCGTCGATGCCGCACGCCGGCTCGGCACCGAGCTGGTGCAGCGCGGCCACGGCCTGGTTTACGGCGGCGCCCGCGTCGGCCTGATGGGCGAGCTGGCCGATGCCGTGATGGCCGCCGGCGGCGAGGCAATCGGCGTCATGCCCGACCACCTGGTGGCGCGCGAGCAGGCCCACCATGGCCTGAGCGAACTGGTCCGGGTGCGCAACATGCACGAGCGCAAGGCGAGCATGGCGGCCCACGCCGACGCCTTCCTGGTGCTGCCTGGTGGCATCGGCACCCTGGAGGAGTTCTTCGAGACCTGGACCTGGCACTACCTGGGACTGCATGACAAGCCCATCGGCGTGCTGGATACCGCCGGCTTCTACGCCCCGCTACTGGCCTTTCTCGACGCCACCGTGGCGCACGGCTTTCTCAACGGCCGCACGCGAGCCGACCTGATCGATGCCGAGGAGCCCGGCGCCCTGCTGGACGCCCTGGAAGACGCGCTGGCCCGGCCCCGTTGAAGCGCTGGCAAGGCGGGGAGATCAGCCGCCGGCGGCGTCAGCCAGCGTGCGCAGGTAGGTCAGCTGAAGCAGGCGCGCATCCTCGCCGGCGCGGTGCCGATGGATGCCCTGTTCGCGGATGATGCTTTCCTTGGTCTGGCTCCAGCGCGCCTGCTGCGCCTCGCTGAGCAGGATGCGCAGCGCCTCCAGGCGAAAGGCGGGCAGCATGCCCGCATGATGGAAGAGCAGCGATAGCCAGGTATTGTCGTAGCCCCAGCTGTCGCTGTAGGCGATGCCCACCTCGCCGAGTTCATCGTTGAGCCAGCGCGCCACCTGCTGCACCGGATAGCCCTCGCGCGTCAGCCGGTTGCGGCTGATGCCGTGCAGCAGCTCGGCCTTCGGGTCCCAGTGCGTCCACTCGCGCAACGGCTGAACCAGAAAGGCGCAGCTGCTTCCGTCGGAGCGGGCCAGCCCGACCTCGATGGGATAACTGCCGCGCCCGAAGCCGGACGCTTCGATATCCAGCAGTGTGGGGAGCGTCACAGGCGAGAGCGTCCTTGGTCGGAGTGGCCGATGGCAATCAATGCGAGCAGATCGCCGTCGCGATTACCCGATGATCGTCGTGGCGGGTGCCGGGCGGCGGCGAACTATCCTTAGTGTCGCGTCTCGCCTTCCATGCTGTCCAGTGATCCGGCGGCCTCCGGCGCGCTGGCGTGTGGCGCATCGGAAAGCCCCGCCAGGCGGTCCGCCAGGGCCTGCCACTGCTCGGCCTTGTCGTCGTCTACCGGCAGTCCGAGCTCGCCGTTGCGGTAGGCACGGACCAGACGCACGGCCGCCAGCGGATGGCCCGCCTCGCCGGCGCGGGCGTACCAGGTAACGGCATGGTCGTTGCGACGGGGGTACTGGGCGCAGCCGTGCTCGTGGATCTGGCCTGCCTGATACTGGGCCTTGGCATCGCCGGCATGTGCCGCCTGCAACACGTAGCGCGCGCCACGGGCCTTGTCCTGGGGCGTAACGCCGCGATGAAAGAGCATGTGCCCGTACTGCGACAAGGCCGCCGGATGCCCGGCGTCGGCGCAACGCTGGAACAGATGCATGGTAAAGCGCTGCGTTCGCGGCGAGCGGGGCAGCCAGCGGGTATGGAACAGTTGCTGTGCAAGCCGGTACTCGAGCCGGATGAACAGTGAGGATGCCTCTGCTGACATGGCAACAACCCTGCGTCCATTGAAGCGGACGAGACAGCGGCGACATCCTGTGGCCGGTATCACATCCTGCGATAAACAGTGGCCCTGCGGACTCCGCCGGGGCAACGGGGCCGCAAGCATACGCCCGCCTTGGCGGTGACTCAACCCCGCGGTTTGCTGCCGCATGGCGGGCCGGCTACCATGCCGACGTCCCCCCTCAATGCGACGGCCAGGAACCACCGATGCAGACGCGACCGCTAGGCGACACCGGTATTGAAGTCAGCCGCCTGTGCCTCGGCACCATGACCTTTGGCGAGCAGAACAGCGAAGCGGAAGCTCACGAGCAGCTCGACCGCGCCGTGGCCTTCGGCGTCGACTTCATCGATACCGCCGAAATGTACCCGGTACCGCCTGCCGCGGAGACCCAGGGCCGCACGGAACGCTACATCGGCCAATGGCTCAAGCGTCGAGGCAGCCGCGATGACGTGATCCTCGCCACCAAGGTCAGCGGCCCAGGCTTTGACTATCTGCGCGGGGGCTCACGCCTGACTCGCGAACAGCTCCATCAGGCCATCGACGCCAGCCTCGCCCGGCTGCAAACCGACTACGTCGACCTGTATCAGCTGCACTGGCCCGAACGACGCGCCAACTTCTTCGGCAAGCTGGGCTACGCGCCCGACGAGGAGGAGGACGCCACCCCGCTGGAAGAGACGCTGTCAGCGCTCAAGTCGCTGGTGGATGCCGGCAAGGTGCGCGCCATCGGGCTCTCCAACGACACGCCCTGGGGAGTGATGCGTGCCCTGCATCTGGCCGATACGCTGAACCTGCCCCGGGTGGCGAGCATCCAGAACCCCTACAGCCTGCTCAACCGCACCTTCGAGGTGGGGCTGGCCGAGATCGCCCATCGCGAACGCGTGGGGCTGCTGGCCTATTCGCCGCTGGCCTTCGGCATGCTCTCCGGCAAATATCTGCATGGTGCCCGCCCCCCGGGCGCGCGGCTGACTCGCTACGAGCGCTTCCAGCGCTACACCAACCCGCTGGCCCAGCAGGCCACCGAGGCGTACGTACAGATCGCCCGCGATCACGGCCTGGACCCCGCGCAGATGGCGCTGGCCTACGTCAACTCGCGGCCTTTCCTGACCAGCAACATCATTGGCGCCACCACCATGGCGCAGCTGGAAAGCAACCTGGCCAGCGAAGCGCTGCGGCTCGACTCCGAGGTGCTGGCCGCCATCGAGGCGGTGCATCAGCGCATCCCCAATCCCGCTCCCTGAGCGAGGGATGCTCAGCGTGCGCGCCGGGGCTATCATCCCGATAGCCCCGCGTCGCCGGAGCGCTTGATATACTCGGCGTCTCGGCCAGTCGGCCCATCCCCTTTCCGCTACAGGAGCGCCCCATGCTGAGCGTGATCTCGCCCGCCAAGACGCTGGACTTCGAGACCCCGGCCACCACCGCCCTGCATACCCAGCCGGACCACCTCGAACGCAGTCGTGCGCTGATCGAGATCCTGCGCGACTATTCGCCGCAGCAGCTCAGCGAGCTGATGGGCATCAGCGACAAGCTTGCCGGGCTCAATGCCGCGCGCTTCGCCGAGTGGCACACACCGTTCACCCCCGACAATGCCAAGCCCGCCGCCCAGGCCTTTCAGGGTGACGTGTACGTGGGCCTCGAGGCTGACACCTTCAGCGATGACGACAACGCCTTCGCCCAGGCCCACCTGCGCATTCTCTCCGGGCTTTACGGCCTGCTGCGGCCCCTCGACCTCATCCAGCCCTATCGGCTGGAGATGGGCACCCGGCTCGAGAATCCCGCGGGCAAGGACCTCTATGCCTTCTGGAAGGACACCCTGACGCCGGCACTCGACCACGCCGTGGCGGCCAGCGGCTCGCCGGTGCTGGTCAATCTGGCCTCCAACGAATACTTCAAGGCGGTTGACACCAAGCGGCTTGAGGCGCGGGTGATCACGCCGGTGTTCAAGGACGAGAAGAATGGCAAGCTGAAGATCATCAGCTTCTATGCCAAGAAGGCGCGGGGTCTGATGGCCGCCTGGATGATTCGCGAACGCCTGGACGACCCCGAAGGCCTCAAGGACTTCGATGTGGCGGGCTACGCCTACAACCGCGCCCTCTCCCAGGGCGACACACTGGTCTTCACCCGTGCCGAAGGCGCGGCCTGAGGCCCTAGGCGGTAAACACCAGCGGGCGTACCGAGCGCGCCCTGAGAAAGCGCCGATGGGCCTGCTTGAAGCGCACGTCGTCGCAGCGGTGCAGCCACTCGTAGGCCACCATGTCGGCGCTTACCGGCACCGCCCCCGCCTGCACCATGCGCTCCTTGGCCAAGCGTGCCTCGGCACTGCGCCGGCTGGCACAGGCTTCCACCAGCCAGTACACCTCATAGCCTGCCTCCAGCAGGCCCAGGCCGGTCTGCATGACGCAGATGTGCGCCTCCGTGCCGCACAGCACCACCTGGCGGCGGCCGCTCTCGGACAGGGCCTCGGCGAACGCCGGTTCGGCGTGGGCATCGAAGTGCACCTTGTGCCACAGGCGATGGCCGGGTAGCGCTTCGAGCAATCGCGGCTCGCTGCCGCCCAGCCCCTCAGGATACTGCTCGGTGACCCATATCGGCACGTCGAGCTCGCCGGCCATGCCGCCCAGCCAGGCGGCCTCGGTAACGGCCTGGTCAGCGTGCTCGATCACCGGCAGCAGACCGGCCTGCAGGTCAACGATCAGCATCAGGCTTGTTTCTCGCGTCAGGCGCATGCGTGACCCTCTTGTGTCAGCGTCAGTCGGGGGTAGATCGGCGTTGGATAGTAGTCGTGACATCCCAGCATAGTCGCTAGAATGACCACTTCCGACCCTTCCTCATCCCCTCGAAGGAGATTCTTCGATGCGTCATCTCTTCATCATGCTCGTGGTGGGCGTGCTCGGCTTCGGCCTGGCCGTTGATCACGCCGATGCCCGCCGCCTGGGTGGCGGCAAGTCGTTCGGCAATCAGTCCAGCAGCGTACAGCAGCCCGCGGCAGCGCAGAGCCCGGCCACCGCCAACCGCGCCAATCCGACGCGCCCCGGCTCGCGCATGGGTGGCATGCTCGGGGGCCTGCTGGCAGGCGGCCTGCTGGCCGCGCTCTTCTTCGGCGGCGCCTTCGACGAACTGCGCCTGATGGATATGCTGCTGGTGGCCGGTGTGGCGTTTTTGCTCTTCAAGCTGTTTGTCCGGCGTCGGCCGGCCATAGCCGCCGGCGGCCCCGCACAGCCGCAAGCACCGACGGCGCAGCGCGACATCCACAGCGAGCAGGCACCGCTAGGCAGCGCCGGCGCTTTCGCCCCGGAGCCCGCATGGTTCGACCGGGAACGTTTCCTTAGCGGCGCCAAGGAGCATTTCATGACCCTGCAGCGCGCCTGGGACAATAACGACTTTGCCGGCATCCAGGAGTACGTTACGCCCGAGCTCTACAATCTGCTGCGCGAGGAGCGCGACCGCCAGCCGGCCAACAACCGTACCGATATCGTTCGGCTGTTCGCCGAACTGGGTGGCATTCGCGAAGTGGGCCAGCAAGCCGAAGCCACGGTGATCTTCCACGGCATCATTGCCGAGAACGGCGAAGAGAACGAGTTCAACGAGACCTGGCACCTCACTCGTCAGCTGCGCGATGAGGCCCCCTGGTACCTGCAGGGCATCGAGCAGAATCCCGCCGTCTGACACGGCTGGTGCTGGGCGCAGTCAAGACCAGTAAGCAAAAAGGCCGGGCAGAAGCCCGGCCTTTTACTGTGCGCTCGATAGATAGCGCATCCCCCGCAGGGAGAGTCCGAATCCCCGCCCGGTGCGCTATCGCTTACCGGGCCTACCCGCAGCGCCGAGGCGCTTTGTCGGCCGGATAGGCCGTCGGCGCATGGGGGTAGTGGCAGGGCGTCGGATACGCGCCGCCAAGCGCCTGACGAGCGCCATCAGCTGTCGGCGTCGTCGGCGGCCGGCTCGATGTCGTCGCCCATTTCTTCCATGTCTTCTCCCATCTCTTCCATGGACTCATCGATGTTCTCACCGGCCTGCTCGGCGGGCCCCGGGTCGTCCTCGCAGGCGGCAAGGCCAATGCCCAGCATCGCGATCACGAGGGCCAGGCCGAGCCGGCGCGTCATGGCGTGTTTCATGGGTCTCTCCTGACGAGTTCCTGGTACATCGTGCAGGGAAACCCTAGTTGCTGGCCGGCCACCCTGCCAGCCCTCATGCACAGGCTGCATGAACCGATGACGCCACCGGGGGGCAGGTGACCTTCCCCCTGATCTAGGTCCACCCACAATGTGAGAAACCGCCCCTTCATGCACATCGCTGGGCATAGGCGACGGGCGGCATATAGCCCAGCGAGCTGTGCGGTCTGACATGGTTGTAGTGGGCCCTCCATTGGTCGATTTCATGTCGGGCATCAGTCAGGCTCAGAAACCAGTGCTGATTGAGACAGCCATCCCGGAATTTGCCGTTGAAACTCTCGATGAAGGCATTCTGTGTCGGCTTGCCCGGCTGGATGAACGCCAGCGTAACCTTCCGCTCACGCGCCCAGAAGAATATCGCCTTGCTGGTCAGCTCGGGGCCGTTATCGCAGACAATCGAGGCAGGCAGCGAGCGCTGTTGCGCGACTTCGTCCAGGAACCTGGCCAAGCGACGCCCGGAAATGGACGTGTCCACCAGCTGACCAACACACTCTCTGCTGAAGTCGTCCACGATGTTCAGCACGCGGAATCGGCGCCCCGAGGCCAGCTGATCCGAGACGAAGTCCATCGACCAGCGCTGGTTGGGCCTGTCTGGACACGGCATCGGCGCTCTTGGCCGCACCAGTCGCTTGCGCCGCCGGGTGCGGACCTGAAGCCCAGCCTCACGGTACAGCCGGTAAGTTCGCTTGCGATTCACCACCAGGCCCTCCTGACGCAACAGAGCGTGCAGCAACAGGAAGCCGTAGCGGGGGTAGCAGGTCGCCAAGGCGTTCAGTCGCGCCCGAAGCGGCTCATCGTCACGCGGCATCGCTTGGTAGCGGGCCACCGATCGTGGCAGGCCCAGCAATCGACAGGCATGTCGCTGGCTGAGCCAGCCGCCTGTCACCAGGTGCGTTACCGCCCGCCGCTTCGCTTCGGGCGTCACCACTTTCCCGAGACGATCTCCTTGAGAGCGGCATTGTCGAGAGCGCTTTCCGCCAGCAGCTTCTTCAGGCGGGCATTCTCTGCCTCCAGCTCCCGCAGCCGCTTGGCCTCTGATACCTCCATACCGCCGTACTTGGCCTTCCAGCGATAGATGGTCTGCTCGGTGACGCCATTCTGCCGAGCCAGCTCGGCCACCGAGACGCCTCGCTCATGGGCCTTGAGGATGGTGATGACCTGCTCTTCGGTGTGTCAATTACGCTTTATCGCGAGATCTCCGGCTATCAGGGTAAACGTAGCGGAAATCTCACATTGACGGTGGACCGGTTTCTGGGGAGAAGGTCACAGGGCACCGGATAGCCATCCGTATGCGTCCGGGCATCACCGCTTGTCAGTGATCAGGCGGTGTGCTGCCAGTGGTGGGGCAGGAGTTCGTGGAGCTGGCTGGCCTTTTGGGTCGGCAGCCGTTCCAGCACGTCCTTCAGGTAGGCGTAGGGTTCGTGGCCATTCAGTTTGGCGCACTGGATCAGGCTCATGATGGTGGCGGCGCGCTGGCCACTGCGCAGTGACCCGGCGAATAGCCAGTTGGACCGTCCGAGCGCCCACGGGCGAATCAGATTCTCCACCCGGTTATTGTCGATGGGCAACCCGCCATCAACGAGGTAGCGCGTTAGCGCCGCCCATCGTTTCAGGCTGTAATCCAGCGCTTTCGCCGTCGCCGAGCCGTTCGGGACTTTCTCGCGATGAGCCAGCATCCAGCGGTGCAGCGCGTCGGCGATGGGCCTCGCGCGTGTCTCGCGCAGCCGTTGGCGGTCTTCAGCGCTCAGCGACTGAGCCTCGCGCTCCACCTGGTAGAGCTGGCCGATCAACTCGATGGCCTGTTCGGCAATCTGGCTCTTGGCGGCCACGTGCAGGTCGACGAACTTGCGTCGGGCGTGGGCCATGCAGCCGATCTCGGTCACGCCGTTGGCGAAGCTCTGCTTGTAGCCGCTGTAGTCGTCGCAGACCAGCTGGCCCCGCCAGTCGCCGAGGAAGTTACGGGCGTGCTGACCGCCGCGCCCTTCGCTGAAGTCGTAGACCACCGCCTTCAGCCCGGCGTAGGGCGTGGTGGCATAGGCCCAGAGGTAGGCGCGGTGGGTTTTCTTCTTGCCCGGGGCCAGCATCGGCACCGGGGTCTCGTCGGCATGCAGCACCGGTTCGCTGAGCAGCAGGTCGCGTAGCGCATCGATCAGCGGCTGGAGCCGCACGCCGCAGATGCCGACCCACTCGGCCAGGGTGGAGCGCGGAATCGCCACCCCAGCGCGGGCAAAGATCTGTTCCTGACGATAGAGCGGCAGGTGATCGGCATACTTGGCGATCAGCACCTGGGCCAACAGGCCGGCGGTGGGGATGCCCTTGTCGATGATCTGTGCCGGCATCGGCGCCTGGGTCAGCGTCTCGCACTGGTCGCAGACCCACTTGCCGCGGATATGGCGCTCGACGGTAAACACGCCCGGCGTGTAGTCGAGCTTCTCGCTGATCTCCTCGCCGATGCGACGCCGCTGGCAGCCGCATGCACAGTGCTCGCTGTCAGGCTCGTGTCGGATCTCGACGCGTGGCAGGTCGTCGGGTAAGGGCTGGCGTTTGGGCTTTTTCTTGGTCGGTGATGGTGCGGCGGGGGGCAACGCCTCCAACTCGGTCTCGATGGCGGCGATATCGGCATCCACCACCTCCTCCAGCAGGCTGATCTGCAGAACATTGAGCTGTTCGCTGCGCTTACCGAAGGCGTGGCGCTTGAGCAGCGCCAGTTCATAGGTCAGCTTCTGGTTGACCTGCTCGGTGTGGCGTAGCATTTCTTGGCGCTGTGCCAGCGCCCGATCCTTTTCCTCGACCTGCACCATCAGCGTGGCCGCCAGGTGGCGGAGCTGATCGGGTGAGAGCTGGGACAGATCGGGCGGCGTGTTCATTCGGCGATTATGCCAGCCTGACTAGAGCAGTGGGATTGGCGTATCCGCGAATAGCGAGCAGGGAGGTTCTGTGCCCTACCTAGTTTGGCGTGTCAGACCACCGAGATTGTGCCGCCGGCACCGAGTCGCTGCCAGGGCAGCCCCTGCACCAGCGCCGTGACCTGCTCGGAGCAGAGTGCGACGCGATCGCCGTGCCGGTGGCCGGCCCAGTGGAACTTGCCCTGGTTCAGGCGCCGGGCACACAGCCAGACGCCCAGGCCGTCATGCACCAACACCTTCATGCGGTTGCCGCGACGGTTGGCGAACAGATAGGCACAGTGCGGCCGAGCCGCACCGAAGACCTTCACCACCCGGGCCAGCGCCGTATCCGGGCCGGCCCGCATATCCAGCGGCTCGGTGGCCAGCCAGATCTCGTCGATACGGATCATCCCAGTAGCTCCTTCAGCCATTGCGTGCAGTGGCCTGCCTCACTCACCGGCCAGCGCACGGTGATCGTGCCCCGTGTCGAGGGCAGCTCGATACAGATGTCGCCGATAGCGGCAGGCGGCGCTGACAGATCGGCCGCGGCGGGCGGCACCGGCAGGGGCACGAAGTCCGGCACAGCCGGCAGCTGACCTTGCCGCTTGGCCTTGCGGATCCAGGTCTGGACGAGGTTGGTGTTGAGCCCGTGCTGCAGCGCGACCTGGGCAATGGAGGCATCGCCCTGCAGGCAGGCCGTGACAATCTTGGCCTTGAACGACGGGGCGTAGCGACGGCGACGACGGATCTCGCGTTCGGTGCTTGAGGTGGTCATGACAGGTGCCCACTTAACAATAGATGGGCACCTAATGTGGCCGGCCAAGACCTTCCGCGTAAGGTGTGTTCAGCGGCCGGTTACGGCGCTTCTAAGCGATCAGTGAGATTGTGGCCCACGAAAAAAAACCCCGAGCTCGGCTGAGCTCGGGGTTTTTCGGGATAGGTGCCTGACGATGACCTACTCTCACATGGGGAGACCCCACACTACCATCGGCGCTGAGCGGTTTCACTGCTGAGTTCGGCAAGGGATCAGGTGGTTCCCGCACGCTATGGTCGTCAGGCGAAAAACGGAATCATGCTGACACGCGATATGTCTCGTCGTATCCGGCTGTCGGTCGTCATCTCAGACCGCTTGGGTGTTATATGGTCAAGCCTCACGGGCCATTAGTACCGGTTAGCTCAACGCCTTGCAGCGCTTCCACACCCGGCCTATCAACCAGCTGGTCTCGCTGGGCCCTTCAGGAGGCTCGAGGCCTCGGGGATGTCTCATCTTGAAGGGGGCTTCCCGCTTAGATGCTTTCAG
>Ga0207414_1000973_pt1 | contig 11302 bp, 9 predicted proteins | sample PonA231FremontCA_2_FD_187269 | JGI IMG/M metagenome (GOLD analysis project Ga0207414, IMG submission 187269) | Marine sediment microbial community from Fremont, CA, USA - Pond A23 Sediment 1 (SPAdes) | ecosystem: Environmental > Aquatic > Marine > Unclassified | place: USA: Fremont, California... | reverse complement strand
CAGCCCCAGTTTCTTTTTATTGCCTGATGAGAGGTCATCCACTACCTGGCTCAAGTCCGCCTCCAGTCGATCGGCGAGCTCCTCGACGTAATTCCAGTCTACTCCTCCTTTGACGTTACCAAGGTATTCCAGAGTGTCCTTCCCCGTCATGTCCCCGAACAGCGCCAGTTCACCAGGTAAGTACCCGATACTTTCCCTGATTTCTTCCCCTTCCACCCGGACGTCTTTTCCAAATATCTTTGCTTCACCGTCAGTAGGTCGGATTAAATCCAGCAGCGTCCTGATAGTGGTTGTCTTTCCGGCACCGTTCGGTCCAAGGTAACCGAACACCTCCCCTTCGTTAACGTCGAAATCAAGGTCAAGAATCCCTCTATGTTCCCCGTAGAATTTGGTTAATCCTCTAGCTTCTATTACTGGTTTGCTCATTCTTCACTCCTCGGTTTATTTCGGCCCTCAGAAGTATCCGATCATCCGGTATTCTCTTCTGAATCTCCTCGGTCGAGATAAGATAGGAACTGCTTGAGGTCCTCCCTTTTAAGAAGTTCTATTGAACCTTCCGGCGCTCCTATAACCCGCGCGATGGCGTTCTCGTAAGCCCGGTACTTTTGCAGGTATTCCTCCCCCTCTATCTTTGTCTCCTCGCTAAGTAACGCCCCGGCCATATCTTCCTGCAGATCCGTTCCCATCCGAAAAATAAGCCGGCTGGCTTCTTCGGGGAAATCGTTATCCAGCCTACCTTCCTCTATCCCCTGCTTTAAAACTGTAGCGACTTTAGGAGCCGACCGCTCCACCGTCTGCTTCTGGATCTTATCCCGGAGCCGTAGGTTTTCCGGTCTGTACATGAGGTGGAAAATCTTCCGCAGGTCCTCTTTATTGTCCAATTTTGCCCTGCGAGAAGCGGAGAAAATGCGGTTTAGCTTTTCGATCGCGTTAAGCGAATCCTTCGCTATGATCTCGTCTATCTTTTGATAGATTGGCTCAGCGATCTTCTCGACTAGTCCGTCCAGTACTTCCTCTTTGGAATCGAAGTAATAGTAAAACGTTCCTTTGGAAACCTCGATGGACTCTACGATTGAATTGACCGAAGCATCCCTGTAACCCTTTTCTAAAAACAGATCGCTTGCAGCCTCCAGTAGCTCGTCCTTCCTCGATTCTGTCTCAATTCTCTTATTCATAACCCCTCCCAACAAACCCCGTTAACATACTAACGGTCAGTATGTTAGTTCTTTTTATCTGATAAGTCAAGGGCGCAGGATTAATTGAGTTTTTCTCACTAACGAGATACTTTTTATCGAGGTGATACAGGTGCACCCTACAGCAGAAAATTTCAAAGATACCGTCAGAGAGAAATTTGAGCTGGATTTAGAACTAAAAGAATTTGGCGAAGGCACAAAAACTGCCGAGGACGCTGCGGAAGCGATTGGCTGCGAGGTAGCCCAGATAGCGAAGAGTATTGTAATGAAGGCGGGGAACGAACTGGTGGTAGTAATTACTAGCGGAGTAAACAACGTCGGAGAAGAAGAACTAGCCGAAAAAACCGGAGTCGGCCCAGAAGTCGTGAGACCCGCAAATCCTGACGAAGTAAAAGAGAAGCTGGGCTGGGGAATCGGCGGAGTCCCTCCTTTTGCTCATGAAACTAACTGCAGGACGTTTCTGGACAGCTCCCTGAAGTCCTTCGATACGATCTGGGCGGCGGCCGGAACCCCGAACGCCGTCTTTCCTATCACGCCAGAAGAGCTAAGCAGGGTGGCCAGTCCGGAGCTAATAGACCTCTAAGAGGGATCAATTGAAGTGTTCCAGTAGTCAAATTGGTCATTCGATGACCGTTAGAGTTTCGGGACTATGCGTTTTATTCCTTACGGCACTCCTGATTGTGGGAGGAGGGCTCTTCCCCCATTTCGGTACCCCTGGAAAACCCCTTTTCGGGGCAATAACAATCGTCGCGGAAGAGTTACGCTGTCCGGCTTATAACCTAAGGAAGGTGAGTTATCCGGCTTCGGAATTAACCGATTGGAAAACTTTCAGGAGCGAAGAACACGGGTTCGAGTTTATGTACCCGCCCAACGGACAGGTAGATACTTACGGCGACACGGTAAGAAAGAAGGTCAGGGTAAATCTTCCGGTCGCCGAGGGAACTCTTCTGCGGGAGAAGTTTCTCCTGGTAAACGTAGAAAAGGTCTCGGAAGAGAACACCCACGCTCCACCGGGGGAAGATTCCGGCAAATTAGTTTTCATCAACGGGCGGAAATTCTCGAAGAAGGAGTTCGATGAAGGTGCTGCCGGCCACCTTTACGGACATACGATATATTCAACAACTGCAGGAGACAGTCGTTTCGTCCTAAATTTTGTCCTGCACTCGGTGAACCCCGGGGTCTTCGAATCCCCACCACCCGGTTTCGGCTGGAGAGAAAGAATCGTTTTTAGCAAGATAGCTTCCACGTTTAAGCTAACCGAGCAAACTAACTAAGGGCCTTATTCTGGCTGGTTTACTCCACTTCTATCCAATTTTGATTTTCTGATAACAACGCAACAGCGCTTTTAACGAAATCGCGGTGACCCGGACAGAGTATCAGTACCGGCTGACCCGACTTTCCGCTTGACACGAAACCGGCCGTACCTTCCGACAGCAAACCCACAGCCCTGTCCTTTTCCACCAGTGCCGTCGGAATTACTCTCCCCTCTCCAACTAGGCTATTAATTTCTGCCCTGGAAACCGGTCCCGACTCGGAGGTAAAAGTCGTCCTCTCCCCTTCGGGCCGAGTAGCGAGGAATATGAAGCCAACGCTGGTCACGAGTAACGCACCAATCAAAAACACCAACAGGGTCTTTGGTATTCTCATTTGGATCATCCCCCTTAACCCTTTATATAGAAAAATTTAGCGAAAAGTCAAATCGGTAAAGTGTTACCGAACCTACCTTGTTTGTCAGTTATCCCTATCACCCCACCACTTAACTTCCTGTTTTCCTCTATTTGTTGAGGCGATAAAGTTAAACCTTTCTACAAGCTATCTATCTAGCGATTTTACGAAAGGTGAACCTGGGAAAGCTGGAAATCTCCCATTAGCATGCAATACTGTTTATCCGTCTCACCGGATTATACAGCGCCATCGAGGTTTGTCCGAGCTGCGGTATTGAAAGATGTTTCAATAAAGACTGAAGGTGGCGTCGATACGGTTAACCAGGTTTTCAGAATAATGGATAGCTTTAACTTCCCCGGGACAGGGGGAAGGCACTGTCAGTAACAGCGACCAGAACCCCGCTGTACCATCGGACACCCAGTGGACAGTAGCTCACGATACAAATAACCTGGTTACTTAATTCCATACCATGTACAACAGACGGATAAGAAAGATAGATTTGAAAGAAATAGATTTCGAAACCGGCGAAACCAATAAAATACTCCTAGACGAAGAAAAAGCTCAGGACGTAAAAGAGGTAACCGAAGAATTGCAGTAAATTTCACCAATAGAGTTTCTTATATCTGGAAGAGATGAAAAATCCCGAGAGCGAGGCCCGGCTCCAAAAGATTAACGAAAAAGTCGCGGCAGGAAAGGGCGTCTGTCTAATTTGCTTCGAAGGAGAGGACAAACACTGCCATGGCCACATTCTGAAATCGATGATCGAAGAAAAGATTAACTAACTTTAGGAGCCCAACCCAATACAGGATTTGGAGCAAACTGAGTTGAATTTTGCTCCGGAATTACTACTTTTGTTGGGAGAGCAAGGATAAAACTCTTACTCAAATACTTATTTTTTACGTCTTATAATCACTGACGAGGATGTCAAAATGACCACTCTGAGTGAAGTGCCGAGAAAAGTAGCCCATAGTCACGACTGGAAAGTTGTGTATATTGATCCCGAAAAAATAGAGGATTACAATGCCTGCTACAGGGTGGAGCTAGGCTGATTTCCGTTTAGCTTCATATCCATTACCAGTGGTAAATCTCCGATCCCGACGTATTTTCCGAGATACTCTTCAAACTTGATAGAACCCAGAGGAACTCCCCGATCTTTACGAGACTGCCCCTGGACATCAACCGCCCCTGATTTCTCTTTTGCCAGAAGATTCACCGCTTCATTGGCTATATAATGTCGGGAAAAGACGTGGTTGGTGTTGTAGTAGATGATTATACCCAGACCCTCTTCTGGCGCTGCTGCAATCAGGGTAGAGAATCCGTTGAGCGTGCCACCGTGCCTTATATTCGTTTCGATTACCGGGAGTGGTACTTTATTAACCTTCCATCCCAGCCCGTAAGGGTCATCGTCCAGTTCGTTCTCCGGGTACTGTACTTTAAGCATTTCATCCAGGGACTCTTTACTGATAACCTGATCTCCGGCAGGGGTCCGCCCATCATTGAAAATCATCCGCACGAATTTCGCCGTATCCTTCACGCTGGAAATTATCGAACCAGCTGGCCGGTCCCTCAGCGGGAACTGATCGATCTCTTTCGCCCTTTTAAACAGGAAGCCTTTTATTTCATACGACTTCGATATCTGAGGAGATTTGCTCTCATCGTATCCGACAAAAGTATTTTCCATCCCCAGTGGCTGAAAGATTACTTCTTCCATAAAACGGCTGTAGGTTTTTCCGGTGACGCCTTCGATTAGCACTCCCAGCAGGGCGTAATTGATATTCGAGTACTTGTATAGTGTTCCAGCAGGCAAAGCCAGATAGTCATTTTTTAATTCATCCACAAGGAAATCCAGGCCAGGAGGGTTGTTAATATTTATCCCCTTGTAATGATCGCGCTTCAGGCCGGAATGGTGGTTTAACAAATCTCTAACCGTAATCGGCCTCGACTTCACATAGGTCCTATTGATGGAAAATTCTGAGACGTACTTTTTTATAGGTGCGTCTAGGTCCACCAGACCCCTATCAACCAGGATCATGATTCCTGTAGCTGTAAATGGCTTCGTTACGGAAGCAGTCCTGTAGAGCGTTTCATCCGTCGCCCTTGCTTCATTTTTCTTGTCTTCATAACCGTACCCTTTTGACCAGGATAGGCCCGATCCATCTACGGGACCAATGCTTAAACCCTGATATCGTTCCTCTCTATTTCTTCCTGTATTAAATTATCTATTTCGTCAATTGTCCGATTATAGCTATATCCGTTCCCCCGGTGCACACATTGAGGCAACGACAAGTAAAAACAAAAAAATCGACGCAACTCTCTGCAGCTTATCTCTCTTTTTCAATAAGACCATTTAGTAACCCCTTTGTACAGCATAAGACCGAGCTGCACAACAGGTAACTTAGAAACCCTACAGTTCCAAAACATATTTCAAGAACGAGTTGTTCTTTTTCTCTTACTGATGATACTCCTTGAAAGAATAAAAGTGCACTGGAGGTATGTATGAAAAAAGTCCGTTCCGAAAGTTTAGAGAATTATTTGATCCGAAAGTTGCAAGCTAGGTTAAAAAAGATAAGGGGCAGCCGATAACGCCCGGCTGCCCCTGTTAACTGCTAATATAATTGATTATTCAATTTCCTGAATCCGGCCCTGGGGCTCGCAGTACTCTTCCCCTATCGTTCCATTCTTTTCGAGCCACTCTATCAGTGTCGAAGTCCGCTTGATGTAAGTGTTGCGGAATTCCTCGACCGCGAAGCCGAAGTATTTGTCCTTGGCCTGACCAACTACGTAATTGTTCGTTGTTATGGAATAGGTTGCGTCGGGGTCGTATGGTTTGCCGTGGACCATAATTTCCTTGACCCTTTCTCCCATCGGCTCGTCCGGGTCGTACTTATAGGTGACACCGGAAACTTCCAGTCGGTCACCGCCTCTTTCTATACCGGTTTCAAATATCTGTTTCAACTGTTCTCCCTTTAACTCGAAGGTCACCAGCGTGTTGCCAAACGGAGCTACTTCGTTGATTATCTTCTTTGTAATTTCGCCTGCCGGTATGTTCCTTCGGATGCCTCCCGAGTTTTCAAAAGCGATGTCCGTACCAGTCTTCCAGCGCATTACGTCAGTCTCCCAATCCCCAAGGTTGCTTTCCTCGGTATTGTTCGGGACGAGTTCGCATTCGGTGCTCCCAACTACCATGTCAAGCTGAGCACTTACCATGCTGTTGAAGTGGTCGACCATCGCACCCACCACCGGGTCCGGTGAAATGTTTTCCGTGCTTAACTTGTAGACTCCTGTGGTGGACTGAGTAATCTCTCCGTCCTCCACGTTCAATTCAAGGTACCCGAGGCTGCTATCGCCTTCGTTAGTATTGTGAAGTACTCTGTGATCTTCCGTTTTATAAACGTTCTCCGGGTGGGAAGCGGAAAGGACTACATCAACTGAATCGACCCCTTCCAGTATTGCCTTACTTTCCTCCCAGCTCGTCTGTGCCAGCACTACCACCAGATCTGTTCTACTCTCCAGGAAATCGGCATAGGGCTGCACCGACGACACTATGGGCAGAACGTTGAGGCCTTCCGTGGCTTCTCTGAGAATTTCCTGTTTGAAAATAGATTCCATCGAGCCCAATACGCCGACCTCTATTCCGTCCTTTTCAACAATAGTGTAAGGTTGGCCAGCAAATAGGTCGCCACTATCTACCTCTACTATGTTAGTGTTGACGGTGGGAAAACGAGCAACGTGCGTTATGGCTTTTGCGTTTTCCTGGCCGAGGTCAAATGCGTGGTTACCGTAGGTCCATGCATCGTAACCAACGAAGTTCATCAGCTCGAACATAGCCCCGCCCTTTGCACCGTGAAATGCTATCTGGGTAAGCGGCGTACCCGTCATTACGTCCCCTGCATCAAACAGGAAGGTTGGGCCTTCTGCCTCTGACCTGGCTTTTTCCACGTAATGCGACAGTGCTTTAAAACCCCCGACGCCTTCTTTTGGGAGGTAGTTACCGTGAATATCGTTCGTGTGGAGGATTGTAAGTTGTTCGGCACCTACCAGGAAGGAAAAAACAAGAACTAAACTAAGTGCAAGAATCAAGATTTTATTGCGAGAATTGAAATACATATTAGCCCTCCTTTACGAAATGTAGTTTCATGAACTGTTAATATAGTTCGAAGTGAGGTCAAAAGTTACAGGCTACTCACCTGGTGACGGTCTCCTAGAAATTATCACCCCCTGAAGTTACTTATTTCGATGCCAAATTATGGAAAGTATTTACACATTATGTTAACCGAAAAATAAATTTGCATCAAAATATTACGCAGATAAATCTTTACTACACGTAACGCCTTAAGAAATCTACTATTCGCTGCTTGTACTCACCTGGATAGTTTTCAAAAGCAGCTATATGATTCGTATCGGGAACTAGCCATAAATTTTTTGGACCGGTCTTGTGTTCGTAGAGCAACTCTGAGTTCTTATGACTTATTCCTTCGTCCTCCATACCGTGAATGAAGAAGGTCGGGGTACCAACTCCGTTAATCCTCCGCAGTATGTTGGTCTGGCGATAAATGTCAACTCCCAGGGCAAGACGGGCGGAGAACATGTACACTGGGAACAATGTCTGAAGCAGTCTATCATGAGAGAACTTACCGAAATCCTTCGCGGCAAGCCGTAAATTTGCGTAAGGACTATCAGCAACCACTGCGTTGACCCGCGGATCCCGTTCGGCGGCCAGCAGCGAGGCGGTCGCACCAGCGGATCGACCCAGCAGGCCAATATCCTTCGCGCCCTTTATTTTAGTGAGATAATCTATCGCATGCTGGACGTCTTTGCTTTCAAAGTAGCCAAATCCGTATCGGTTTCCCCCACTTAAACCGGTACTTCGAGGATCAAAAAGCAGAACGTTGTAACCGGCATCGACAAGAAAAGGAACATGCCAGAGCATACTCCACCTTGTCCCCCCGAGTCCCGGGACCAGTACGATGGCTTTTTCGCTGGTCTTGCTAGGGACATACCAGCCTCGAAGCGTTATACCTCGGCTCGTCGGGAACTGGATCTCTTGATACGGCAGGTCGAAGTACTGAGGTGTTTCATCTGCAATAACTCCCTGTCCCTGGCTATAAATAGTACCATGAAGCTTGTGCCATATATTCGTTCCGAGAAAACCCACGCCTCCAAGTAAAACCAACCCGAGAACAACAACTAAAGTTAATCTTGTCTTTCTTTGGGTCATAGGGGCTTCCTCAGGTTAATATTACCATAGCCAAATATTTTCGGCAAGAGATCATATGAATTGATTTAATAGTCTGAACAATGAAAACATTTCATTGTTAACATTTTATTAAAATCCGTTTAATAGTTTTAAGTGCTTGGAGCCAGGTAACTCTGGGCACAAAGTTTTGCCGTGCGTTGTTCCACTACAAGGTGTGCAAAAAATAGCAGAGTGAGTTATCTTATTCTTAGAGAAGCGAAATACGTAAATCCATCGCAACATCTCACCTTAGCCCTTCACATAAGTCTCAGGAGGTAGGATAAACATATGGAAGGTAACTCCGGAAGCAACCAACCTGCCTGGCGTCAAAAAACTACCAAATTACTGAAAAATCTCGGAGTAGAAGAGAAAGAAGGCCTCACTGAAGAAGAAGCTAAACAGAGAAAGAAGGAATTCGGTCCAAACAAATTAAGGGAAACCGAGCGTAAAAGCAGGTGGAAGATTCTTCTCGATCAATTCAAGAGTTTTCTGGTGCTTCTGCTCGGTATCGCGGCCGTAGTTTCTCTAGCAATGGGACAGAGATTAGAAGGCATCTCTATTTTTGCAGTGCTTTTAATAAATGGCCTCATTGGATTTATCACGGAATTGAAAGCCGTTAGCTCTATGGAAGCACTAAAAGAGATGACGGAAATAGATACCCAGGTTTTGCGAAACAGTGAAGAGCATAAAGTCCCGGCGGAAGAAGTAGTGCCGGGGGACATTGTCGTCCTCCACGCCGGGGACATGGTCCCAGCAGACCTGAGAGTGGTGGAATCCTCGAAGCTACAGATAGACGAATCGGCTCTAACGGGAGAGTCGGTCCCAGTAAGCAAGAATAATGAAGTGATTGAAGAAGAAGTTCCACTCGCGGAAAGGAAAAATATGCTCTTCAAGGGAACTTTTCTTACCAGAGGATCGGCAAAGGCAGTCGCTGTCTCCACAGGTATGGATACGGAACTTGGCAAGATTTCGGCTTCCATCGAGGAGGCAGATCAAGAAAAAACCCCGCTACAGAGGGACCTGGATCAACTGGGCCAGCGGCTCGTGCCTCTGCTTTTGGTCGTAGCTGCTGTCGTCGTAGTCACCGGATTGATCAGAGGCATGGACCTGCTGCTTATGATCGAGGAAGCCATAGCCCTGGCGATAGCAACAGTACCGGAAGGACTACCCATAGTGGCAACTCTCGTTCTGGCCAGGGGAATGTGGCGTATGGCGGACAGAAATGCCCTGATCAATAACCTTTCCTCTGTAGAAACTCTGGGTTCAACCAACATCATATGTACGGATAAGACGGGAACGTTAACCGAAAACAAAATGACTGTCAACAATTACGAGCTGGAAGAAAGCTCCTATGAATTGACCGGCAGCGGCCTGGAGACAGAGGGGAAGTTCGTTCAGAGTGAGAAGAAAACTGACGAACCGGAAAACGAAATACTGCGGGAATCCCTTCAGGTGGGAGTACTATGTAATAACGCTTCTTTCCGAAATAAAGACGGAAACAAGGAAGTAGCTGGAGAGCCACTGGAAGTAGCTCTGCTCGTGGCTGGACTAAAAGGAGGAATGAACAGGGACAAACTGCTTGATTCCATGCCGGAGGAGCGTGAGGTCTCCTTCGATCCTTCCAAAAAAATGATGGCTACCTACCATGGAATTGATGGTGGTTACAAGGTAGCGGTAAAAGGTGCTCCGGAAAACGTACTCAACTCATGTTCCACCGTGCTAACACCGGAGGGCAAAAAAGAGATAACTGAAGAGAGAAAGGAAAGCTGGATTAAAAAAAGTGAAAAGATGGCCAACGACGGTTTAAGGGTCCTTGCCCTCGCCAAAAAGGAAGTTCAGGGGGCGGAGGAGGAACCTTACAAGAACCTTACCCTGCTGGGCCTCACAGGAATGATCGATCCTCCGCGGCAGGAAGTAAAATCAGCCATCGAGGAGTTTAGAAACGCCGGCATGAAGATCGTTATGGTAACTGGAGACCACTCCGCTACCGCCAAAAATGTAGGCCGGAGTGTCGGTCTGCTGGATTCCCATGAAGTGGCAACGGTCCAGGGGGGCGAACTGGATGCCCCGGAAAAACTTTCCTCAAAGCAGAAAGAACAATTTATCAACTCCCCGATATTTGCCAGAGTTAGTCCGGAAAACAAGCTTGATCTAATTGAGCTGCACCAGGAAAACGGCTCAATAGTGGCAATGACGGGAGATGGAGTTAACGATGCCCCGGCCCTGAAGAAGGCCAACATAGGTATAGCAATGGGACAGAGAGGGACACAGGTGGCACAAGAAGCTGCCGACATGATTCTCAAGGACGATAATCTGGGCAGCATAGCCGATGCGGTGGAGGAAGGACGAATAATATTTGCGAATATTCGAAAATTCGTCCTCTATTTGATGTCATGCAACATTAGTGAACTGCTCGCCATACTGTTTGCTTCGATACTGGGGCTACCACTTCCATTGCTGCCATTACAAATATTGTTTTTAAACGTAGTAAACGACATATTCCCCGCCTTTGCGCTGGGCGCCTGCAAGGGAAGCGACCAGATAATGTGTCGTCCACCCAGGGAACCGGATGAACCGATCCTCACAAGAACACACTGGACGGAAATGGGCTTTTACGGCACCCTAATTTCCGTAGTTACCGTGGGAGGCTTCGTCCTGGCCGAAAACCTGCTCCCGGTCGGCATAGCTAACCAAAAACTAGTTACAATATCTTTCCTTACTCTCGCATTTGCTCAGCTCTGGCACGTTTTTAACATGAGGGATCTCCGTTCGGGCGTTTTTAAGAACGAGGTTACGGAAAACATCTATGTATGGGCTGCGCTAATTTTGTGCTCGCTTCTGTTAGTTGCGTCAGTTTATACCCCTTTGTTATCTACAGCATTAAAAACTGCAAAAATTGGAACTATCGGCTGGGCAATAGCTCTGGGTATGAGCTTAGTTCCACTCCTGATCGGCCAAATTGAGCGGGGCATTAGAGGAAATATTTGACCCAAGGTAAATCTCAGGCTCCTGCAATAAATGGTCCTGGATCGGTAATTTGTTAAAAAGTTCATGAGACTTATTTATACCTAAGTCGAGCGATTCTCTTTTTGAAGACCAATTGCTAAAACAGAGTACAAAAGAAAGTCACCAAAATTAGCCGAGGAAGCCCCAGGGCTTGCCCTGGGGAGGAATCGGCTGGTTTTTGTCCAGCAGTCAATCGAGCAGG
>Ga0207414_1000971_pt1 | contig 11322 bp, 9 predicted proteins | sample PonA231FremontCA_2_FD_187269 | JGI IMG/M metagenome (GOLD analysis project Ga0207414, IMG submission 187269) | Marine sediment microbial community from Fremont, CA, USA - Pond A23 Sediment 1 (SPAdes) | ecosystem: Environmental > Aquatic > Marine > Unclassified | place: USA: Fremont, California... | reverse complement strand
TCAAGATTGCCCGAATTTCGAATTTCGATATTTGAATTTTATTCCTATAACAAGAAAAAATTCAAATACAAACAGCACATTGAATTCTAGAACAAAAAAAGCCGTGAATCCCTTTGATCTACCTCAACTTCAATGTACTAAGGGCCAACATAGCCAGGATTATGGAGAGGATCCAGAATCTGACAATTATCTTTGATTCCGGCAACCCCTTTAACTCAAAGTGGTGATGAATAGGGGCCATCTGGAATATCCTCCTCCCCTTGCTCATCTTGAAATAACCCACCTGCAGGATTACTGAAAGGGCCTCCACTACGAAAAGCCCTCCCACTATTATCAGGACCAGTTCCTGTTTACTCAGGATGGATAAAAATCCCAGGGTTCCTCCCAGGGACAAACTGCCCACATCTCCCATAAACACTTGGGCCGGGTAGGCGTTGAACCATAAAAATCCAAGCCCCGCACCTATCAGGGCGCCGCAAAATATACTAACCTCCCCCACACCAGGAATATAGGCGACCTGCAAGTATTCTGCGAGCTTAATATGGCCGGCCACATAAATAAACAACGCAAAACATGCCGCTACTATGACCACCGGGCCAATGGCCAGGCCATCCAAACCGTCGGTCAGATTAACCGCATTGGAAGCACCTGCTATTACCAGTATGGCAAAAGGCAGATAAAACCAGCCCAAATCCGGTTGCAACCATTTAAAAAACGGGACATACAGCTTGGTGGAATATTCCGGCATATAGATCAACACAGTCATGGCGATGCTGCCCACAATTATTTGAACCAGGAATTTGCTTTTTGCTGAAAGCCCTTTGTTCCTGGCTTTTACAACCTTGTAAAAATCATCCACAAATCCAAGCAGGGCCAAGCTCAAAAATACAAACACAGTGACCCACAAATAAATATTGGTCAGATCACCCCAGAGCAATACACTGCTCAGCATTGCGATTACAATCAAGACTCCCCCCATGGTGGGAGTGCCCTGCTTCTTCCTGTGTGTCTCCACGTCCTCCTGTATATGCTGACCGCATCTTAGCTTTTCCAGCCATGATATAAAGATTGGTCCTAATATTATGCTGATCAACAGGGCAGTTAAGAGCGCGTAAATGGAACGAAAGGTTATATACCCGATTACATTGAAAAATCCTGCATATTCGCTTAATGGATACAACAAGTGATAAATCATTTTTCAAGCTCCGTTTCCAGTGCCTCCAAAAAGTCTTCCAGTGCGCATTCCCTGGAACCCTTTGCAAGCAAAACCCCTTTGTCCGGGCTTTTCTTTCTCCAGTGCGATATAAAATCCTTTTTGTCCCTGATCCGTAAAATCTCTGATCCGGATGTTTCCGTTCCAATACCCTCTTCAACCTCTGTGGCAAAAGAACCGAAATAAAACACACACTCCACATTCATTGCTCTAATGCTACTGCCAAGTTTTCTGTGTTCGTTTTCTGCATATTCCCCCAGTTCTTTCATATCGCCCAGTAGCAAGAAAATCGGATCACCCCCTGCAATATTGACAGTAGCTGAAAGTGCGCTTTGCATGGAGACTGGATTTGCGTTATAGGTGTCGTCTATTATCTTTATGGGACCGAATTGCCGGACTTCCCAACGATGGCTCTGCTGTTCCGCTTTTTCCAGACCCTTTTCAATATCCGCACAATCCGTACCCAAGACTTTGGCAGCTGTGGCAGCGGCCAAGGCATTCTCCAATATAAAATCCGCCTCTGACCAATCTGACAATTCTATAACCCCGTTCTGCAGGGTCAATTTATAGTCCGCCTTTCCACCCGGAAGAGATCTTGTTACTTCGCCAAAAAATCCGCTACTTTTATCCCGGGTGGAATAGAATATTACTTCCGGGTCTTCGCGTCCCGGGAAATAGTCCTGCAACCAATTATAGGATTCGTTCAAGACCACTTTACCCTGTTTTTGCATGTAATTTAAAAGCTTCATCTTTTCCCTGGCAACACCTGTAACATCTCCCAATCCCAGCAAATGGGCCAAACCCACATTATTAACCACCACCATGTCCGGCCGAATAATCATTCCCAGTTCGTCCATCTCGTTTTCTTCGCTGATTCCGGCCTCCAACACCCAATAGTCCTCTCTGGAGTCAAATCCCAGTATTGACAGGGAAACTCCCAGTCGATTGTTCCAATTCTTGTAATTCTTACCCACCTTGAAAGACTCGCTCAAGGATGCTGCCAACCAATCCTTTACCGTGGTCTTGCCAGCTGTACCGGTAACAGCTACCACATTGCCGGTGAACCTGTTCCTGCAGTATATTGCCAACTCTGCCAGGGCCCCTATGCTTTCCTGGACCAGGAGAAGCGGGATATCCTGTTTCAAGTCCTCCAGGGGACGTTCGACTATAATTGCTACCGCACCTTTATGTACGGCCTCTCTGGCAAATTCGTGACCGTCGAATTTTTCCCCGGAGATACACACAAACAAATCCCCGGGCTGAATCAAGCGGCTATCAGTCTGTATCCTGGAGACACTCAATCCCTCGTAACTCTCAAAATCCCCCACTGCCTGAATTGCATTCCCTATTTCCAGCAAACTGAGTTCCATATATACCTTCTAAACCCTCATGTCCTGCTTACTAGCATCTAGCATGAAAGCGACATATTTGTTTTTAAGTTCCTTTACTCAACCAATAGAACCAATCCATGTAAACTCCCATGCACTAGGTGCACAACGAAGCATGAAAGAGCTTTACAACTACTTTCATGTAAACTCCCATGCCCTAGCTGGCACAACGAATGATGAAAAGTATAATTCTTGCACCATAAAACCTTAATACCTTAAAACTCTGGCAATCTGGACTACGAAGTAGCGAGAAAACTTTTTCGTATTAAACAAATTCCCTGACCACGGCAGCATCATTAAACTCGATTTTCTGCTCTCCGATTTGCTGATAATTTTCATGTCCTTTTCCGGCAATAATCAAGACATCCCTTTCCCCGAGTCCGGAAACCGCAGAGTGGATTGCCGACCGCCTGTCTTCTATCTGCTGCACTTCGGTCCCTCTCTTGATGCCCGGGAGAATTTCTTCTATTATCTGCTTGGGATCTTCGTTCCTGGGATTGTCTGAGGTCAGCACTATTTTGTCGGCAAATTCAGATACCACTTTGCCCATATGGGGCCTTTTCTTCTTGTCCCTGTCTCCACCGCATCCGAACAGGACCACTATTTTATCGAAATCCAATTTACTGACACTGGACAAGAGGTTCTGCAAAGCATCCGGAGTATGCGCATAATCCAATATAATATGCAGCCCCCCGGAATTGAGTATTTTTTCCAATCTACCCGGCACACCTGTAAAACCGGCAACATTATTCTGCAACTCGTTTATACTAAGGCCCAGTTCCAATCCGGCAGCTTGTACAGCCAATATATTGGAGGCATTGTATTCACCAATCAAAGGTGAAGTCACATTCCACTTGCCGTCTTGCAGCAAGAGTTCCAGTTCCAGGCCCTGTCTGGAATTCTTTTGCAACTTTCCCCGCAGGCAGCTATCTACACCTGTACAATGGTCCAGCAAGGTGTATCCCCATTTAGCTTCCTTCTCTTCTGCCAGCCTCAGTCCGTAATCATCGTCCAGATTAACCACCCCTACCGGCTTATGACCATTTTGTGCATCAAACAAGCTGGATTTGGTTTGAAAATATATTTCCATCTGTTGGTGATAATCCAAGTGATCCTGGGTCAAATTGCTGAAAACAGCTTGATCGAATTCCAAACCCTGCACCCTCCCCTGATCCAGTGCATGGGAGGAAACCTCCATACAAACCACATCCACGCCCTGTTTTCCCATCCTGGACAAAAGTTCATGGGTTTGCAGACAACCCGGAGTTGTCAAATCCGCTTCTTGTACAAAACCCGGGCATCTATAAGAAACAGTGCCGATTACTCCCACGCGCCAACCTGCTTCTTGCAGAACGTGCTCCAGTAGATAACTTATGGTAGTTTTCCCGTTAGTACCTGTTATCCCGATCAATTTGTATTCAAATTCCCCGGTGCGATAATACGCCCTGGCCAGTTCACCCAGTCCTGCTCTCGGATCCGGGATTTTAATTATCTCCACTCCCCTGTTCCCGGAATAATTTTCAACACCCTCGGAACAGACCACGTATTTTGCACCCCTTTTTATTGCATCCTGTATGAATTCAGTACCGTCGAGCTTGAATCCAGGTAGCGCGACAAACACATCCCCATCTTCCACTTCCCTGGAATCAATACGGACCTTTGTCCCTTGCCTTACGCTATCGAGGAGTGCAGACCATTTAACCATATCAATCATCTACCAAGTTTAGTTTTCGTCCAAACACTAGATACTAATGGGAACTACTCGTACCTGGTTAACCATATCGTATTATCCACAGATTCTTTTATGGGACTTCCGGGAGAAGGCGATTGCTTTTTCACTATTTGTCCCTTACCGCGGATCTCAGGCAAGACTCCCCTTTTTGCCAATTTCTCCAGGGCGCAACGCAGTGCTTCTCCCTTGATATTGGGTACCTTGTCCATGTCCAAACCATCTACACATTTTGCTTTTTGATTTCTTTCGGGGGCTATTTGAAAATAATTTTTCTTGTCCTGAACTGATTCTTGAACCTCAACTTCTTCGGACTTATCTACGTATGTCCTTCGAAGATCGTCCTTGTAAGCCAGGAGTTCCTGGCCTACCTCCCTGACCACCGGGGCGGCCACCACCCCTCCGTAATGTGATCCCCGCGGCTCGTTCACTATGGCAAGGACCAGATATTCCGGATTCAATGCTGGAAAAAGTCCCACGAAAGAAGCGGTATACTTGTTAGTGTATCCATTTGAGCCCGCCTTTTGGGCAGTGCCTGTCTTGCCTCCCACATGCAAGCCCTTAATTCGCGCCTTGGTACCGGTGCCGTTTTGTTCCACTACGGACCGCAGCATTTTTAAAACCGTATTCGCGGTTTCGGGAGAAAAAACACGCTTGTTCACATCCTTTTCAGTATCTTCGGCAGGCTTTTTAAGCAGGTTCAAGTCCTTGAGCACCCCATTGTTAGCTAAACAATTGTACATTTTTGCCAATTGCAGGCTATTCATTGACAATCCCTGTCCAAAACTGGCGGAAACCAAATCCACTTCTGTCCAGCTTACCGCAGGCCGAAGAATACCCGCCCCCTCTCCGGGCAAGGGGAGTGTACTCTTTTTACCCACCCCCAGCTCTGACAAATAGGAATACAAACGCTTCTTTCCCAGCTCCAGCCCGATTTTTCCTGCCCCAATATTACTGGAATACCGGATTATTTTATGTACCGGCAACTTCCCGTACTCGTGGGTATCCCTTATCTGTTCCCCGCAAATAGTCCATTTCCCATTTTCACAGAAATACTGATCATTTTTACTGCAAACATCCTCTTGCAGGGCAGAAGCAACAAGGATCGGCTTCAATGTGGACCCGGGCTCTAATACATCCAGGGCTACCCGATTTCTCCTGCAACCGGCACTGCTATGCCTGTATTTATTGGGATTAAAAAAGGGATAATTAGCCCAGGCCAGGACATCCCCGGAATCCACTTTCAAGACCAAACAACTGCCGCTTTTGCCTTCGTATTCCGTGACCGCTCTTTCTAGGGCTTTTTCAGCTGCGTATTGAATAGTGGAATCCAAAGTAAGCTTCAAATCCTTTCCGGACAAATCCCTTTTAACTTGTCCGGGAGCAATCAATCTCCCTGCTGCGTCCTTGCATTGCAGGTATTTCTTTTTACTTCCCCTCAAATACTTGTCAAACGACAGTTCCAAACCTTCCAGTCCCTTGTTGTCCACTCCCACGCATCCCAGCAATTGACCCGCAAGATGACCTTGGGGGTAATACCTGCGCTGTTTCTCGATCAAATAGATTCCCTTTAATCGTGCGTCCCGTATTTTCTTGGATTTGACATCCCCTATCTGTCTCACAATCCAGACGAAATCAGCTTTTTTTTGCAGTTTGGCCCTGATGGTCCCAGTTTCCAATTCCAGAATCTCGCCCAAGATCCTGCTGGCCCTGACAGGGTTCTTTATTCTTTTTGGCCTGGCAAACACGGAATCCACCATTACAGTCTTTGCCAAAAGGTTGCCTTTTCTATCGTATATTTCACCCCTTTTTCCATAGGCCGTTTTTTTATCCCAATACTGATCCTCGGCTTCTTTTTCCAGTTTGGACCCCTGCACGATTTGAATATAATACGCCCTGGACCACAATCCGATCAAAACAAGCAAAAAGAAGGTTCCCAACAAGATCAGTCGAAATCCGGACCAGTCCCTTTGTTTGAATCTATTCTCGAATTGCATAAGCCTTTATTTGTTCTGACCCTGGAAAACATGATACTTGCAATTTTTAATCCCCTGCAAACAAGCCATGGCAGTCAACGCCTCTCCCTTGGTTTGTTCAACTTCCTGATCTGGTTTGCTTTTGGAGGTTTCAACCCGAATTCAGAAGCTTTGTCCCTCAATCTGGAGGAAGACATCAGATTCATCTTTTCCACTTTCAATTTGGAATTGAGTTCCTCTTCCTTTTTCAAAGAATTTTGCAACTTTTCAATATCGTAGGAAATGTCCACCAATTCGATATTCACCCATACTAATCCCAAACCCAGGAGAAAAGCGCTCAGGGATGCAATAAAAATCATCCAAATCCTTTTCATTAAAAGACCTCGCAGTATTTTTACAAGAATTGATCGGTCATCACCTGAGCTACCCGAAGCTTGGCACTCCGGCTTTTCTTGTTTCCCTCGATTTCAGAATCAGAGGGAGTGATCGGCTTTTTGGTCATTATTTCCCATTTATTGTTTTCTGCTTCCTGTCGAAAATGCCTCTTTACGATTCTGTCTTCCAGGGAATGATAGGAAATAATGGCTATCCTGGCACCCGGGGTTAAATGATCCGGCAATTTCTGCAAGAAGTTCTGCAACTTCTCCAACTCCGAATTCACCGCTATACGCAGTGCCTGAAAAGTCCTGGTTGCGGGATGATTTTTCATCTGAACCCTCATTTTCTTCGGATAGGCACTGCTTACCACTTCTGCCAATTCCCGGGTCCCGGTTATTGGTGACTTGGACCTTGCATCTGATATGCATCTGGCTATTCGTCCGGCCATGGGCTCCTCTCCGTATTTTTTTATAATCTCCCGCAATTTCTCCGGGGAGGCCCTGTTTACCAAATCCTCGGCAGTTGTCTCTCCTCCGCTTTGATCGAATCGCATATCCAACTTCCCGGAAGAATGAAAACTAAAACCCCTGCTCGAATCCTGTATTTGAACATTAGAAATGCCCAGATCCAAAAGTACACCGTTTAATCTATCCAGAGCAGCCTCTTTCATTACCCGCTGGAATTGATCATAGGATGCATGACCCAAGACAACTCTGCTTGCATATCCTTGCTCATCCAAGCGCGTATCTGCTTGTTCCAGACTTTCCCTGTCCCTGTCGATACCCAAAATGACCAAATCCTCTGAGCCGGCTTCCAAAAGGGCCAGTGCATGTCCGCCCAGTCCCAATGTACCATCCAGAAAACATCCCCCTTTTTCCGGCTGCATCCAGTTAACCACCTCTTGCACTAATACCGGGACATGTTCTGACATCTAGATCCTTGTGCAGTGTTTTATCAAATTCTTGTTAAGTTTGTTTTGCTCCGGAACAACCCCACTTCCGGGCAGACACAGTCTTTAGCTATTCTGTGGTACATACATGGAAAACTTGACAGACAAAAATTCTAAATTAACTACCTGAAATTACTAATTTTTATCTTGCACTTTAATCTGTTCACCCCTTGTGACACAACCTGTTGTTTTGATTCAAAAGCTTCGAACTCTTTAGATGGAAAATTATAAATTCAATTCAATTCCGCTATCAAACAGTTCCTGCATTACGTTCTCGTAATTTTCCTCCATTTTCTTGCGGTTTTCTTCAAAGATTTCCCGGTTCCAGATCTCGAATTTATTACCCATGCCAGCCAAAATAACATCCTTTTCCAGCTTGGCGTAATCCCGCAAATGAGGAGGCAGCAAAACACGGGCCTGCTTGTCCATTCTAACCTCCACTGCACCGGAAAGTATGAATCGCTGCAGATTTCTTACATTTCGGTTCAATCCGCTAACCTGTTGCAGGCTGCTTTCGATCTTTTCCCATTCCTGGATTGGATAGCCCACCGCACAGCCATCCAGATTGGTAAGCATAAATTTACCTTCCGGATCGAAGCCCAGAATAACATCCTTGAATTCGGGTGGTAGCATCAATCTGCCCTTACCATCCAAATTGCGGTGTGTATGTCCCCTAAATGACATTTATTACCCACCTATTACCACAGTTCACCACACAATTCCAATAAAAAGCTTTAAAGTCAAGGAGTAAATAAAAAATTCACATTTTTTATCAATCCAAAAATCCGGGGTTGTTTCCTTCCAACTCCACGTGCAGTTCAGCAGATACTGTCTTTTTTAAATATCACCAGCCAACAAGCTCTCTCCGGGTAAGCTGCGCCACTCACCAGATCCCGTTTTAAGCCAAATCTAGAGCCTTTTGGACAATAAAAGTTGACAAAAAACAATTTATCTGTTTTTATTCTAATATGATTCAAAGCAAGACCGAAACAAATACAGGAAGTTATTCAGAGAAGTACTTTCAGATTTCGCCCCAAATCTTGACCAGCTTTCCCAAATTCAGGCCGCCCCTCAACCTTTACATATTCAAGGAAAAAATGAATGATATCGAGCCTTTTCATTATGCAGGACAAAAATTGTCCAAACCAAAACAAAAAGAATTAAGCGAACTTTGCAACGAGGGGAGAATCTTTGTAGCCCGTTCGGATTATCATATTTATGCCGAGCACTTGAGTAAGCAACTGGATTTGATCCTCATGGATACAAATTTAAAGGAGGGCGAGACCGCAGATATTTTGATCCAGGGCCTTACGGAAAGGATCCGGGAATTTTTCGAACAGCCCGTACAACCAATTTTCGACACCTTGTACAATGACCTGCTGGTCTTAACCGAATATCTCTGGCAAGATGCCTACAGGGAAAAGGGCTTGCTAAAAAGACTGCTTTGCCATAACACTTTGGAAAGCTTGAGCTTCAACACCCTTATCTTCGGACTCTCTCTATACATGGAGATTCAGGGTAAAGAATTGAAAAGGGGTTATCTGGACGGCATGGCTATTGGATTATCCTGTACTCTGCTAGGGATGAGTAAAATACCTGAATATGCACGCAACAAACAGCAAAAACTCACCCCTGACGAGGAGAAAAAGATCAAGCAATACCCCCTAACTGGTACAAATATATTGCAAAAACTAAGTGTGAAGAACGAAACCGCCCTAAACTGCGTAAAAGAGCATCAGGAACGCATTAATGGTACCGGATATCCGGATGGATTGCGGGATAAGGAAATTAGTCTGCCCGGAAGAATCGCAGCAATATCATCCGCATTTAGCCACTATCTAGCTCAAATGCCACAAGACAATTCAAGCACCCCGCTTCAAATATCCAATAAGTTAGCGGAAATGCCTAAATTATTCGACTCTCATCTTGCCTCGAAATTCAAGAATATTATCCAAAGGACTTTTGTGGAACTGAATTATTAACTTGAAAGTCAAAAATCCAAGTTTAGCATCTGAAATTATGAAGTTTATATCACCCTTGAATGTTTTTGTTTTTTTATATAATATACTATTTTGACTTTAAAACCTCGGGCAATCTTGTCCGAAGGCACAAGAACAAAAAACTTCGGACTCTTTAGTTATGGAAAATTATCATGGATTTCAGGAAGTCTTAATCAAAATCAGCCAAAAGGCTGCCTATATGCAAATTATGACCCAGTGAGAAATGGCTGTAATCTGTGCGAATCCTCCAAACTGCCTGTTGCAACTGATCCGTTGTAATACCGTTTCGCATTGCTGTATAGGCCTCAATAAAGGCCGCTATGCTGTCGCACGTCTTCAAGAGTTCCCCGTCCTTGGGATCGAATTCATCCAGGTTGTAAGTGCTTAGCAACTGTTCCCTGGAGACTTCCCTGGTAGTACCGTTCGAGTAAATAGTCTTGGTAAATTCCGAGCCAACCTCTACTCCCAAAAAATACGCCAATCTCTCGGAGACACCCCGGTAACCTCCCTGCTCCAGGACCTGAAATATTCGCTGTTTCAATTCCCTGTCCTCATATTCCTTGATCAAATCCCCTATCCTTTGTACCGATCTCTTTACCGGGGAAATAATGTCGCGAGTCAATAATTCCGGCAAATCGTGAAACAAACCGGAATAAAAATTGTTCTGACTGAGCAGGCCGCACATTTTTAAATTGATACTGCAAAAATAGGCATAACAAGCAACTATGAACATGTGTCCCAAAACCGAAGTTTCCGGAATACGCGGAGTTTGGGACCATCTCTTTTGGAATCGCAGTTGTCCGCATTGTTGCAGGAAACGATATATGGAATTATTGTTCCTGGCTATCAGGTTCTCCACACCTTTTATGTAGTTCAAGTCCTCCAGGGACTGCCGAAAATTGGTTTCAATCTCTCTTAATTCCTCATCCCAGGGATTTATCTCCTGAATCAAATTGAACTCCCACTGACTGGCATACAAATGCGCCGCCCTCAGGATCTGTCTTCCCAAAGTATCCTCTTGTTTTTGGTCAAAATAATTGACCAATCTATTCCAGAAATCGTTGTCCATGGGTTGTACCCTGGGTTCCAGCTGTTCCAGTACCCACTCGGTCAACTGTTGATAGTGCACCGGATTCGCCTTGATCTGATAAAAAATCGGGGGCTTGATATCGGTAATGATCAATCTGTACAAGTATTCAAATATTCCCCCTTCGATAATTTCGCGGCTTAAATCTATATCTTCTTGAAATGACAGTTTTTCCGAATTCAATTGATACAAGACCCAGGCGGTAATCATCTTGTGCGCCTGTTTATCCACCTCCCAGAATTCAACCGGGCGGAGCTTGTCGTTCCAGCGCTTCATAAAGGAACCGGAAAAAATCAGTTGCAGTAAACTTTTCCTTATCATGGTCATGCAGAATCTCCTTTCAATCTACTTTCAAGAAACGAACAAAAAACAGTTTACTCAACTCTCAATTTAACTTTTATTAAACACTTCGGCAAGAAAATTCAACCACTTCAGCAACTCCCATTTGCTGCAGGCCGACATTATCCAGGACAACAGGCACGGCTTTTTTGTTCTAGGGTTCAGTTTACTGTATATATTTGATTTTTTAATCCATACAAATTTAAAATCCGAAATTCAAATATCGAAATTCGGGCAATCTTGACCAACTGGATCAAGAAATA
>Ga0207414_1000970_pt1 | contig 11324 bp, 9 predicted proteins | sample PonA231FremontCA_2_FD_187269 | JGI IMG/M metagenome (GOLD analysis project Ga0207414, IMG submission 187269) | Marine sediment microbial community from Fremont, CA, USA - Pond A23 Sediment 1 (SPAdes) | ecosystem: Environmental > Aquatic > Marine > Unclassified | place: USA: Fremont, California... | reverse complement strand
CTGCCGCGGGCTTTCCCGAGGTAGAGCACGCGGTGCCCATGCTGTCGCTGGACAACGCCTTCAGTGAGGAGGAGATCAAGGCCTTCGTCAGGCGCGTGAGCGACCGCCTCGAGGGCCACAGCGCGCCGCTGGTCTTCTGCTGTGAACCCAAGCTCGACGGTGCCGCCGTGTCGCTGGTATTCGAGCAGGGCAGGCTGGTCAGTGGTGCCACCCGCGGCGACGGCCGCACCGGCGAGGGCATCACCTCGAACCTGCGCACCCTGAAATCGATTCCCCTGAAGCTGCGCGGCGACGACCCGCCGGCGCTGCTGGAGGTGCGCGGCGAGGTCATCATCAGCCACCGCGGCTTCGAAGCCCTCAACGAGCGGGCCCGGGCGTCGGGCGGCAAGGTGTTTGCCAATCCGCGCAACGCCGCGGCAGGCAGCCTGCGTCAGCTCGATCCGCGGATCACCGCGACGCGGCCGCTGGAGTTCAGCGCCTATCAGGTGGCGCGCATCGAGCCGGCGCATGGCGACACCACCCACAGCCAGCGGATGGCACGGCTCGGCGCCTACGGATTTCGCGTCAGTCCGGCGCTGGCGGTGGTCGAGGGCGCCGAGGGCATCATCGGCTACTGTCGGCGGCTCGGCGAGCAGCGCGACCGGCTGGGCTATGACATCGACGGCGTGGTGATCAAGGTGGACGACCTGCGCCTGCAGCGCGAACTCGGCTACGTGGCGCGGGCGCCGCGCTGGGCCATTGCCTACAAGTTTCCCGCCCAGGAAGCGACCACGCAGCTCAACGATGTGGAGTTCCAGGTTGGCCGCACCGGCGCGATCACCCCGGTGGCGCGACTGGCGCCGGTGTCGGTCGGCGGCGTGACGGTCGCCAACGCCACCTTGCATAACGCCGATGAGATCGCCCGGCTCGGCGTGATGATCGGCGATACCGTGGCGATCCGCCGGGCCGGCGACGTCATTCCCCAGGTAGTGCGGGTGCTCGATGACGCCCGCCCGGTCGACGCCCGACCCATCGCTATGCCCGCACGCTGTCCGGCCTGCGGCGCAGAGATCGAACAGGCCGAGGGCGAGGCGGTAGCGCGCTGTTCGGGCGGGCTCTTCTGCCCCGCCCAGCGCAAGGAGGCGCTCAAGCACTTCGCCTCGCGTCGCGCCCTGGACATCGATGGCCTGGGCGAGAAGCTGATTGATCAGCTGGTCGAGCGCGACTGGGTCAACACCCCGGCAGACCTGTTTCGTCTCGATGCCGAACGCCTCGCCGAGCTGCCGCGCATGGGCAGCAAGTCCGCCGAGAATCTGCTGGCGGCACTCGAGAAGGCGAAGCACACGACGCTTGCGCGCTTCATCTACGCGCTGGGCATCCGCGAGGTGGGGGAGGCCACGGCGGCCAATCTGGCACGCCACTTCGGCACCCTGAAGGCGCTGATGGCGGCCGATATCGAGGCGCTGGAGGCCGTCGAGGACGTCGGCCCCGTCGTCGCCGCTCACGTGCACACCTTCTTTCGCCAGCCCCACAACCGCGAGACCATCGAAGACCTGCTCGCCTGCGGGCTGAGCTGGGAGGAGGAGGAGGTCGGCGGGCGCCCCCAGCCGCTGGCCGGCCAGAGCTGGGTGCTCACCGGCACCCTGGAGAGCATGACGCGCGATCAGGGCAAGGCGCGGCTGCAGGCGCTGGGCGCCAAGGTGGCCGGCAGCGTGTCGCGCAAGACCGCCTGCGTGGTGGCCGGTGATGCGGCCGGCAGCAAGCGTGAAAAGGCCGAGCAGATGGGGGTCGAGGTCATCGACGAGCCGACCTTCCTCGAACGGTTGGCCGAGTGGGAAGCGCAGGGAGAGAGTGGTTCATGAACGGCGATCGCTTTATCGAGGTGCCCTACCGCATGCTGCCCAGCGAGACCCTGAATGCCCTGCTGGAGGCCTTCGTCACCCGCCAGGGCTACGACACCACTGACACCACGGCTGGCATGGGCGGCTGGGTCGGCGAGCTCAAGGCCCAGCTCGAGCGCGGCGAGCTGCTGATTGTGCATGATCTCAGGACCGAGTCCACCGAGGTGATGACCCTGGCCCAGTGGCGGGCCTTCGGGCGCGACCTGGCCGACGATGAGGAAGAGGGATAGCCGCTGGCTAACGCTCGAAGCGGATTCGGCAACAGCCCTTACGCGCTGTTGCCGACGCCTCTCGCGGGCGGCTTACCTTGTATCAGGTCGCGGATCAGCCGCCGTCCCGGGTGCAGGTGGTCGACCAGCGGCTGCTCCAGCGGCAGCGGCTCGTCGCAGATTCTTGAAGCGAGAAGCTCCGCGCACAGCGGTGCGCTGGCCAGGCCCCGGGAGCCGTGGGCGGCGCTGACCCACAGCCCTGTATGGTGGCGCCCGGGCAGCGCGGGCACCCGCGAGGCGTCCTTGGCCAGGCACGCGTAGTCAGCCTGCCAGGCTGCGGCGTCGGGCAGCGGGCCGGCATAGGGCGATTTGTCGGGGCTGGCGGCGCGCACCGCGGCTCGCCCCTGCAGCTGCTCGGGGTCGAGCTTGGCCCCCGCCTCGCGCAGGGCGGCCACCAGGGCGGGCAGGGTGGCCTCGAGCTCGGCCAGGTTGGCGGCATGATCGGCGTCACGCAGTTCACTATCGCCCTCGCGCGGCGCAAAGGTGGCGCCGAAGGTAAGGACCCCGTGAAGCGGCGGCGACACATAGCCGCCCGCACAGATGACGCGCCCAAGCGACGGCGCGCCCGGGGGGAGAGGCAGCTGGCTGATCTGACCGCGCACCGGCTGCAGCGGCAGTGTGGCGCTGTGAGCGAAGCGATTGGCCCGGGCGGCCGTGGCAATCACCACCTGGTCGGCGCCCAGGCGCTCGCCGTCGGCCAGCGTCAGCGACCACGCCGCAGCGTTGCGCTGCAGGGCGACCACCTCGCCGCGCCGGATACGGATACCTGGCTGAGCGGCCAGCCGGGCGCACAGCGCTGCCGGGCGCACCCAGCCGGCCTGCGGATAGTCCAGGCCGGGATGGTCGATCGGCGTGCCGGCCAGCCGCGAGGCGGTAGTGGGGCTCACCCCGCGCACCACGCTCTCCGGCAGCGGATGGTGGGCCAGAAAGCGCGTCTGGCGGCGCTGCTCCTTGTCGCTGGTGGCCAGCTGCAGCACCCCGCAGGGCTGCCACAGCTCGCCTTGCGGGTCGAGCATGGCGAGCCAGCGGCGGCTGCACAGCAGGCCAGCGAGATAGACGCGACTCTGGTCATTGGTATCGGCCGCGAGCTTCACATAGAGCGCGCCCTGGGCGTTGCCGGAGCCGCCGCTGCCCGGGCCCTCGCGGTCGATCAGGGTGACCGTCACGCCGCGCCGCGCCAGCGCAGCCGCAGTGCTGGCGCCGGCGATGCCGGCGCCGATAACCGCGACATGGCGCGCCGGGGCTGCCGCCGGGGGCACGAACCACGGGGTGTGACGACGGCGGCCATCCTCGGGCGGCGTGGCGATCTCGCCGGCGAGCATCTCGCGCTTGCGGCCAAAGCCCGGCACCTTGCGCCAGTGAAAGCCGGCGGCGGCGAGGCCGCGCTTGACGATGCCGGCGCAGGTGAAGGTCGCCAGGGTGGCGCCGGGGCGCGAACGCGCCGCCATCGCCTCGAACAGCGCCGCTTGCCACATCTCGGGGTTCTTGGCCGGGGCGAAGCCGTCGAGAAACCAGGCGTCTACCTGGCCATCGAGCAGCGCCAGGCGTTGCGAGGCATCGCCGAAGTGCAGGTCGAGCGTGACCCGGTGATCCAGCCACAGCCGGTGGACCCCGGCGACGGCCTCGGGCCACTGGGCGATCAGCGGGGCAGCGCGCGGGGCCAGATCGGGCCAGGCGGACAGCGCCCGGGCCAGGTCATCGCGACGCAGCGGGAACTTCTCGGTGGAGACCAGGTGCAGGCGCGCCTGCGGCGGGGCATGAGCGTCGAAGCAGGCCCAGGCACAGAGCATGTTGAGCCCGGTGCCGAAGCCCGTTTCGGCGATCACGAAGGGCCGCGACGCGCGCCAGTCTCGGAAGCGGCGTGGCAGGTCGTTGGCGGCGATGAAGACGTGTTCGCTCTCGGCACGGCCATCATGGCGCGAGAAATAGACGTCATCGAAAGCCGTCGAGTGGGGCGCCGGTTCGCCGTCCTCGTGCTGGCGCCACGTCAACTCGGCGTGAGTCAGGCCGCACAGCGCAGGCAGGGCATCACGGGCGGCGCTCATGGCCCCCACCCGGGGCCGCCCACCGCGGCAGGGGTCGGGCGAGGGGCATCAGGTCGAGCGTGTGGCGAGACCGCTGGCATGGGGCTCAGGGCAGCACTTTCTTGAACGGCTTCACGCTGACGCCGGCATAGACGCCGGCGATCATGTAGGGGTCGGCGTCGGCCCAGGCCTGAGCGCTCTCCAGATCCTCGAACTCGGCGACCACCAGGCTGCCGGAGAAGCCGGCCTCGCCCGGGTCCTGGCTGTCGATGGCCGGGTGAGGGCCGGCCAGCACCAGGCGGCCCTCGTCGCGCAGCGTCTCAAGGCGCGCCAGGTGGTCGGGGCGGGCGGCCAGGCGCCGCTCCAGGCTGTTGTTCACATCCTCGCTGATGATGGCGTAAAGCATCCGGGGGTTCCTCGGTAGGGACGGCTCGCATTGACCGTGTCGGGGCGGACACGCAACATGGAACAATATTCTGACAAAGTCACCTGCCGGCGTCATGCCCATGTCCGCACTTCCTGTGCACTTCGAGGGCCAGGCCCTCGCCATTGACCTGCACATGCACTCCACCGCCTCCGACGGCGCCCTGCCGCCGGCGGAGGTGGTGGCCCTGTGCCGCGCGCGGGGGCTGACCCACATGGCGCTCACCGACCATGACACCATGGCCGGTATCGCCGAGGCCCAGGCCGCCGCGCGTCGCGAGGGCATCCGGCTGTTGCCGGGTACCGAGCTCTCGACCCAGTGGCGCGGCATCAATATCCACGTGGTCGGGCTGCTGCCCCAGGGGCCGCGTGGCGCCTTGATCGACGGCCTGGCGTCACAGGCCGAGGCGCGCGACCGACGTGCCTGTCATATCGCCGCGCGCCTCGAGAAGATCGGCCTGGCCGATGCCCTGGCAAAGGCCCGCGAACAGGCCGGGTCGTCGCGCCCCCTGGGCCGTCCGGACTTTGCCCGGGCGCTGGTAGCGGCCGGCGTGGTGCCGGATATCGCCAGCGCCTTCAAGACCTATCTGGGCAACGGCAAGCCCGGCGACATCAAGGCGCTATGGCCCTACCTCGCTACCGCGGTGGCCTGGATCCTCGAGGCCGGCGGCGTGGCGGTGCTGGCCCATCCGCTGCGCCATGGGCTGACGCGGCGCAAGCGCGGCCTGCTGCTTGACGATTTCGCCGCCGCCGGCGGCCAGGCCGCCGAACTGGTCAGCGGCTTCCAGAATGCCGACGTGACCCGCGACCTGGCGCGCCAGCTGCAGGCACGCGGGCTTTACGGCTCGGTGGGCAGCGACTTCCACTTTCCCGGCGGTCATCTGGCGCCCGGCAGCATGAGCCCGGTGCCGCGCACCGCCACGCCGCCGGTGTGGACCCATCCGCGCCTGGCCGAGGTTGCCGCCCCGGCACTCGCCTGAGCGCGGCGCAGGGCAAGGCGCGCTACAGTAATAGTGACTTTTCAACGGCCAACGCACAGGGAGCTCGCATGAGCCAATTCTTCCAGATCCATCCCGATACTCCCCAGAAGCGCCTGATCGACCAGGCGACGCAGATCATCCGCAGCGGCGGGGTGGTGGCCTACCCCACGGACTCGGGCTACGCGCTGGGCTGCCACCTGGGTGACAAGAAGGCGGTCGAACGGATCAAGCGGCTGCGTTCGCTGGACGACAAGCACAATTTCACCCTGGTCTGCTCCGACCTCTCCGAGATCGGTACCTACGCCAAGGTGGACAACGACGTTTTTCGCCTGCTCAAGGCCCATACGCCGGGGCCCTATACCTTCATTCTGGACGCCTCCAGCGAGGTACCGCGGCTGCTGCTGCACCCCAAGCGCCGCTCCATTGGCGTGCGGGTGCCGGACCATCCGATTCCCCGCGCGCTGCTGGCGGCGCTGGGCGAGCCGTTGATGAGCGTCACCCTGATCCCGGTCGGTGACACGCTGCCGATGACCGACGCCGAGGAGATTCGCGAGCGCTTCGGCACGCAGCTCGATCTCATCATCGATGGCGGCGCCTGCCATCTCGACGCCACCAGCGTGATCGACCTGCGCGACCTGCCGCCGACCATCGTTCGCGAGGGGCGCGGCGACGTCACTCCGTTCCGCACCTGATGGCGGCGAGCACCGCCGGCCCTTTCCGGGGTCGCTGCGTCATCACGACGATGACGGCTGATCCGCGTCGCGCGGCGATGATGAGCGGCGCGGGTCAGGCGTGGTCTCGTCGAGCCAGGTACCGCACTTGAGGCAGTAGCGGGCGCGCTGTTCATGGCGCTCGTGGCCGCATCCCGGGCACGCCTCGTCGGAGTAGCGGTCGGCGCGTATCGCGCGGATCACCTCCGCCGAGAACACGCCGGTAGGGACCGCGATGATCGAATAGCCGATCAGCATCAGCATCACCGTGATGGCCTTGCCGATAGACGTGAGCGGCACGATATCGCCATAGCCCACCGTGGTCAGGCTGACGATGGCCCAATAGATCGCCATGGGAATGCTGGTGAACCCCGCCTCGGGCGGCTCGATCAGGTACATCACGGAGGCGAAGATGGTCACCAGCGTGAAGATGCTGAAAAAAAACAGCAGGATCTGATGCAGGCTGCGCTTCAGGGCGTCGATCAGCAGCCGTCCCTCGGCGACGAATTGCATCAGTCGCAGCACACGAAAGATGCGCAGAGTGCGCAGCAGCCGTATCACGACCATCGACTGGGCGCCGGGCAGGATCAGCATCAGCCAGGTGGGCAGGATGGCCAGCACATCGATGATCCCGTAAAAGCTCTTCAGATACAGCAGCGGGCGCTCGAGACAGTAAAGCCGGATCGCCAGTTCAATCGTGAAGGCAATCGTGAAGCCCCACTCCACCCAGTAGAACAGCGTGCCGTACTCGGCGCGCAGGCTCTGTACGCTCTCGAGCAGGACCACCAGCACGCTGGCGAGGATCGTCACGATCAGCGCAATGTCGAAACCCTTGGCGAGCGGCGTGTCGGACTCGAAGATGATCTGAAAGATGCGCGTGCGCAGGCCCTTGCCGCCGGGTTTGGGTGAGTGGTTCACGGCTGTTGTCCTCGTCGTGGCGATGGGCTGTCAGGCCAGTTCGCTGTCACCGGGCAGTTGGCGCGCCAGCGCCAGCATGCGACGCCCGAAGGCCGGCGTCAGCCATGCGGATGTGTTGAGCGCCTGGGCTAGCGCCCGGGCCGCGTCGCGATGTTGCCCATCAAGCGCCGTTTCATCTGACAGCCGCTGGAAGGCACGTTGCGCCGCCAGGCGCCAGGCATCCTGGTCGGTATCGGCCAGCGCATCCAGCGCCACCGCCGCGCGATGCAGCGCGTCGGCGGGCGAGTGCGCTGCGGGCAGGGTCCAGCCATCGCCCAGCAGCGCGCCGCCGCGGGCCGCCTTGCTGGTATCCGAAGGACGCAGCGCGAGGGTCTCGGCCAGGGTCTCGGCGAGTGTCCACAGCGCCGCCGGTTCGCCCGCCTTGAGCTCGAGCTCCAGCTCACGAATGACCACGGTCTTGCCGCCGGCGCGTATCTCGCCCAGATCAAGGGCCAGCTCCAGGGTCGTTCCGGCCTGCTCGAGCCACCAGGTCTCGCGCACGAAGTCGGTGGTGAAGCGCGGCGTCAGGCGCGCCAGCAGGGCCGGGTCGCGTTCGGCCAGGGGCGGTAACTCGGCCAGCCCGTCGAGGTCGAGCCCCGGCCCCGGAACCTCCCATTCCCACTCGCCGCGCGTCGACAGCCCACCGCCGCCCTGGCCGCGGGTCTTCAAGGTCTGCAACAGGCGGTCGTTGGCGCGACGCAGGCGCAGCGCCATATGTGCGTCAGCCAGTTCGCCCTGGGGGGTATCGTAGTAGGTATTGCCCAGCCGTGTGAGCGCTGGCATCGCGCCGGCCAGGCGCGGGTGGCGGCGCAGGGCGTCGGGTGCCTCGGCGCCCAGCGCGAGCTTGAGCTCGATTTCGTCGGCCATCGTCATGCCACCTCATGGCTGTGAATATTGGATGATTTTTTCATGACGGTGGCGGTGACAGTCACTATACTGACGCCGCCATTTTCCAGGTTCACAGATGCCCCATGGTGACATCCAATCCCTTCTCCGCCGTGTTCGGTCGTTCGCCATTCCATCCGCTGCTGGCGCATATCGTCAAGGCCAACGAGTGCGCGGACGAGCTGCTGCCCTTCTTCGAGGCTACCCTGGTGGGTGACTGGGAGACGGCCGCACAGCACCGCGAGACCATTACACGCCTCGAGCACGAGGCCGACGAGCTCAAGGCCGACCTGCGTCATAACCTCCCCAACACCATGTTCCTGCCGGTGTCGCGTTCGGACCTGCTGGATCTGATCAGCGTGCAGGACAAGATCGCCAACAAGGTGCGCGACATCACCGGCATCATGCTCGGGCGCCGCATGCAGGTGCCGCAGGAGCTGGCCCAGCCGATGCGCGACTACATGCGCACGTCGGTGGCCTGCGTGTCGCAGGCGCGCCACGCGCTGGAGGAGCTCAAGGACCTGCTGGAGTCCGGCTTCGGGCGCAATGTCTCCGACGTCATGCAGAAGCTGATCCGCGAGCTGCACGTGCTCGAGCAGCAGGCCGACGGCCAGCAGGTGGCCATCCGCCGCCAGCTGTTCGAGCTGGAGGACCGCCTGCCGCCGGTGGACGTGATGTTCCTCTACAAGATCATTGACTGGGTGGGCGAGCTTTCCGACCGTGCCGAGCGCGTCGGCAGTCGCCTGCAGATCATGACCGCCAACTGAACGCAACGGTCCCGGCGATCCCGGGGCCGCGTCGCGTCGCCCTTCTTCTGACCGCAACGAGGGAACCCTCCCTATGTCGATCATTGCGCAGCACGGTGAGATTTTCATCATTCTCGCCTGTCTTTTCGGCTTCTTCATGGCCTGGGGCGTAGGCGCCAACGATGTGGCCAACGCCATGGGCACCTCGGTGGGCTCGCGGGCTATCACTATCAAGCAGGCGATCATCATCGCCGTGATCTTCGAGTTTCTCGGTGCCTGGCTGGCCGGCGGCGAGGTCACCAATACCATTCGCAAGGGCATCATCGACCCCGCACTGCTGCAGGAAGACCCGCAGCTGCTGGTCTATGGCATGCTGGCAGCGCTGCTGGCGGCGGCTACCTGGCTGCTGATCGCCTCTATGAAAGGCTGGCCGGTGTCGACCACGCACTCCATCGTCGGTGCCATTGTCGGCTTCGCGGTAGCGGGCCTCGGCGCGGGGGCCGTCGACTGGAGCGCGGTCGGCACCATTGCTGCCAGCTGGGTGGTCTCGCCGCTGCTCGCCGGTACCATCGCCTTCACGCTGTTCAAGTCGGTGCAGCATCTGATCTTCGAGGCCCGCGACCCCTTCGCCGCGGCCAAGCGCTATGTGCCGATGTACATCTTTCTGGTCGGCTTCGCGGTGACCATGGTGACCCTCACCAAGGGCCTCAAGCACGTCGGCCTGGACCTGGGGTTCGGCGTCAGCCTGCTGCTCTCGATCCTTGCCGGGGTGCTGTTCGCCGTGCTGGGCGTGGTCATGGAACGTCGCGTCAAGGCATCGAGCCGCCAGGCCGACCATTTCGGCTTTTCCGGCGTGGAGCGTGTGTTCGGCGTGCTGATGATCTTCACCGCGTGCGCCATGGCCTTCGCCCACGGCTCCAACGATGTGGCCAACGCCGTGGGCCCGCTGGCGGCGGTGATCAGCGTGGTGCAGACCGGCGGCAGGATCGAAGGTGCCGCGCTGGTGCCCTGGTGGGTGCTGGTACTGGGCGGCGGCGGCATCGTTGTCGGCCTGGTGACCTATGGCCACAAGGTGATTGCCACGGTGGGCACCGGCATTACCGAGCTGACGCCAAGCCGCGGCTTTGCCGCGACGCTGGCGGCGGCAGTGACGGTGGTGCTGGCGTCGGGCACCGGCCTGCCGATCTCGACTACCCATACGCTGGTGGGCGCGGTGCTCGGCGTGGGTCTGGCGCGCGGCATGGCGGCACTCAATCTACGGGTCATCGGCACCATCGCCATGTCCTGGCTGATTACCCTGCCGGCCGGTGCCGGCCTGGCGATCCTGTTCTTCTTCACCTTCAAGGGCATGTTCGGTTAAGCACCGAGCGTCAAGCGCCGCGCGACACGACAACCCGAAGGCCTAGGCCTTCGGGTTGTTTTTTGCGGCGGTTGATCCATGCGCCAGCTTGGCCGCGTGCAGCGGAGCAGTGCCGCCGATTTTGCTGCTCTGGTATAGTGAATCCCTGCGTTTTCCCTCGCTCACCTGCTGCCGGAGTGCGGCCTTGGATACTCGTTTCCCCTTTGTCGACTGGTTCCGCAATTCCTCGCCCTATATCAACGCCCACCGCGGGCGCACCTTCGTCATCCTGATCGAGGGCGAAGCCATGGCTAGCGGACGCGGCGAGCAGCTGATTCAGGATCTGGCGCTGCTGCATACCCTGGGCGTGCGGCTGGTGGTGGTGTTCGGTATTCGCCCTCAGGTGCACAAGGCCCTGGACACGGCCGGCGTGGTGCCGCGCCGCCATCAGGGACGCTGGGTGGCCGACGAGACGATCATGGCGCAGGTCGAGCGCATCGCCGCGGAGCAGCGCCTGTGGCTGGAGGCGCGGCTCTCGCCGGGGCTGCCCAACACGCCGCTGCACGGCATCGAAATGACCGTGGTCTCGGGTAATCTGGTGATGGCCAAACCGCTGGGCGTGCGTGACGGCGTCGACTTCGGCCATAGCGGCGAGGTGCGCCGCGTGAGGGCTCAGGCCGTTGAAGGGCTGTTGGAACGGGGCGCGCTGGTGGTGTTGCCGCCGCTGGGTTTCTCCAGCACCGGCGAGGTCTTCGACCTCGACGCCGCCGACGTAGCCTGGCACGCCGCCACAGCGCTCGGCGCCGACAAGTTGATTCTGCTCGGCGAGGCCAGCGGGCTTTACGACCGCAGCGGCCAGCTGCAGCGCCAGCTGACCCCGGCCGAGGCCGAGCCGCTGCTGCTGCAGGCCGACGCCTCCAGTGAACTGGCGCGCCACCTTGGCGCCGCCTGTATCGCCGCCCGTCACGGCGTGGCGCGCACCCACCTGCTTTCGTGGCATGACCATGACGCGCTGCTCGGCGAGCTGTTCACCCGCGACGGCGTGGGCACCATGATCACCGAGCATCGCTACGAGCAGCTGCGGGCTGCCGAACTCGGCGACATTGGCGGG
>Ga0207414_1000969_pt1 | contig 11331 bp, 14 predicted proteins | sample PonA231FremontCA_2_FD_187269 | JGI IMG/M metagenome (GOLD analysis project Ga0207414, IMG submission 187269) | Marine sediment microbial community from Fremont, CA, USA - Pond A23 Sediment 1 (SPAdes) | ecosystem: Environmental > Aquatic > Marine > Unclassified | place: USA: Fremont, California... | reverse complement strand
TGCAAGACATTAACTCAATTCCTTCACCACCTAATTCTTTCGATAGGCGGCCATTTCCAGGGCCGCTGTCATGGTAGGTCTAAGTGTCGAGACTTGTTCTTTGGTCAATATTCCGTGTTTTTTACCAAAGAAAATAGACCAACACTTCGACCTCCCTCGACATCGGGGCTAGAAACCCCCGACTATCGTTTGTTTTGCATGTCTTATCAGCAGGCCAGGCCCCCGTGCCTGGGCGAAAGGTCGCCTGCAACGAACTGACCGATAAAAATCATGTTACGTTGATAAAGGTGAAAGATTTGAGGTTAAAGGAAATAGGCAAAATAGGCTATGGCGGTCAGGGCGAATACTTTCACCAGCTTGCCCAGAACGATCACGAAAAGGCCGTAACGGATTTCCAGGGCTTCGACGGCAAAGATCGCTCCGCCAGTCATAACCGTTCCGAGAAAGGGAATTGGAATGGAGGACAAGAGAAATACTGCAATGTAGTCGTACTCGTAGGTTTCGATTAAATCGGAGATCGCTTGATCGCGCCGCTCTTTCGACTTCAGCAGGCCGAGCTGTCCGGCCTCGAACTCCTCGGACACCTCGTTAATCCTTTCCAGGTGGTGCCGGATGAGGGGGAACTTCCTTTTCAAGTAGTCCCGGAAGCGGATCAGCGTCTCCTTTGGGATCAGGAAGTTTATCGGCACGTAGAGGACGAAAACTCCCCAGAGATTAATTCCGATACTAATCAGCAACGAGGAAATCAATGACTCGTGTCCGAGGAAACGGCGAAACAGTATCTGATCCGAGGTTAACCACCACTGGAGAAATAAGTGGATACCGCGACCGATATCGCCGCCTGACATCTTATCACGCTCCTGATTCTATCATCGAACCCGGAATTTCGTGTTCACATTAAATAATATATTTCTTCGGGTGGCTCCAGTCAAAGCCATCAAAATAGCTCAGGACAGAAAAATGATTTTTAAATCCGATATTAAATTGAAATTGATATTAATTAGAATAAAATTACGAATGGTGAAAACTAAATTGCAAAAAGGGAGGTTCAAGTGAAAAAGAACGTCGGCAAACTGGATAGCAGGATAAGAAACAGGCTGGGGATGATTTTGATTCTCGTCGGAATCCTGGGGCTACTGGATTTAATTGCTACGGGATTGATCGTGGAAATCGTGTTGCTCGTGGCTGGTGTAATTTCTTTCGTAACGGGGACCACCAGGACCTGCGGTTTATATTCCGCTGTTGGAATGGATACACTCGAAGAAGACGAACAGTAAGCTCGCTATTCGTAAATCCATTAGATTGAAATGAACGAGTTTTGCTGAGGTAATAATGAAAAATAGCGATAACGTAACTTTTGTCATACTGGGGGGGACAGGTGACCTGGCCCGGACCAAGCTGGTGCCATCTCTGTACGAGCTCTATAAGGAAGGGGAGGTTGGGGAGTTCGACCTAATCGGTACTTCCAGGCACGATCTATCCAGGGAAGAGTACCTGAAGCAGGTTGGGACATCGATAGAGCGGGGGAAGGACTGGGAGGATTTCCGGCAAAATATTCGTTTTTCCCAGCTCGACTTTTACAAGCCGGGCGACTACGAGGACCTGCGGGACGAGCTGATGGAGTGCGGTGACCACAGGCTGTTTTACCTGGCCACCCTGCCGCAGCACTTCAGCGAGATCACGGACAACCTGGCCAAACAGGACCTCGTGAAGGAGAGCTCCAAGGTGCTGTACGAAAAGCCGTTTGGGGACGACCTCGAATCCGCCAGGCAGCTCAATGGCTGCATCGGAGAACTCTTCCCGGAGGAGAAAATATATCGGATAGATCACTACCTGGACAAGGAACTGGTCGGCAACCTCTCCGTGCTCCGTTTTTCCAATTCTATCGTCGATCCCCTGCTGACGGCGGGGTCGGTAAACCACGTTCAGATAATCGCCAGCGAAAACTTCGGTGTGCTCGACCGGGGAGAGTTCTATGATCGCTACGGTGCAGTAAAGGACTTCTTCCAGAGTCACCTCCTGCAATTGCTTTCCCTGGTCGGTATGGCGCACCCGCAGGACATGAGCGCGAAATCCATCCGGGACGAGAAAGTTCGGGTGCTAAAACAGGTAAAACTCCTGGACTCGTTGGTCGGTCAGTACAGAGGCTACCGGGAAGAACCAGGGGTCAGCCAGGATTCGAATACCGATACTCTGGTGGCGGTTAAGGCCGCAATAAACAACGATCGCTGGAAGGACGTACCGTTCTACCTCCTGTCCGGAAAAAACCTCGTCCGCAAGTATTCCCAGATATACGTCGAGTTCAACCGCTCAAACGTCGGTTACCCATCGGAGGAGGATAGTCTGGTTCCCAATTCACTTATCATCAATATTCAGCCAAATCAGGGAATCAATTTTACGATAAACACGAAGGTGCCCGGGAAGATGAGCACGGAGCCGGCGCGGATGGAGTTCTGCCATTCCTGCCACCACGGCCCCAATACACCCAGTGCCTATGAGAACCTGCTTGCCCAAGCTATCAGCGGCGATCAGCGTTCCTTCCTCCGTTACGACGAGATCGAAGAACAGTGGCGGCTGGTCGATCAACTTAACCCGGGCGAGCCGTTCATTTACGAACCCGGTGAGGTTCCGGGAGCGGTAAGGGGTTTCATTCCGGATAAGAGCTGGCACGATCTGGAAGAAAACGGGGCGAGCTAGTCCAAAATGGGCAAGGAGATCGAAACCATTCACTGCAAAGACCAGGAGGAACTGGCGCTCCGGACGGTTGAAAGTTTCTACCGCTCGTTACGGGAGCTGCTCGAGGACGGGGAAAGCGTCGTCGTTTCTCTACCCGGCGGTCGGTCCGTTCAGCCGTTTTACTCGAAGATACCAGAATACGCCGAGCGTTTAAGCCAGAAAGAATGGAAAAGAGTTCACTTTTTCTGGACGGACGAGCGGCTGGTACCGCCGGACTCGCCTGAAAGCAATTACGGTCTGGCGCAGGAGCTCTTTCTGAGAGATTTGCAGAACCGGGACCTGATTGACGGGGACAACGTCCATCGGTTTCCCGGTGAGGCCGAGGAGATCCCGGGCGCTCTGGAGGAGTACGAAGCGGAATTGCTGAAAGTTTCCGGCGGGCGGGTTCATTTGCCGGTGCTCGGCGTCGGTGGGGACGGTCACGTGGGTTCGCTGTTTCCCGGTAGCGACCAGCTGGAGTCGAAAAGCGACGGCTTCCTGCTTGTTTCCGATTCCCCCAAGCCTCCGGAAAGGAGAATCACCCTGTCGCCGGAGTTGATAAGGGGGTCGACCCACCCGTTCCTTTTCTTCATCGGCGAGGAAAAGCGAGCGGCTTACCGGTGTTTTCGTGACGATGCAAAACAACCAGGGGATTGCCCCTGCAAGCTGGCCCTCGAAGGCGAACCCGGGGTCGTTCACGCGGTGACGGACCTGGAAATCGGAGCCAGCTGATTCCTCGTGAAGTTTTTGGAGGTCCTCCAGGCAGGTAAATCTCGCTAACTGCTCGAGTCCAGGAAGCTCTCCAGTACCTCCGTCGGTCGGTTATCCTCGTCGACCATAATGAAGGAGAAGTCGTTTCCGTTCTCGTTGTAGTTTTCGACGAAAATCCTGTCGTTCAACGTGTCCCCTACGTATATTCCGGTTTCGTTTCCCACGAGTTCTTCCAGTGCCCTCGGGTCCGGTTTGTGGTACCGGTCCCTGGTAACGACGGGACTCAGCTCGTAGTTCAAAACTTGTTCGGCCAGCTTGACTTCGTCCTTGTTGCGACCGGTAATGTAGCCCAGTTTGAACCTTTCATTAATTCGGTCGAGCAACTTCGTATTCACAAAGGGTTCCTCTCGCCTCCATAACCCAGCGGCAGTGCCAGTTGACTCACCTTCTTCACCGAAATAAAACCGGTCAAAATGTTTTTTGACCTTTTTTCTGCCGATTTCCTCCCCGACCTCTTCCCTGATCCACTCGATGCCCTGCCCCCGGGGAAAATTATCGATAAATCCTTCGAAATCCGACGTTAGTTGTGCTAGTATCAGCCCTTCCGTCACCCGGTAGTCGTCTCCGAACCGGCCTTTCCTCCTAAATTTCCGGATAGTTTCCAGCTCGAAAGTCCCTTCCTGGTCGATTTCCGACAGGAGAAGTTCTCCCGTCAACTTGACCGCCCGGTCGTAACTATCACTCGGGTCTATCAGAACCCCGTCTATGTCCAGTACTACCCAGGTTAAATCATTCACTGTATTCACCTCAATTAGTTTGGTTTTTCGAAGGTTTGAACTCTTTCACGTACTCCTCCAGAGAAGCGGCCACTCGTTCGTTTTCTTCCCTCGTTCCGATCGTAATTCGTATCTTTTCCGATAACTCCCCGGAGAAGGTTCTGACTCCAATGCCTTTTTTGCCGAGGAAGTCCCCAGCGTCGAGATCCAGCAAGAGAAAGTTGGCCTCGCTCGGGTAGGCATAACGGGAAAACCGGTCGTAGAGCTTCTTCCGTTCTCTCACGATATTGTTTACTCTTTGCCGAATTGGGTCGTAATTTTCCAGTGCCAGTTCGGCCAGGCGGGCCGAGATCGAATTCAAGTTATAGGGCGGTTTTACCCGTAAAAGCTGACCCGCGGTTTCCTCTCCGGCAAGGGCATAACCGACCCGGACACCCGCCAGACCGAAGGCCTTAGAAAAAGTTCGTAAAATTATCAGGTTATCGAATTCGCCGATCAGGTCAATTTCCGACTCCTCGGCGAACTCTGCATAGGCCTCGTCCAGAACGACCGGCTTGCCCGTTTCCAGAATTTCCAGCAGTTTGTCTCGTTCGAACCTATTTCCGGTCGGGTTGTTCGGCGAACAGAGAAAAACGGTTGCCGCGCCCTCGAGCCGGTCCTTGATGCCCTCCAGGTCGAGTTCAAATCTATCGGTTAACGGTACCTCCCTTACCTCGTAGCCCGCCAGCTCCGAATAAAAGCGATACATGGAAAAGGTGGGCGGTGTCGTTATGACGTGATTTCCGGCGAAGAGCTTTACTGTATAAGAGATCAGCTGGTCGGAACCGCTTCCGGCTACGACGTTGCTCGGCCGGACTCCGTGAAATTCCGCCAGTTTTTCCCGCAACTTTTCGGACCCCGGACTCGGGTACCGGTTTAAATTCGTCCGCTCCAGGGCACGGTGTAGCTTTGTTTCCAGCTCGGCTGGCAGGGGGAACGGGGATTCGTTTTTGTCCAGGTTAACCTCGCGGGATTCCCGGTCCGAATCGTAGGGAGAAAATTCCTCGACTTCTTTTCTAATTTTCATTTCCGTCTCTCCCCCAGAACGTTCATGACTTCTTTCAGCTCGACTCCCCGTTCTCGCAATAGTACCAGGAGGTGGTAGAGCAGGTCGGCCGATTCTTCCGCGATGTTTTCCCTGTCCGGGGCAACGATTACTTCTATTGCCTCTTCCCCGACTTTTTTCCGGATTTCCTTCGCGCCCTGTTCAAACAAATTTGCAGTGTAGGAATCCTCGGGTCGGTTCCTTTCCCGGGCCCGAACAACCTCCTCCAGTTGCTTCAGGACGTTCAGAGAGTAATCGATGCTCCCCGACCTTACTTTCGGTTTTCCCAGCTCTCGGTAGAAGCAGCTATCTTCTCCGGTATGGCAGGCGGGTCCTTCCTGGTCGACTTCAAGGAGCAGGGCGTCACCGTCGCAGTCGATTCTCACGTTTTTTACCCGCTGTAAGTTGCCGCTGACTTCTCCCTTTTTTCTAATTCTCCCCTTGCCCCGTGAGAAGTAATGGCCGTATCCGGTGGAGAGGGTTAACCGGAGTGCCTCTTGGTCCATGTAAGCCAGCGTTAATACCTCGCCTTCTGTCTCCTGGGCGATGACCGGGACCAGGCCGTCTTCATCCCAGGCTACCGACTCTATCAGCCCTTCAAGTTCTTCTGACATTGAAACCCTCCTCGTAAATTGCTTCCTTGACCTCGGATACGCTGTACTCGTCGTAGTGGAAAATTGAGGCCGCAAGAGCAGCGGAAGCGCCGGATTGAAAGGCGCCGGGGAAGTGGGCAGGTTCACCGGCTCCGCCGGAAGCTATTACCGGCACGTCCACGGCGTTCGCAATGGCTCTGGTTAGTTCCAGATCGAAGCCCTCTTTCGTTCCGTCCGCGTCCATTGACGTCAGCAGCAGTTCTCCCGCCCCGAGCTCTTCGACCTGCCGTGCCCAGTCCAGGACGGTCAGATCGCGGGCCCGCCGTCCTCCGTGAGTGTATACGGTCCAGCTGTCGCCCTCTCTTTTTCCATCAATCGCGATTACCAGGTTGGCGCTGCCGATTACGTCCGCGGCGTCCCGGACCAGCGCCGGGTTTTCCACGGCCGCAGTGTTGATAAAGACCTTGTCAGCGCCCTTCCGGGCCAGCTGCTTCACGTCCTTTACGGACCGGACTCCGCCGCCGACGGTAAACGGAATGAATAACTCCCGGGCCACCTCTTCCACCAGGTCCAGCAGTATATCCCGCTTTTCGTGGGAGGCCGTGATGTCGAGAAATACGAGTTCGTCGATTCCGGCCGCCTCGTATCTTTTCCCTAGTTCTACCGGGTCCCCCGCGTCCCTGATATCCTTGAACTGGATTCCTTTGACCACCCTGCCTTCCCGTACGTCCAGCGCCGCGATTAACCTTTTAGCCAGCAACTGACTCACCTCCGGCAGCTACTGCCTCTTCGAGCTCGATTTCGCCTTCGTATAGTGCTTTTCCGATGATCGCGCCGTCGAAACCTTTCCGCTTTAGCTTCAAGACGTCGGCAGTCCCGGTAACTCCTCCGGCGTAGATAACTTCGACCGTTTCGTCTTCCCAGAAACGCTCGACTTCCCCGACCCCCGCCAGTTTTCCGTCATGGGTGACGGACGTAAAGACGAACCTGTTCACGGCTTTTTTCATTTCGGCAAAGGCCTCCGCCGGGCTGACCTCCGTTGCCGTTTCCCAGCCTTCGAGCATCAGGCCCTTTTCCCCAGCATCGAGACTGACCGTCAGCCCTTCGTACTCGCTGGCCGCTTGCTCTAAGAATTCCAGATCTCGGGCCTTCGTACCGATTACCGGATGTTTAATGCCGATATTGGTCACGGATTTTAAAGTGGCCCTGTTCCTGATCCCCCCGCCGAATTGAACCCTTAGTTCCGTTTCCTCGATTATCTCCCTTACAGCGCTCAGGTTTTTTGGTTCACCGGAGAAGGCCCCGTCCAGATCCACCATGTGAATTGCATCGACGCTTTGAGAAAATTCCTTCGCGAAATCCAGCGGACGGCCGTATACTTCCTTCCGCTTCTTTTTCCCTTCTTCCAGCCGCACAGCCTGTCCATCCATGATGTCGATTGCGGGGTAAATTTTCATAGCTTGAGCTCCTTGAAGTTTTTCATGATGCGCAGGCCGACTTCGCCGGACTTCTCCGGGTGGAACTGGACGCCAAAGGTGTTGCCCCGTCTGACCGCGGAGGGGAATTGCTTGACTTTCCCGTTTACTGCGTAGTTCGTCGTTGCAGCCACCGGAGCCGCCGCTTCGGGTTTAACGCGGTAGGAGTGGACGAAGTAGAAGTAGCTTTCGTCCTCTATTCCACGGAAGAGCGGAAAGTCTTCCCGGAAGTTCACCCGGTTCCAGCCGATGTGCGGGGCCGCAGCCTCCGGTAGTTTGACCACTTTGCCTTTCAGAATACCAAGGCCCTGCCCCTCTTCCTCTTCGCTCGATTGAAATAGCAGCTGGGCCCCGAGACAGATACCGAGAAAGGGAGTACCGGCAGAGATTTGCCGCAAAAGTGCTTCACGGAGCGGTTTCAACTTCCGTGCCACTTCCCCGAAGTTGCCGACTCCGGGCAGGACTATCCTGTCGGCTTCCGCGACTCTTTTCGGGTCGTCGGTGATCGTTCCGCCGACGGCCTTTCCCACGTTTGCGAAGTTGCCGACGCCGAGGTCGACTATAGCTATCATCGCAGGTCCCCCTTGGTGCTCTCGAGCCGCTCCGAACCCTCCAGTGCTTCAGCCAGCCCGACGCCCAGGGCCTTGAACCCCGCCTCTATGACGTGGTGTGAGTTTCTTCCGTCCAGTTGTTTCAGGTGAATCGTAGCTTCCAGGGTTCTGGTCAGCCCGTCCAGAAACTGTCGGGCCAGGATCGGAGAAAAGCCGTCTTCCTCTTCCGGCGGATTTAAGTCGAAATTCAGATGAGGGCGAGATATATCCACAGCACAGAGGACGAGGGCCTCGTCCATCGGTATCAACGCTTTACCGTAACGAGCTATCCTGGCTTCTTCCAGGTCTCCCCGCAGCGCCCGGCCGATCAAGATACCGGTATCCTCCCAGAGATGGTGCGGCAGGTCCCCGCTGGCCTGGATTCTGACGGGTGATTCCATGTAGAAAAACAGGGTCTCCAGCAGGTGATCCAGGACATCGTCGCCTGTTTCGATTTGGCTGTTCTCCTCGACGAAATCCAGAGATACCTCGACTTCGTCAGTCTTCCTTTTCATTCTTCCTTACCTCCAGAGAGTTACCGTGCGCGCTCATGCCCTCTATCTCTGCCATTCGTTCCCCGAGATCGCTGTTGCCCCTGAACTCCCCTTCGCTCGTCCAGGCAAAGCTAATCGGCTTGAGGAAGTCACGCACGGTCAGGACGGAATCAAACCTTGCTGCCCTTCCGGTTGGGAGAACGTGGTTCGTCCCGAGGAAGTAGTCCGCTGCGGCTGAGGGCGTAAACTCACCGAGGTAAACCGCTCCGGCGTTGCGGACGGACTCGAGCAGGTCGGCTGGCTCTTCTGTATTGATTTCCAGGTGCTCCGGGGCGATCTCGTTTGCCCGGTTCATGCAGCTTTGCAAATCTGAGAGCAGTTCTACTTCTACCCTGGCCCTGTTGCAGTATTTTGCCAGACTCTCCGAGGTCGTCAGGAGCCAGGCCCGGGCGTCGTCCCCGTGTTCAAGCTGGGATTGCAGGTCGGCCATAACTTCCTGCGGACGTGCCGTATCGTCCGCCACGACACAGACTTCGGAAGGTCCGGCAAGCCCGTCTATACCGACCTGACCGTATACTTGCCTTTTGGCCTCGTTAACGTACTTGTTGCCGGCGCCGAAGATCTTGTCCACCGGTTCCATCCCGGCCCCGTAAGCCAGCGCCCCGATTGCCTGGGCACCGCCCACTCGATAGACTTCCTTTATTCCCAGCAAGCCAGCCGTATAGCGCGTGTATTTGTCGATTTTTCCGTCGGTTGGCGGGGAGGTCAGCGCTATTTCTTCCACGCCCGCTATCCGCGCGGGCACCCCGCTCATTATCAGGCTGGAAGGCAGGGGTTGACCGCCCGGAACGTAAATTCCAATCCTCTCCACGGACCTGTAGAGCCGGCCGTAGATGGAACCTTCCTGGAAAAACAGGTCGTCCTCCGGGAACTGCCGTTCGTGTAAGTTTTTCACCCGGTTCATAATCCTTTTGATAGTTTTCTCGTCCTCGTCCGGTATTTCCGAACTGACTTCGAGGTCCTCCCGGTCCAGCTTCAGCGGGCCCGAGAAGCCGTCGAACTTTTCCGTGTATCTGCTGACGGCCTCTTTACCTTTTGATTTGATATCGGAAAGTATTTCATCTACGTATTTTTTCAGGTTCATCTTCGATCACTTCCCTGATTGAGAAGACGATTTTGTTAATTCTGTCGAACTTGGTTTTCTGGGCGATTCTATTTACCAATAGCAAGGCAGAGCTTTCCATTATGATTGATGCTTCCTCGAGACCGTTTGCGGCCAGAGTGTTACCGGTCTGGACGATGTCGACCAGCGCATCCGCAATTCCGGCTTTCGGAGCTAGTTCCGTCGATCCGCTGACTTCGATAATTTCCACTGAAGTTCCCAGTGACTCGAAGTAGCGTTCTGCTACCTTCGGGTATTCGGTCGCTATCCGGTAGCCGTCCATTTCTTCCGGCGGGGTTGGATCCTCCTCCAGCCTGCCGACGCTCAACCTGCACTGCCCAAACGGCAAGGAGATTGGGATAAAGACGTCCGGGTCGGTTTCCCGGACGACGTCCCTGCCGGTTATTCCCACCTCGGCGCCTTCTTCGAGGTAGACCGGGACGTCAGCTGGTTTGGCCAGCAGGAGATCGTGTTCCCCGTTTTCTTGGACCAGCTTCCGGTTGTCTTCGATCCGGATATTCGGGACGGCCTGGCGCAGCAGTTCCAAAGAATCATCCAGCATCCTTCCCCGCGGGAGAACTATTTGCATTGGTCCACCTCCACCGGTATCCCTTTTTCTACCAGCCTTCTGGCCCGCCTGAAGTCTTCCTCGGACTCCCCCGAAATCTTCCTCCGGTCCTCTTTGCCGTTATCGCTGTAGATTTCCAAAAGGTTTGTCAGGTGAAATGCGAACCCGCAGGAGTCAGCTTCCCCAAAACTGTACTCCCCTCCCCCGCCGAGCGGCGCACCGACTTCGGGTGAATAGATTTCGAAAGTCAGGTCGTCGTAGTACGGCAGTCCCCGGACCGTGCCGAAGTCCGCGAAGATCCTTTCGTCGTCCACCGTTCTCAGGATAGAATTCAACCTGTCGTATTCGGGGTTCTGTCCCCTGTAGTTGAACAGCTGCCAGATTTCTTCTAGCTTTGCTTCCGGTAGTTCCACCTCGTCGATCAGGTCAAAGCTCCTGTGGTGAAGCGCGTTGAATACTTTTTCTCTCACTTCCGGAATTTCTTCAGTAATATTTTCCCAGACTTTTCTGCTACCGATATCGACGAAGAATTCGCGAATCCCGAGTGATTCGAGGGCCGTGATGATCCCGTTGAGGATTTCTACGATCATAAACCTGCTATTTCCGCCGACGTACTCGACTCCGAACTGCCAGTCGCCGCTGGTACCCCCGTTCAGAACTTCCGACAGGTAAAAGAGCTTGTATTCTTTCCCGTCTTCCAGTTTGGTCAGGATCTGAGATGTGATGTCGGGCTTGATTAGGTAAAAGTTTTCCCCGTCCGAGAACTTGGTTCCCTTGTCCAGCTCCGGCTCTGCTGCTTCCATTGCGGGTAACAGTACCTCGCGATAGTTCCAGAGCTCGAAGTTCTGCCGCAATTTGCTCGCGACGGAAGATAGTTTCCTCGATTGATCTATCAGGTTGACGTTCATAGTTACCTCCGGCTCGTAATAAGTTCACAATTATCCGACAAATATCTTAAAGACAAGCTAACTTAGAAACTTAAAATTTAAGTTTTGGGTCGATAGAACGAAAGTTATGGAGTAATTAGGTAAGCAAATGGAGATGCCCGGAACATCCCCGATGATGAAGAGTTGCTTCTGAGCCGGAAAGAATGTAATCCGCTGCCGGGTAATTTGACATGTTAAGCATAAGCTAACTCATCCGGTTGATGATTTCAAGGTGGG
>Ga0207414_1000968_pt1 | contig 11340 bp, 11 predicted proteins | sample PonA231FremontCA_2_FD_187269 | JGI IMG/M metagenome (GOLD analysis project Ga0207414, IMG submission 187269) | Marine sediment microbial community from Fremont, CA, USA - Pond A23 Sediment 1 (SPAdes) | ecosystem: Environmental > Aquatic > Marine > Unclassified | place: USA: Fremont, California... | reverse complement strand
TCCGAATCCGAACCGATGGCGGTTTTTATGCGCTGAGCGACTTCCGGCCACGGGCGCGGCGTGCATTCAGGATCTTGCGGCCAGCTTTGGTCGCCATGCGCGCGCGAAAACCGTGGCGGTTCTTGCGAACACGGTTCGAGGGTTGAAAGGTGCGTTTCATCGATCCGTCTCCAGATGCTATGGCCGTGGCACGCGGATTCGCCCTCGGCCGGTAAACTTGAAGCCCGTCCTATATGCGCCGCATCGGCATAAGTCAAACGCGTGCAAGCGGTTTGTGCAACAAATTGCGGGCCGGTCGCGCGCAATGTTTCAGTTTTGCCGCGATAGGTCATGAGCGGATCACCTTGGATCAATGCGGCGTGATGCCCCTATCATCGTGAACCGGATCGCCGCATGTTCGCTCCCAAGCAGCACAGGACACCCGCGAAAATGACAGAATACAGACACACGGACAGTGGCGCGCCCCGTTCCGACGCAGGCGAGCCGCGCGGTAGCGGCACAGATGGGTTCTGGCGGCGAATGCCGTTGATCGTCATCCTGGTGGTGGCCGCGGTCGGGGCCTTTGCCCTGCGTGATCAGGTCACCTTCGAGGCGCTGCGCGAGAACCGGCAGGCCCTGCTAGGGTTCCGCGACGCCCATTTCACGATGACGGTGCTGGCCTTCATGGCGGCCTATGTCGTGATCGTCGCGTTTTCGCTTCCCGGCGCGACAATTGCCACACTGACAGGCGGTTTCCTGTTCTCGACGTTTCCCGGTGTGCTGTTCAATGTCGGCGCGGCCACGTTGGGGGCGATCATCATTTACATGGCGGCCCGTTGGGGCCTGGGTGACAAGCTGGCTGCAAGGATGAGTGCCGGCGCCGGAACGGTGAAACGTATCAAGGACGGTATTGACGAGAACCAGTGGTCAATGCTGTTTCTGATCCGTCTCGTGCCCGCGGTGCCGTTCTTCGTGGCAAATATCATTCCTGCACTTGTCGGTGTCAGCCTGCCGCGCTTTGCCATCTCGACTTTCGTGGGAATCATTCCCGGGGGGCTTGTCTACACATCGGTCGGGGCGGGGCTGGGCCAGGTTTTCGCGCGCGGCGAAACGCCCGACCTGGGCGTGATATTCGAGCCGCCCATCCTGTTGCCGATCCTGGGACTGTGTGCGCTGGCGGCGCTGCCTTTGATACTCAAGGCCCTGCGCGGGCGAAAGGGATTGTAATGACGCAAATAAAGACGGATCTTTTGATAATCGGGGCGGGCTCCGGGGGGCTGTCCGTGGCGGCGGGAGCGGTGCAGATGGGGGCTGATGTCACCCTTCTCGAGGGCGGCGAAATGGGCGGCGATTGCCTCAACTACGGCTGTGTTCCATCCAAGTCGCTGCTGGCGGCAGGGCATGCCGCCCATGCAATGCAGGCCGGTGGTGAAATGGGGGTCCGGCCCTCGGCGCCGCAGGTGGATTACGCCGTCGCCAAGGATTATGTCGCCGACGTCATCGGGACCATCGCGCCGCATGACAGCCAGGAAAGGTTCGAGGCGCTGGGCGTGCGCGTGATCCGCGCCTATGGCAGGTTCATCGGACCGCGCCACGTGCAGGCGGGGGAATACTCCATCACCGCCCGCCGGATCGTGATTGCCTCCGGATCATCGCCGTTGGTTCCGCCCGTTCCCGGCCTGGAAGATGTACCATACCTGACAAACGAGACCTTGTTCGCGTTGCGCGAGCGTCCCGAGCACCTGCTGATCGTCGGCGGCGGCCCCATCGGCATGGAAATGGCGCAGGCGCATCGCAGACTTGGCAGCGAGGTAACGGTGATCGAGGGCCTCAAGGCGCTTGGCAATGATGATCCCGAACTGGTCGAGGTCGTGCTGGCCCGCTTGCGTGGAGAGGGAATCGAGATTGCCGAGGGCGCCATGGTCGAACAGGTGCGCGGCAAGGCCGGGGTGATCGAGGTCGAAGTGCAGGGGGGGCGCGTGTTCAAGGGATCGCACCTGCTGTTGGCCGTCGGGCGCCGGGCGAACATCGACAGGCTGGATCTGGAAAAGGCCGGTATCGCGGCGACCGGCGCGGGCGTCACGGTCGATGCCAGGTTGCGCAGCACCACCAACCGGCACGTTTATGCGATTGGCGACGTGGCCGGTGGATTGCAGTTCACCCATCTGGCCGGATACCATGCCGGCCTGATCATCCGACAGGCGGTGTTGGCCTTGCCCGCCAGAGAGACAACCGCGCATATTCCCCGGGCCACCTACACTGATCCGGAGTTGGCGCATGTCGGCTTGACAGAGACGCAAGCGCGCGAGAAATACGCCGCTCAACTTGAGGTCGTGCGATTCGACTACAGCGAAAACGACCGCGCCACCGTGACCGGGCGACGCGAGGGCTTGATAAAGGTGATGGTGGCACGCGGGCGTCCCGTCGGAGCGAGCATTGCAGGCCATCAGGCAGGCGAGTTGATCGCGCTTTGGTCGATGGCCATGGCGAACAAAATGAAGATGTCGCAGATCGCCGCGATGGTGGCACCGTATCCGACCATCGCAGAGATCAACAAGCGGGTAGCAGGCGCCTATTTCTCGCCAAGGCTGTTTGATAACCCTATGCTCAAGCGTGTCGTCGGTCTCGTGCAACGCTGGCTGCCGTGAGGCGATACCCACGCTGGAGGGAAGAGGGGATATGCTCAATACTCTGTCGGGTCGTTTTCTGATTTTGACCGTCATCTTTGTAATGCTTGCCGAAGTTCTGATTTTCGTGCCTTCGGTTGCCCGGTTCCGAGAAGACTACCTTCAGTCGCGGCTTGAGCGGGCGCAGATCGCATCGCTCGCGCTTCTGGCGGATGACATGATCTCGCCCGACCTGGAAGAAGAGCTGCTTCGAAACGCAGAGGTGTTCAATGTCGTTCTGCGCCGCGACCAGGCGCGGCAGCTGGTTTTGTCCTCGCCCTTGCCACGGCCCGTGGATGATACCTTCGATATGCGTTCGCCCGGGGCCTACACGCTGATAATTGACGCGTTTGCATGCCTTTTCGATCCCGAGCCGCGCGTGATGCGAGTCATCGGCGAACCCGTGCGCGAGGGCGGATCGATGATCGAGGTGACGATGGAGGCTCTGCCGCTGCGCAGTGCGATGATCGACTACGGGCTGCGCATCCTGCTGCTGGCCGGGGTGATCTCGGTCGTGACCGCCGGATTGTTGTTCATCGCGGTCAGTCGCTTGCTGGTCTCGCCGATCCACCGTGTGACCGACGCCATGACCAGCTATGCCGCGAACCCGGAGGACGCACATCAGATCATTGAACCAAACTCGAGTATTTCCGAGCTGCGTGAGGCAGAAGAAGCGCTGCGCAGTTTGCAGACCGATTTGACCAGCGCGCTGAAACAAAAGGAGCGGCTGGCGCAACTGGGCAGTGCTGTTGCCAAGATCAGCCATGACCTGCGCAATATCCTGGCCAGCGCGCAGCTTTTCACCGACAGGATCGAAGCGTCCGAGGATCCGGGGGTAAAGCGGCTTGCACCCAAGTTGGTCAGCTCGATCAGCCGTGCGATGCACCTGTGCGAATCCACGCTCGCCTTCGGTAAGGCCGAAGAAGCGCCCCCTCGACTGGCACGGCTTGCGCTGTCGGACCTGGTCGAGGATGCGCTCGATAGCGAAAGATTGTCGATCGGGGACGAAGATGTCAGCCTCAGTGCAGATGTCCCCGCCACGATGATCGTGCGCGCCGACGGCGAGCAACTTCACCGGGTGCTGTCAAACTTGGTGCGCAACGCCCGGCAGGCGATAGCGCAAAGCGGCAAGCCAGGAGAAATCGCCGTTTCCGCCCACGAAGATAACGACAACTGGGTTATCCATGTCACGGATACCGGTCCCGGCCTGCCGCCGAAGGCGCGCGAGCATCTGTTTACCCCGTTTCAGGGCGGTGCCCGCAAGGGGGGGACCGGGCTGGGCCTGGTGATCGCGCAGGAATTGCTGCGCGGTCACGGCGGCGTGTTGGATCTGGAGCGAAGCGACGAAAGCGGCACGTCATTCATTTTGAACTTGCCCAAATGAGGCTCGAACTCGAGGTGAGGTGGATTTGAAAAACTCTGGGAATTATCCCTTGCATTGCCCCGGAGCAGAGTCTAAACCCCGCCCTCACGGACCGATAGCTCAGCTGGATAGAGTACCTGACTACGAATCAGGGGGTCGGGGGTTCGAATCCTCCTCGGTCCGCCACCATACAAAGTTAAATATCTGATTTGTCTTTGTTTTTGCTGTTCTGCAGAATATCTATCCCCACCTCATCCCCCAGAGTTACATGAACTGCCTTGGACCGCGCTGGATCAAGTGTGAGCATCTGCGCAAAATGACTCGTCGTACAGGATGATTTTGGGTGGGTTTGGGATGCCTCTTGATCCGCGTGAGTCGACTGGATAGCCTCTGCATGTCGGGGCTGACTTCCAATACCGGGTCGGGCAACGTGTCAACACGCCCCGCCGTCGATTTCTTAACAAATCGGGCCCTGACACCTCTATCTGGCAGTGGTGCGGTCGGGAACGCATAAGCGGTTCGAGATGGTGAACGCCGCAGGATCAGCCTGATTGAGCGAACAGATTCCCCCTACCACAGAGCCGAAGTAAAGCTCGTTTGATCAGGCGTCTTGATCGAAATATCGACCCGCTTGGGCTGACGCCCCCCATTCCCCTTTGACCGCGCCAAGAGCGATGCCCGTCGATAGGGCCGTTTTTGCGTTACCCCTGCCGATGCTCAGACAGGCCACGTTGATCCCGTCCGTCAGGGCACCCTTGACGAATTTCTTTTGGAACGGGGCCAGCTTCACCGCCTGACCGGCTTTCGGCCCCTCGGGGACGCTCAGGCTTTCAAGGAAGCGGATTGCCTTGGTGGATGCCTTCATGCGAGCGTCCCCTCAAAAGGTGAGAGGGCTTCTTGATTCGGCTTTCTATTATTTCGTTCTTTGGTGTGTTGGCCACGAATTCCTACGCTGAAGACATGAGCACAGGGACATTTCTGCATGTGGACGCTTGCGATAGACATCGCGTCCAGATGGCAGAGATGACTAGGGGCGCGGGCGCAAACAGCAATAACATACCTGAGTTTGCATTCTTTATTGAAGCCACCGCCTACATCGATGCCTACAATTCCTACACAGGGATTTATCGTAACCGTGATGACGCTCTAGAATACGTTTTGAAGCAATGCGCTGAAGATTCAACTCAAACAATCGGTGAAATCCTTTTTCGGCGGTTTCGTATCGACCAGGCGGTGAAAGAGGTTGAACGACGTATAAGCGAAGAGAAGCCGCAACCCGAAGACGATTGAATGACTGCGCAGCGCGAAAGCGCAACTATGCCCCCCGGTTTCATACCCACTCTGAAACGGGGGCATTGGGACCAGATCATTGCCCCACCCCACGCCAAACAGGTGATGCACGCCCCACCATGCTTTCAGGGGTGGGTGTGGCACCCATTGGTTTGCCTATTCGCCTACCTCCAAACAGGGGCGTTCCATGCGCTTTGCGTCCAGCAGCTTGACCTTTTCAAAGCCCCGGATTTCAGCCACGCCTCGATCATTTTCTTGATGCGCTTGCGGTCCGCCGTGGCGTCCAGCCCCAGCACCTTGGCCACGGTCACGCCTGCTGGATTCAAAGGCTCAGAGCCGAGAAGCCGCCCCCGAAATCTGCTGCCATCTCCATGACAGGTCCACGCTTGAGGCCTTTATCATTGATCGCTCCGAGCAGAATGCCGGAGGCAAATGGGATTTATCATGCGCCTGATACCTTCCGAGGTCGGGTTGCGGCCGGAGCGGAGCTTGGCGCAAACCAGACGCGTCGGCAGGGGCTTTCGCCAGCTTGTTTCGAGCGATGGAGCAAGATCAGCCGCTTCAACATCTTTACGCCGCTGAAAGGCGAGCTGCGCCCGCGATCATGAATCGCCCTCGGACTCTCCCTCTTGCTCGGCGGTCCACTCGGTCGCCGCCGTGACGGCCACCTGGGAGGCGGTCGGAGACAGCGAGACATACTCGCCCGCCTCGTCCACAGAAGGGGCCGGGCGGACCGTCATGCGGTGCGCGCACCATCCGGCGATCGCGACGAAGGTTCCGGCGATGAACAGCCAGAATCCGTCGTTGCCGATGAGATCCATCATCTGGCCCGTGATGAGGGGGCCGGCGATGGCGCCAACGCCGTAGATGAAGATAATCCCGCCCGAGGCGGAGGGCATGTCTTCAAGCTCGAGGTAATCGTTGCAATAGGCGATCAGCAGCGAATAGAGCGGCGAGGCCATCCCGCCCATGATGAATCCCGTTCCAAGAAGGATCGGGAAGCTCGGGCCGAAGACCCAGGGCGTGAGACTGGCGACGCCTCCGGTCACTGCGACACCAAGGATCAGCAAGCGTCGGTCGAACATGTCCGAGAGCCAGCCGACGGGCACCTGGAACACGATGGAGCCCAGAAAGATCGACGCCACGAAGGTCGTGATCTGCCCGGTCGACAGCCCGATGGCACTGCCATAGACCGAGGCCATACCAAGCTGGGCGGCGAACACACCTCCGAGAAGCAGCGTCCCCACCGTGGCCAGCGGAGAGGCCTGGTAAAGCCGCTTCAGGCTCATGGGTTGGATGTTGTCGGCGATCGGCACGGGGCTGGCCGACAGCAGGATCGGGGCGAAGGACAGCGACACCAGGATCGACGCGATTGCGAAGGCTGCGAAGGTCTCGACCGGTGTCACGCCAACCAGGGCCTGCGCGCCGACCATGCCGAAGGTCTGTGCCAGCATGTAGGCCGACAGGATGGTGCCGCGGGTCGCGTTCGTCGCCTTGTTGTTCAGCCAGCTCTCGGCCGAAACGTACACGCCGGAGAGGCAGAAGCCGAGCAGCAAACGGATCAGCACCCACGCCCAGGGCTCCACGACCATCGGAAACGCGATCAGGCCCGCCGACATGAACGATCCCAGTGCCGCAAAGACGCGCACGTGGCCGACGCTCCGGATCAAGCTCGAAGCCAAGCGCGAGCCGATCAGGAAGCCTGCGAAATAGGCCGAGGTGACGACCGACAGCTCGGAGGTCGAGAACCCTTCCAGCCCGCCGCGCACCCCCATCAGCGTGGACTGCATACCGTTGCCGATCATGATGAGAAACACGCCGAACAGCAGGGCCCAAACGCGGAGGATAACTGTCAACATCGTGGGCCTCAGGGTATTCGAGCAGGTGTTCGGATCACTTACGGGTCTTGGCCCCGCGGGGAAGCTGCAGCCGCGTTGCGTTCCTGTTTACACAGGCCGGTCATCCCCCAAAAGAGGAAATCTCTTTTCTGCTTCTGAGCGGGGATCAGGTGGCGCCGGGAATTTATGCGCGTGCGGCGATCTCACCGGTTTGATGGCAGAAGTCGGTCTATTGTGTTGAAAAACTCCTGCTTGATCGGAGCGTAAGTCGCTGTTTCAATTTTCCGGACGGGCGGGACGATTGAACGATGATGGGCCCAAGACAGGAAGCGCAGGCAGCGCTGTTCTACGAGTTTTCCTTGGAGGATCATGTGCCAGGTGATCACCTTCTCCGGTCGATTGATCGCTTCGTCGCTCTGAGCAGCATTCGCGCCCATCTTGCGGAGTTCTAAAACCACACAGGCCGCCCTTCCGTCGATCCGGAGCTGCTGATCCGCATGCTGTTGGTGGGCTATTGCGTTGGTATCCGGTCAGAACGGCGGCTCTGCGAAGAGGTGCATCCGAACCTCGCGTATCGCTGGTTCTGCCGCCTCGATTTCACTGCTCGGATCCCGGATCACTCGCCGTTTGCCTAGAACGGTCACGGCCGGTTTCGGGATAGTGAGTTCTTGCGCCACTTGTTCGAGACTACCGTCACCCGATGCCTTCAAGAAGGGTTAGTCAGCGGTCAGCGCATGGCGATCGATGCCAGCCTGATCGAGGCGGACGCGAACAAACAGAACTCGACACCCAAAAAGAATGGAAAGCATCAAGCATCGATCCAGACGACGCACCGCGCGCTGTGAGCGAGTATCCGGCCACGCTTGACGAGGCCGCTTTTGACGCCGCCAGTGAGGTCCAGCCCAAGTTCAAGACGCATTCCGACCCGGCCAGCCAATGAATGGCGGCGCGTAAGGGGCCTGCCCCGCTCGCCGGAGCCGGCGAGCGGTCTGGGGCTTGCCGTCGCCGCTCCGCTCAAAGTCCGAACAGATCTTTTGGGCCTTCGCAGGTTGAAAGTCGGCCGGCTGGCTGATAGCCAATGAACATTCCGTTGGGGTGCCCTGTTCAGGGCTGAGAGGCGCAAGCCGACCCATCGAACCTGATCCGGGCAATACCGGCGTAGGGAACGGAGCAAGATCTCACGCGGGAAGATTTCCGCGGGCTATCGACCTCTTTCCTCTATTCCGGGTGGAGGAAATGTCGATGCCACACGCATCTTCGATGACGATAGCAGGCTCCGATAGCGGCGGGGGCGCAGGCATTCAGGCCGATCTGAAGGTGTTTTCCGCCCTCGGGGTCTACGGAACTACCGCGATCACCGCGATCACGGCACAGAACACCCGCGGCGTTTTCGCCGTCGAGCCTCTCTCGCCACAAACAGTCTGCGCACAGATTTCCGCCATTCTGGACGACATCCCGCCCGGCGCGATCAAGATCGGGATGCTAGCATCGCCGGAGATCGTCGCCGCCGTCGCCGAAGCAATCGCGGGCTATGACGGTCCCGTCGTGCTTGATCCTGTAATGGTCGCGAAGTCGGGAGATGCGCTTCTGTCCGAAGACGCCGAAGCGGCGCTGGTCGAGATGCTGATCCCGCGAGCGCATGTCCTGACGCCGAACCTGCCGGAGGCCGCGCGCCTGCTGGGTCGCGCGCCCGCGAGGGATGCGCAGGAAACGATGGCACAGGGACTGGCCCTGCTCGACCTCGGGGCCGAGGCTGTCGTGATGAAGGGCGGTCATTCCAACGGGTCGACCTGCATCGATCGGCTGGTGACGGCGTCCGATGTCACAGTGATGGAGCAGCCACGGCTCGCCACACGGAACACGCACGGGACGGGATGCACCTTGTCCTCGGCCATCGCGGCCGAACTGGCCAAGGGCGTGGGCGTTGCGGCGGCTGTGCAGCGGGCACATACTTGGCTGCATGGGGCGATCCGTGCGGCAGACCGGCTGGACATCGGCAGCGGCCACGGCCCCGTCCATCATTTCCACGAGGTCTGGACGTGACGCAGGCACGCGTCATCATCGGTGGCGGCGTCGCCGGTCTCTGCGTGGCGACAGAACTGGTCGCGCGGGGCTGCGAGGTGACGATCTTCGATCCGTCGCCCCGGCCCGGACCGCATGGCTGTTCGTGGTGGGCCGGCGGGATGCTGGCCCCCTTCTGCGAAAGTGAGACAGCCGAGGAGCCCGTTGTAAGGCTGGGCCAGGAGGCGGCCGCCTGGTGGGAGCGGCAGGGCGTTACCGTGCATCGGCGGGGAACCCTGGTGCTGACCCTCGGACGGGATCGGCGCGAACTGGACCGCTTCGCGCGGCGCGTGGCCGGGCGCGAGATGCTCGATCCGGCGGGGCTGGCCGCGCTGGAGCCGGATCTGGGGGACCGCTTCGACCGGGCCCTGCATGTCGCCGGTGAGGCGCATCTCGATCCGCGCGCGGCGCTGATTCACCTTCGCGACCGGCTGAAGCAGGGCGGCGTCCGCTTCGTGGCCGAGCCCGGTCGCCCCACGGGGCTGACCTTTGATTGTCGCGGGCTGGCGGCGCGGGACGCGCTGCGCGACCTGCGCGGGGTGAAGGGCGAGATGGTGGTGCTGCGCAGCGCCGACATCCGGCTGACCCGACCGGTTCGACTACTGCATCCGCGCTACCCGCTTTATGTCGTGCCGCGCGCGGATGGGCTGTTCATGCTGGGTGCAACCCAGATAGAAACCGACGACCGGCGGCGCAGCGTGCGGTCTGCCCTCGAGCTGCTGTCGGCGGCCTATGCCCTGCACCCGGCCTTCGGCGAGGCCGAGCTGGTCGAGATCGGTGTCGATGCGCGCCCTGCCTTTCCCGACAATCTGCCCCGCCTGATGCGGCGGGGCGAAACGATCCACGTCAACGGCCTGTTCCGCCATGGCTTCCTGCTGGCGCCCGCCTTGGCGCGCATGGCTGTGCAAGCGGTTTTCGAGGGTAGCAAACCGGAGTTCTGGCATGAAGATCACAATTAACGGCACGCAGACCGAAACGGGGGTCGAAACGCTCGCCGCGGTTCTCGATGAGTTCGGATACGGCGACGCCAGGGTCGCCACTGCCGTGAACGAGCAATTCGTTCCGGTCGCACAGCGCGGACAGACGACGTTGGAACCCGGCGACCGGGTCGAGATCGTCACCCCCCGGCAGGGAGGCTGAGATGCAGCTTTACGGTACCGATATCGCATCGCGCCTGATGCTGGGCACCGCGCAATACCCCTCGCCCACCGTGCTGGCCGAAGCCTTCCGACGCTCCGGTGCGGGCATAGCGACAGTTTCCGTCCGCCGCGAGGCCGGCGGCGCGCGGGCGGGCGCGGCGTTCTGGGAGCTGGTGCGTGACCTCGACGTCGCGCTCCTGCCCAACACGGCGGGCTGCCATTCCGTGCGCGAGGCGGTCACGACCGCGCAGCTGGCGCGCGAACTCTTCGACACGCCCTGGATCAAGCTGGAGGTCATCGGTCATGCCGACACGCTCCAGCCCGATCCGTTCGGATTGGTGGAGGCCGCCCGCATCCTGACCGACGAGGGGTTCAAGGTCTTTCCCTACACAACCGAGGACGTGGTGCTTGCCGGGCGCCTGCTCGATGCGGGATGCGAGGTGCTGATGCCTTGGGGCGCGCCGATTGGCACGGGGCTGGGGCTGACCAACATCTACGGCCTCCGCACGCTCAGGGCGCAGTTCCCCGAGGTGCCGATGGTCGTGGATGCCGGGCTCGGCCTGCCCAGCCAGGCGGCGATAGCGATGGAGATGGGGTTCGATGCGGTGCTGCTGAACACCGCCGTTGCCAAGGCCGGCGATCCGGCCGCGATGGCCGAGGGGTTCGGCCGCGCGGTCGAGGCCGGGGGGCTGGCGTATCACGCCGACCCGATGGAGCCGCGCGACATGGCGGCCCCCTCGACGCCGCTGATCGGAAAGGCGTTCCTCGAATGACCCTAGACCGCTTCTATCCGATCTTCGACAACCTGAATTGGTTGAAGCGCATGTTGCCGCTCGGCGTGAAGCTGGTGCAGCTGCGTGCAAAGGCCCCGGGCGACGCGGACTTGCGGACACTCGTCAAACAGGCGCGGGCGCTGTGCCGGGCGCATGGCGCCGTGCTGGTGGTCAACGATCACTGGCGCATCGCCATCGACGAGGGGTGCGATTGGGTGCATCTGGGACAGG
>Ga0207414_1000967_pt1 | contig 11345 bp, 14 predicted proteins | sample PonA231FremontCA_2_FD_187269 | JGI IMG/M metagenome (GOLD analysis project Ga0207414, IMG submission 187269) | Marine sediment microbial community from Fremont, CA, USA - Pond A23 Sediment 1 (SPAdes) | ecosystem: Environmental > Aquatic > Marine > Unclassified | place: USA: Fremont, California... | reverse complement strand
AAATACAACAACCGCGTGGAGCTCTATCTAATGATAGAAGGCTTAGACCCGAAAGAATTCAACGGACACAGGTATATGCTTTGGAACGATTCAATGATCCGCTTATTCAAAAAGGAAAAAGGCCTTTCAAAAGAGGCGCGATTAACAGATAAACTACAGGATGAATATACCAAATGGCTTGAAAAGAAAATGAATATAATAAACTAAAATTAGCGTACCCGCATCAACCCATACCACTAACCACTAAAAGACACTACATATATGCATTACAGCAAAGAGGTAATCAACCAGATTAACGATACCAGCAAGCTCTCAGAAGTCGCATCCGAGTTCATGGAACTGAAAAAGAACGGAAGCGATCAAATCGGAAAGTGCCCTGTCTGCGGAGATGAACCGACACGAAGCAAAAAGAAGGGCATGACCATTAACGACAACAAAGAGATTTTCAAATGCTTCTCCGGATGTAATACCTCCGGGAAAGGTGCTATCAATTTCCTGATGACTACGCAGAATTACACCTTTCATGATGCTGTGAAATACCTGGCCGAAAAATACAACATAGAAATTGAAAGCGATGAACAGCGGCAAAAGCGCTTGAAATACGAAGAAAACAAACCGGGCAAAGGCAAAAAGAAAGCGTCTTTTCGTGACAAACAACTTCGCGAAAGCGGCCTGACAAATGATGACGTTCGTGCCCAGGTGAACGATGAAGATGGAACGCAGCGTGAGGTTACTCCGTTCATGGAAGGAACTGTGGATCAGTATTACAAATTGAAGATGAAGCAGGGTGATGACATGGTTATTTTCTATTATGACCTGGATGGCCATCCGATTATGTACACCCCGAAAAAGCGAAATCACGAGGAACACTTCTATCGTGTGCGCTTTCAAAACCCGGAAGAGCGAAAAGACAAAAACGGCCGCCCGATAAAATATTATTCCCCTTCCGGGTCGGGTACGCATTTGTACATACCGCAGAAGATTCGTTCAATGTATAAGCAATCCAGGAAGATTGAGCGCCTGTTCATCCAGGAGGGTGAAAAGAAAGCTGAAAAATCCTGCAAACATGATGTGCTTAGCGTAGGGGTGATGGGCATTCATAACATCGGTTCTTACAACACAATGCCAAAAGAGTTGCAGCTTATCATCCAGAAATGTGAGGTTGAAGAGATTGTTTTCATGCTGGATGCTGACTGGCAGGATTTGTCTTCTAACCTAAAAGTGTATGACAACGTGCAGCAGCGTCCACTTTCCTTTTTCTATGCTATTAAGAATTATAAAGAATACATGCTTTCACTCCGGAACCTGGGCATTAATCTTGAAATCTGTTTTGGCGCTGTACTGCAGAATGAAAAGGATGACAAGGGCATCGATGACCTCCTGGCAAACACGCTGAAAGGAAAAGAAAATAAGCTGGCAGAAGACATCGAACACACGATGAACGAGAAGAGCGAAGTTGGCGATTACGTGGAAATGCACAAAATAACGTCGCTTACCGACTATCAAATCAAAAATTTCTGGGAGCTGAATAACAACCAGGAATTTGCCAAAAAACACCTGGATGTCCTTCGTAACATTCCGGAGTTCTATATCTATAAGACCAAGTTCAAAATCAATGAGAATGACGAACTGCAGATTGCTGAACCTATCCTCTCGGAGGAAAAATACTGGAGCGAAGATTCAAAAGGTAAGCTCTCTTTCAATTATGCAAGGTGCTATACGTTTTTGCGCAACCGCGGATTTGGGCGTTTGCGAATGACTGACAAGTGGCGCTATGTCAAATATGAAAATCATATTGTCCGTGCAGTTGACCAGGGGGAAATCAAAGATTTTGTCACGGAAACAACAGAGCAAATCGCCAGTGAGGATGTGCTGAACTTACTCTACCAGGGTGGGCACTTTTATCTGGGTGAACATAGCCTTTCCAACCTGAAATTTTTTGACATCGACTTTGAAAAGCCGTCCAGGTATCGCGAAAACCTTCATTTCAAAAACAAGTTTTGGAAGATTGATAAGAACGGAATTGAACAGATGGATCCTACCGACCGGCTGCAATCTATCTGGCACGACCAAATCATTAAGTTCGATGCAAAGCTTACGAAAGAGCCGCTTATCACATTCAGAAAGATAGATGATGATTTCATTTCTAAGTTTCCGGAAACGCAACAGTCAAATCTGAAACACATCAAAGGCTTTTTTGATGCTGAACTGTCAGAAGAAGGCAAACAGTGCCACTTTCTGCAATTTCTGCAAAACACAAGTAACTTCCATGCGCCGAAAGGAAAGAACAAAAACAAGGAATACACAGTCGATGAAATGGCAGACATCAACACCCACCTTCTTTCCAAATTAACTGCGCTCGGTTATATGGTGCATTCGTACCGTGACCCCGCAGTCGCAAAGGCTATTATAGCAATGGACGGCCAGCTTGCAGAGGTAGGTGACAGCAATGGCCGCTCCGGAAAATCACTACTTGGTAGCGCTATGGAATGGATAATACCTACTGTCTACATTGGCGCAAAAGCGAAGAAACTCACGGACGATCAGTTCCTCTTTGAAGAAGTAACAGAAAAAACCGAATGTGTATTCCTGGATGACGTCCGCGCGAACCTGGACTTTGAATTTTTCTTCCCGGCCATTACCGGAAAAATGAAAGTCAATGCAAAAGGTGTAGGCCGCTGGACGATTCCCAGGGAAAAAACACCGAAGTTTTTCATTTCCACAAACCACGCCATCAACGGAGATTCATCCAGCTTTCGCGACAGGCAATTCTGTATTGCTTTTTCAGACTATTACAATGACACACACAAACCGGTCGATGATTTCGGTGTGCTCTTTTTTGAAGAATGGGATGAAAAACAGTGGAATTTGTTCTATAATCTTGTGGCCACATCGTTGCAATTATACTTTCAATACGGATTGGTCGAAGCTCCGGGACGTGATCTCGAACTAAGAAGACTGCGCCAGCAAATGGGTGAAGACTTCCTTACCTGGGCAGAAGAGTTCTATTCTGAAAACACAGAGGAACGGGAAACAGAAGACCAGCCATTTGATGACGAAAGCAACCTGGACAAACGAATGCCCAGACAGGATCTGTATAGCGATTTCATCAATAAGCATCCACGCGCCAGCCGTTTCGTATCGCCAACCCGGTTCGGAAAGTCAGTTAAGTGGTATTGCAAGTATAAGGGCTTTCATTTCAATCCGGACAGGCCAAACAGGAAAGGGCAGAACATCGCAGATTTTCTGCGTGAAAATCCAAAAAGCAGCTTCATAGGAACAGCCGACAAAGCCGGCGGAGTAGAATACTTCACCGTGTCGGCAAAAATCGAATTGTAACACAAAAACAATGCTTATGCAAACACAAACAAAAAGTAGAGACAATGCACTGCATTGTCTCCAAAAACAAAAAAAGATGAACCCTTTATATCTTCCGGGTTTGACAAATAAAACAACAGATGATTTCCTGTATCCCGAGTTGAACAAAATAGCGCAGTCAATCTGCAAGTATTTCAACACATCAATGATAAAGCTCAGGAAAAAGCAAAGGTATCGAACAATTGTGCAGCCGCGTCAAATCGGAATGTATCTTTCCAGCGAGTTCACTCATTATTCCGCGTCCAGGATAGGAAGTTACTGGGGCGGTTTTGACCATGCAACTGTGCTTCACGCTAAGAAAACAGTAATGAACCTGTATGACACAGACCGGTTTTTCCGAAACGATGTAAACTTCTTGTATAATGAGTTATACAAGTATTTCAGCAAAGAAGAGCCGGCGGAAATATACAGCTATCAAATCGACCATGATGAAAAGAGAGTAGAACTATACCTCAGTGAATATTTCACATTTGAATATTTCGAACAGCTAAGAAACGAGCTCCAGGAAGAAGACATTAACAATAACTATATAATCGAAGTGTTATGAAAATAAAGAACTACCAGGTAAACATAAGTAACGATTCAATCCACATCACCGGCGCCAAGATGCCGCCTACTGTAAAGGAATTAAGATACATCGTTAACAAGCTAATCCGCGAAAAGAAGGCAAACGAGAATTACAGAATAATAACGTAAAGACAAGGCACCGCCTTGTCTCAATAAAAAGAAAGGATATAACTATGATAATTACTATTGAAGGGAAACGATGCGAAGGAAAAACAACTTTAGCAAGAAAAATAAGCAAAGGAAAAAAGGTGTCATTTATCGAGGAACATTCTCTTAAATCCCCTTTTTGGACTAACCAAATACATAATGATACCGAATTAATAGTTGTAGATGACGTAACAAATTTTGAAACAACTTATGGAATTTTTCGTGCTGAAATATTAACTATTAATAGGCAATGTAAAGAACCTATAGATGTAAAGATGCCTGATGTTATTTTAATTCGAAAATCTTAATGAACCACTATGAAAACACTTAAAGAAGAATTAACAGAGTTTTACTACTGGGCAGATCAGAACATACGATCTTATGATATCGTGCCCTGGAAAGTTGATGAATATCTAAGACTATACAGGTCCAACGTCGAGGATGATGTCAATAATAACGCAGTGGCAATTTGTCCGAAGTGCGGAGCCGAGGAAACTGCGTTTGACACCACAATAGATAAAAGCAAGTGTATTATATGTCAACACACTTGGTAAAGCTAAAACTAATACAACTATGAACTGGACAAAACGCAACGAAAAATTACCAGGAAAAAAGAAAAAATATCCTGTAATAATTGACTGTAACGGTCAGCTGAAAGAAGGTTATTGTACATATAAGCCAAAGCAGCAAAAATTCCATTTTGATATGCCACACATCAACTGGAAAGTAATTGCCTGGTTTGATTTACCAGATTATGAAAACGCTTAACGGAAAGCTATATGCACATCGGAGCGATAGCGGAGTTGTGTATATAGCATGTTGGCGGCTGTACGTGCTTAAATACGAATATTAATCAAAATTTTATATTATGACAAAATTAAATGAAATTCAAAAAACAGACAAGTTTCAGAGTTTTGCAGCCATCATGGATAATATATATTATCTGGAAGAAAAACACGGTTATAGTTCTATCACAAATGACATAAGACAAGAATTGATAGAATTGATGGGTAACAAGTATCTAAATGTATATGATTATTTAAAAAACTTTTCAGAAATCAAACACTACTCGGATAAGTTTTTTGATTGTGAAGAAAAAGGCTTCAGCTATGAATTAGGTTGCAGATATTTGAATATCAAATTTGATTATCCTCAAAATGTAGAAGGTGAAATTAACTGGTTGAAAGATTTATTGAAAATTTATAATCCAGATTACAAAGAGGAAATACGTTTGATATTATCACTTATTAATAATTTATATAGATTCAAAGAACAATTTGAGGCTATTGCTATACGTGCTGAAGTATAGCCGCCTAACGAAGTTGTATGCGCCGTTTCGATACAAGCGTAAGCGCAGTAGCGAAATTGCGTATACAACGTGTTAGCGCAGTGTTACTATGAAAACGTTCCCAAACGCAAAAATTATAAGCCAATGCCAAACCACTGTATAGAAATAATATGTACCGACTGCGGCACTGTATGGTGTGCAAGGTGCGGACGGCAATACGGTAAAGACAAAAAAAAGATACCCGAAAAACCACAAATGACAAGTGACGATCAATCAAAACAAGATTGTTGCCCTGAATGTAAAGGTTATAACGTGGCAATATATTAATATTAAACGGGCGCCTTCCCGGATGAACGCTTAGCGCACTCCGGGGCATGTAAGGGAGAGGTATTAGCACAGTCGGAAGGGGGCTGTGCTTTTTATTGTTAATATTTCTATCACCATTGTTGATAGGTTCAAATTATTTCCTTTTTGCGAACGCATAAGAGTTATATATTTACATAACTAAAACGTTCCCCAATGCATAGACCTATTGTAACAATCAATTTAGAACCATACCTGGCAGACTTTTGCCGGCATGAGTTCAAAGAGCTTAGCGATGGTTCAATACTTATTAACCGTCGCCATGACATCGGCAAAATGATTTTTTCCCAGGTGAATGCTTCGCCAACACCAAACGGAAAGCCTGTGTTTGAAAACGCTGTAAACTTCGCACTTCCCCTTTCAAAAGAAAGCGATCTGCGTGGAAAATTCCTGGACATAGATAAGTGGGGCCAGGAAAAGATCCAGGAATTCATAAAAGCGCTGTTCAATCTCAGGGCAAAACACTTCTTCAAATACGGGTATGATAAGAACTACACGCAGAAAAGAATAGTTGAAGCTTTCCTGGCTGGTTATAATATCCGTAATAACGACCTTAGTTATGAAGCTGTGAAAAAAAATGATTATCGAACCCGGCGAAAAGAGTTAAAAAATATCGCTGAAGAATTGAAAAATGCTGATTATTAATAATTTGAAAAACATTTCAGAGAATTTGCATACATTTCCTTGTAAAACTCTTATAAAATCGCAACAAAATGGACAATATACCGAGCATTATTAAAATAGAATATATCACTCCGGATAAAATTGGTAAATTTAGTTATTCACCCGGGGAGTCTATTGATATTAGTAAGCTTTTGAATGGATCCTTTCAGAAGCTTAGCATGTCAGGAACTGCATCTCTGAATTCCAGCATGCAAAAGAATGACGCTGGAATTCTTTTCGAGGTAAAAAGCGCTGGAATGATAAAAGGAAAAAGCGAATCGGATGTGCAGACTTTACACACCCTTTCAAACAGAGGCCATGTGTACAGGCTGACAGACACAACAGGAAAACAATATCTTGTAGGGACAAATAATAACCCTGCAAAATTCAATTACAATGACAACAACGACCAGGACCCAACTGGTTCTCGTGGTTATACTTTTAACATCAGTTGGAACTCAACTGCTGGCATTATTTATCTTGCCTGATTTATAGTCCTTTCCGGCGGTTTGGTTTTGCTGTAATTTGCATTTGACTTTTTAATGCAACGATAACAGTAAAACCAAACCACTATGTAATGCAATACTCAGTAGTCAAAGAAATACTCCAAAAAGCGTGGTTCATTGAACCTGGAACGTTTGCACAGATGGCTCCGATGGCTTTTAACGCGCTTAAAGGGGTTCACTTCAATGAGGAACCGGAACCGGAAGATAACATTCCCTATCTTTATCATTCTGCTAACAATGAACGCGTCGATCCAAATGAGGAAGATCGCCAGGAAGATGAAGAAATATATATTAATGTCATCCCGGTTCGCGGAGCTATGCTTAAGCATGACATGCTGTGCGGCCCGGTTGGTACACGGACGCTCGCAAAAAGAATAACCCGCGGCGACAACGACCCTAGTGTTATTGGAACAATACTCATTTTTGAAACCGGTGGCGGATCTGCCGATGCTGTGCCTGAACTTACTGATGCTATTCAGCAGGCAAAAAAACCTGTTATGTCATGGATTGATGGTATATGTGCAAGCGCAGGAATTTACAGCGCTGCTTTTACCGATGAAATTATGGCAAGCAGGGAAAGCGACCGTGTCGGATCCATTGGCACTATGATGATGATGGAAGGCCGGGAGAAAATTTCAAAGGATAAGGACAACAATATATACATCCGTGTATATGCCGATGAAGCCACCCAAAAGAATGAAGAGTTTGAAAAGGCCATGAATGAACTGGATGTATCTCTCATTAAGGAACGCATTCTGAATCCGCATAACGACCAGTTTATTCAGGATATGCGCAATCAACGACCTGTTACCGATGAGCAGCTTAAAGGCAGGTTGTACACAGCAGAAGAATCAATAGGAACGCTGGTTGATAGCATCGGAAGTTTTGATGATGCTGTTAACCGTGTAGTCGAGTTGTCAAAAGACAATAAAAATCAACAAACCAATTCACAACAAACAATAACCATGAACAAATTCGACAAAGTAAACAATGCTATTGGCGTTGAAACACTTGAGTTTCAGGAAGGTTATACTTCCCTGAGCATAGCTCAGGTTGAAGCTATTAATAATCAATTAGCCAACCTGGAAGAAGGCAAAACCAACGCTGAGAATGACCTTAAGACAGCTAAGGATGAAGCTGCAAATAAGGATCAGAAGATCGAGGAGCTTCAGAATGAAGTGAAAGAACTCAAAGAAGGACCCGGCGCAGAGCACACAGAGGTTAAAAAGCAAACTGACAATTCTGCAAGTAAGACAGATGAGTCAGATGATATGCTCACAAACGAAGACATTGAATTGTATAACGCAACAAAAGCTTAAATATGAATTTAGACACGTATGCAAAGGAGCTGAATAAATCGGCCCAGCAGTATAAGAAAAAAATTCTGCAGTTACCTTCAATAGGTATCTCAGAAGCGTTGCCACACATGACTGGCAGACCTGGAGTAACTTACAAGCAAACCGTTGGCGAAATATTCGCTGACTCTGAACTGCGCCCTTATGACGGCAATATGAATGCGAAGGAAACTGCCGGATTAAAAGAGCAAACTCTTGAAACATTCCTTGGTAGTTGTGTAGAGCTGTTTGATCCAAATGAACTGCGACAAACCATCTATGCACAATTGAAAGCGAATGCTGGTAAGATTTCCGATGCGGAATTTAACAAGGCAATGCTTTTTGCTATCATGGACAGTGTTCTTGAAAAGCTTAACGACAGCCTTTGGAGCGCAACACGAAACAGCGCTGGAAGCACTACTTCTGCATTGTTTAATGGTTTTGATACCATTACAACTACTGAGAAATCAGAGGGCAATATAGCTTCTGGCAAAAATAACTATAAGTCGCTTTCTGAAGCTATCACAGATTCCAATGCTGTTGATATGCTTAAGACGATTTATCGTGCAATGAGCGATGAATTGCGTGCGCAGAAAACGAAAATGTTCGTTCCTTACGACATTTATGACGCCTACAATGATGATTATCAGTTGACCGTAGGCGCTACACCTTACAACAAAGAGTTCCAGAAAACTTTTGTTGAAGGAAGTGCAAGAAAATGTGAATTAGTTCCATTGTCCAGCAAAACTGGAAGTAACTATATTCATATTAGTACGAAGGCCAACATGCTGTATGGCTATGGTGCTGGAGTTGAAAACGAAAAGATTGAAGTCCGACGCGGCGACAACGCTTTCAAACTGCAAATGATACTTGCCATGTTTTTTGGTGTTCAGTTTGCAACCCTGAATCCAAAGCGTTTGTTCGTTGCTGAAATGGTTTCTTCAACTTAAAAAAGGGAGTAATATATGTATCCATATGATAATCTTGACTGGACAGTAGGGGTAGATAACACACCAGGCATCTACCCTGATGTCTATTTCATACGCAAAAGCGACATAGTTGCATGGCCAAAGCTTAAAGATGATCCACAAACGGCGGATGAACTTGCAAAATATGTCGGCGATTTTTCTCTGGCTGACAGTAAAACCTTTAAAAAACTATTCGCCGATGTTGATAAGTCACCTGTCAACAGTGAAGCACAGGGCGAAAAGTTTTCACGCTCCTATATGAACACGTGCACGGTAAAATATCCTGGAACGAAAGTGGAAGCAACTGCATTTGCCAGGGCCGCTGCAAATGATGATTTGGTATTCCTGGTTCGTGAAAAATCAACCGGAAACTGGCGTGTTATAGGTAACGAAATGTTTCAGTGTGATGTATCTGTTTCACAAAATCTCGGTGGATCTCCTACCGATGATCGTGGTACAACCATTGAAATTTCTGTTACAGATAAGATGCCGCCTCCAATTTACGATGGAGCTATCGAAACTGACGAAGGAGACGTTAATCCATCCTCATAGTTAATTTTAGGTTAAACATCAGGGGCGAGTCCCGCTCTGTATTTACAAAGCGGGACTTTTTGTCCTTTAAAAACGTTAAACACCGCTGTATTTTTATCATACCAAAAAAAGAAAAGCTTATGAAAAACTTAATTAAAATGATGGCCATGCTGATGTTTTTGGTTGTATCTACTTCATCTTTTAGCATCAGCAATCCTGATCAGGATGTCGGATCCGATCGGGTGACATACCAGGTGGTCAAAGAAAAACCATCCGAAGCGGTGGTTTCTACTAAAGACCTCCAGGTTAAACAGGATTGCCTTATTTTTTCGCATGTAAAACCGAATAATGAAGCGGAGGTTGAAATAAGTCCGGGGGATAATTGGCGTTATGAACTTGTTAAAAATAAATGTTTTAAAAACAAGTTCACCTCCAGGAGGCAATACAATAAACACGCAAATTTACAAGCGACTGCCTTTTATCTTAACAACGGTTCGTACAGCACTTTGTATGAGCTTATAAATCATACTAACGGCGGTATAGGTTATTAAAGCTTTATTGTCATCCATAATTTTAGTGATTAAAACAAAAAACCCTTGTCATATTCGGCATGGGTTTTTTTATGTCCTTTAAAGGTAATTACCTATTCAGCACCTTTGTAATAAATAATTTCAAAATGGCTAAACCACACATACACTTTACTGTTCCATACAGCTTCGAAAAAAAAATATTTGAAGCTTATGACGCCGAGTTTCAAAAAGTAGATAATCCGGAGGATTGGGTTTGTATAATGGATGGGGATATATTCTTCTTTCAGGCAAACTTTGGGCACATCATCCAGGAACACATTCAAAAATATCCAGACACAGGACTGCTCACATGCTACACGAACCGAATAGGCAACCCTGTTCAATTGTACAGCGATAAGGCTAAACGTATAGACAGCATCAAATATCATTTTAAGCTGGCCAAACAACTTGAATCAGAAAACAAAGGCATCAGTTCAAAGCATAAATCCAGGGTAGCCGGGCTGCTTTTTGTTATCAAAAAAGAAACCTGGAATGCCATCCGGGATAAGATTGCCTACAAATGCCGTGGCCAAAAAATTCTTGGTGTTGATTACCTGATCGCCGATACCATGTTGGAAAATGATTATTCAATACGCCGCATGGAAGATTTGTATGTGTTCCACTACAGGCGGATGAGTGATTCTTCTGCAGAAAGGGGGCTTGAATGAGCTATATATTCAACATAGGCCTGAACCGTGCCGGAACTTCCAGTTTGAATGATGCGCTCAATTATCTTGGTATCTCTTCTCTGCACCACAGGTTTAAAGGAGAGCGATTGACAACTATTGTTAAAAGAAACCAGGAGAAAGGACAAAGATTATTTTACGGCCTGGAAAACTTCACGGCATTCACTGATTTCTCAGGATGGAACTATTATAAAACCTTAGATGAACAATACCCCAACAGCAGGTTTATTATGACATACCGAGACCTGCACAGCTGGCTTGACAGCAGGGAGCGACACGTTAAAGCACACGGGGGAATCGTGAACAGGGCACGCTGGGAAAAGCAGTATAAAGAAAAAATACCTG
>Ga0207414_1000966_pt1 | contig 11351 bp, 9 predicted proteins | sample PonA231FremontCA_2_FD_187269 | JGI IMG/M metagenome (GOLD analysis project Ga0207414, IMG submission 187269) | Marine sediment microbial community from Fremont, CA, USA - Pond A23 Sediment 1 (SPAdes) | ecosystem: Environmental > Aquatic > Marine > Unclassified | place: USA: Fremont, California... | reverse complement strand
TGTTCTCGTCATTGCCCGAGGCGCGCATGTTGTCGAGCTTCTTGCCCTTGGTGGGGTTGACCACCATGTCGTTGGCTCGGTTGTTGATGCCGATCAGCATGCCCTCATAGACCTCGGTACCGTGATCGATGATCAGCTTGCCGCGCTCCTGCAGGGCATAGAGGGCATACGCCAGGGCCTTGCCGGAGACCATGGAGACCAGCACGCCATTGCGACGCTCGATGGAGGCGTCGGGCTTGAGCGGGCCGTAGTGGTCGAAACGGCTGGTGAGGATGCCGGTGCCGGAGGTCAGGGTCAGGAACTGGCCACGGAAGCCGATCAGCCCGCGGGCCGGGATCATGAAGTCCAGGCGCACGCGACCCTTGCCGTCCGGGTTCATGTTGAGCAGCTCGCCCTTGCGGTAGCCGAGCTCCTCCATGATGGCGCCCTGGTGCTGCTCCTCGCAGTCGATGATCACTTCCTCGTAGGGCTCCTGCTTCTCCCCGTCGATCTCGCGGATGATCACCTCGGGACGCCCCACGGCCAGCTCGAAGCCCTCGCGACGCATGCTCTCGATCAGCACCGAGAGGTGCAGCTCGCCGCGACCGGAGACCTTGAACTTCTCCGGCGTCTCGCCCTGCTCCACGCGCAGCGCCACGTTGTGGATCAGCTCCTGGTCGAGCCGGTCCTTGATGTTGCGGCTGGTGACGAACTTGCCGTCCTTGCCGGCGAAGGGCGAGTCGTTGACCTGGAAGCTCATGGAGACGGTGGGCTCGTCCACGGAGAGCGGCGGCAGCGCCTCGACGGCGGCCGGATCACACAGGGTGTCGGAGATCGCCAGGTTGTCGATGCCGGTGATGCAGACGATGTCGCCGGCGGTGGCTTCGTCGGTCTGCACGCGCTCGAGGCCCATGTGCGTCATCACCTGGCCGATCTTGCCCTTGCGGGTGTTGCCTTCCTTGGTGACGATGGTGACCTGCTGGTTGGGCTTCACCGAGCCGCGCTTGATGCGGCCCAGGCCGATGACGCCGACATAGCTGTTGTAGTCCAGCGCGGAGATCTGCATCTGGAAGGGACCGTTGAGCTCGACCTTGGGCGGCTCGACGATCTCGACGATCGACTGGAACATGGGCGTCATGTCCTCGGCGAGCTCGTCGGGATCCGGGCCGGCAACGCCGTTGAGCGCCGAACAGTAGATGATCGGGAAGTCGAGCTGGTCGTCGCTGGCCCCGAGGTTGTCGAACAGGTCGAAGATCTGGTCGATGACCCAGTCCGGACGCGCGCCGGGGCGGTCGACCTTGTTGACCACCACGATGGGCTTGAGGCCCTGGTCGAAGGCCTTCTGGGTGACGAAACGGGTCTGCGGCATGGGGCCGTCGACCGCGTCCACCAGCAGCAGCACGGAGTCGACCATGGACATCACGCGCTCGACCTCGCCACCGAAGTCGGCGTGTCCCGGGGTATCGACGATATTGATGTGGAAGTGCTCGCCATCGGGCGCCTGCCAGCGGATGGCCGTGTTCTTGGCCAGGATGGTGATGCCGCGTTCCTTTTCCTGGTCGTTGGAGTCCATGATGCGCTCCTGTCCTTCCGCCTTGCGGTCCAGCGTGCCGGACTGGCTGAGGAGCTTGTCGACCAGGGTGGTCTTGCCGTGGTCGACGTGCGCGATGATGGCGATATTCCTGAGACTATCGATATGTGAAGGACTTACGGTCGTGCTCATAGGGTGTGACTCACTGATATGTACGCACCTATGTACACGTTCTTATACGTACCCTAGGCGCGGGGCAGGGAAGTAGGCCGCGCATTGTACAGATTCGCGGCGCCCAGGAGTAGCACGTTCGGTTGCTTCTGCCACAGACTTCCCAGTTTTGCGAGTGCACGCTCAGGTACGTGCCGCTGCGGACTCCGTCGGCCATAGCCGGCTGGCCACCAGAGTGGCGGCCAAGGCCACCGCCGCCAGCACCGCGAACGCCGCCATCATGCCCATCGCGCTCCCCAGCCGGCCGGCCAGCGGATAGGCGATCATCCAGCAGGCGTGGGAGAGTGAGAACTGCGCGGCGAACAGGGCCGGACGCTCCTCCGCCTGGCAGGACTGCTTGAGCAGCCGTCCGGTGGGGGTCATCACCATCGATGCGCCGGCCCCTAAGACGAACCACAGCAGCAGCAGGGTGACGTAACCGGGCGCCAGCAGCCCGCCGAACAGGCTGAGACTCATGAGCACGCCACCGCTCAGCATCACCCGCCGCTGATCAAGCCGCACGAGCAGGGCGGGTAGCGAGAGCGCCACGACCATGGAGCCGCCACCGGCGGCCGCGAAGGCGATCGCCACGCTGGTCTCCCCCCTGTCGAGCACATGCTGCACATAGACTACGGTGTTGACGATCTGCATGGCGCCGGCCGCGGCCACGGCCATGTTAAGGGCCAGCAGACCCCGCAGGCGTGGCGTGCGCAGATAGAGGCTCATGCCGTGCGTGACCTTGCTCCAGACGCCACTGACCCGCGGTTCAGGGTGCGGTGAAGGGAGCGCCACGCTGACGACCAGCCCGGCGGACAGCAGGAACGCTCCGGCGTTCAGGAGGAACAGCGCATCGTAGGACATCACCACCAGCAGCAGCGCGGCGAAAAGCGGGCTGAGCAGGTTTTCCAGGTCATACGCGAGCCGGGACATCGACAGCGCTCGCGTGTAGCGCCGTTCGTCCTCGAAGATGTCGGGAATGGTGGCCTGGAAGACCGGTGTGAAACCTGCCGAGCAGGCGTTGAGCAGAAAGATCAGGAGGTAGATCTGCCACACGGCGGTGACGAACGGCAGGCTGACGACCACCACCCCGCGCAGCAGGTCAAGGGTGACCAGCAGCGTGCGGCGTGGCAGCCGCGACGCATAGGCACCGACCACCGGGGCGATGCCCACGTAGGCGACCATCTTGATGGCGAGTGCCGTGCCCAGCACCACGCCGGCACGCTCGCCCGCCAGCTCGCTGGCCAGCAGCGCCAGGCCAACGGTGGTCAGGCCGGTGCCGGTCAAGGCGATTACCTGAGCGCTGAACAGGTGTCGATAACGTCTGTCGCGAAAGAGCTCCACGCGTGCTCCCGGTCGGCATCATGGATGGCAAGCCGCTATCCCGGTGGGGACGCTTGAATGCTTTGACCCTATCCCCCTGGGGGGGATAGGGTCAAAGGCAATTCGCTCAGAACAACGAGGTCACTTGATGCAGGACATGCCACATCGACATCAAAGCCATGACGACGTCGTCAAGCGGCTGAAGCGGGTGGATGGCCACCTGCGTCGGGTCATTGCCATGATGGAAGAAGATCGGCCCTGCGTGGATCTGGCGCAGCAGTTACATGCTGTCGAGAAGGCGGTGTGCCAGGCCAAGCGCACCCTGATCCAGGACCACCTGGATCATTGCCTGGATGATGCCGTGGCGGCGATCGCCCGGGGCCAGCCGGCCTCGCTCGAGGAGTTCAAGCAGATCACCAAGTATCTGTGACCCGAGGAGGGATCGAGTCGGCAGTCGTTACAACAGGCTCACGCCACGACGGTGCGGATTCTGGCCGGGCAGGTACGCAGGCGCTCGATCAGGTCAGAGAGTGCCTCGAGATCGAGGCCTGGGTCGCAGCCGCCGATGCGCTCGAACCAGATTCGCGAGATGCAGAGCGTGTCGGCGGGCGTTTGATGGCGAAGGCGTTGCCAGAGCCGCTTAAGCGTATTGGGGCTCGAAGCCGTCAACACCACCGCATCCTGACGGTGGTGCTCGATGTCCGCCACTGCTGTCTCCAGCCAGCTGGCGGGTATGGTGAGCCATCCGGCCGGAAACAGTAACGCCTCGCCCTGACTGTGGGTGAAGGCAGTATTGAGACGATCTCCCAACGGCGTCTCCTCCATGGGCACGATACGGGCGTCATGCCTGTTCGCCAGACGCAGCAGGCGCGGGTCGTCCGTGTCGTCGGCGACCAGGACTTCCGTATGCAGGTCGTGGCGTTGGCGTAGCGGCTTCAAGGCCACCAGGCGACGAGGGAGGCGGGCACCCACGGAGCGGGCATCGAGAAGAATGCTGCAGACCATCATGCTCGTGCCGGCTCCAGTGCTGAATTGTGCGCTGACATGGCGCCATATCCGGAATCCGCGCATTCTCCCGACTGACGCCGCCATGTAAATGAGTGTAGTTTTTGGTTGTGAAGCGTATCAATGAGAGGCCTGACTGATATTTGTGCGCGTAAATAATGATCCTCCCCCTTTCATCGGGCATGGGGCGCGCCATCCGCGGGCAAAAGTTGCCTCATTGCTTCAATGTGGTGCATAAGGAGTGCTGTTCGCACTAATGCAGTGCGTTGTGGATAGGGGTTTCGCTGGTTATCGTGTCTTTCTGCCGATATTGGTGCAGTTTCCGAACGGAAAGGGTGAAGGAAAGGCGTTTACAATCATAAAGATAGGGAATGAGTGACAGCAAACGGTGCAAACCTGGCACGCTGCCTGCATTCTATCGGTTAAAGCCATGCGTGTGCATGGCAGCCGTGGGCAGCGCTGCCGCGGCATGCTACAACACGCGCTGGGATTTCCGGCGCATTGCATTACATACGCTCAACCTTTCGAGCCTAGCTCACAGCGGAGGACACCATGTCTGCCAAGACTCTCGCCCTGATTGAAGAAAACGACGTGAAGTGGATCGACCTGCGCTTCACCGATACCCGTGGCAAGGAACAGCACGTGACCATTCCGGCCCGTGACATCGACGAGGAGTTTTTCGAGAACGGTCAGATGTTCGACGGTTCCTCCATCTCCGGCTGGAAGGGCATCAACGAGTCGGACATGATCCTGCGTCCCGAAGATGGCACGGCCTTCCTCGATCCCTTCACCGAAGATTCGACCCTGGTGCTGCGCTGCGACATCATCGAGCCGGCCACCATGCAGGGCTATGAGCGTGATCCGCGCTCCATCGCCAAGCGCGCCGAGGCCTATCTGCAGTCTTCCGGCCTGGGTGATACCGCCTTCTTCGGGCCCGAGCCCGAGTTCTTCATCTTCGACGAGGTGCACTGGAAGTCTGACATCGAAGGCTCCATGTACAAGATCACCTCCGAAGAGGGTGCCTGGTCCACTGACCGTCAGGTTGAGGGCGGCAACCTGGGTCACCGTCCGCGGGTGAAGGGGGGGTACTTCCCGGTTCCGCCGGTGGACAGCTTCCACGATATCCGTGGCGCCATGTGCAACACCCTGGAGGCCATCGGTCAGACCGTCGAAGTCCACCACCATGAGGTGTCGAACGCCGGCCAGAACGAGATCGGCGTCAAGTTCAACACGCTGGTCAAGAAGGCCGACGAGCTTCAGGAAATGAAGTACGTGGTGCACAACGTGGCACACGCCTACGGCAAGACCGCCACCTTCATGCCCAAGCCGCTGGTCGGCGACAACGGCAGCGGCATGCATGTCCACCAGTCCTTCTGGAAGGAGGGCGTCAACCAGTTCGCCGGTGACGAGTACGCCGGTCTCTCCGAGATGGCGCTCTACTACATCGGCGGCATCATCAAGCACGCGCGTGCCCTGAATGCCTTCACCAACGCCTCCACCAACTCCTACAAGCGTCTGGTGCCGGGCTTCGAGGCGCCGGTGATGCTGGCTTACAGCGCTCGCAACCGCTCCGCGTCGCTGCGCATTCCCTACACCGCCAGCCCCAAGGGCAAGCGCGTCGAGCTGCGTTTCCCGGACCCGACCGCCAATCCCTACCTGTGCTTCGCGGCGATGCTGATGGCTGGTATCGACGGTATCAAGAACAAGATTCACCCCGGCGACCCCATGGACAAGAACCTCTACGACCTGCCGCCGGAAGAGGGCAAGTCCGTGCCGACCGTGGCCCATAGCCTCGATCAGGCCCTGGAGGCCCTGGATGCCGATCGTGCCTTCCTCACCGAGGGCGGCGTGTTCACCGACGAGATGATCGATGCCTATGTCGAGCTGCTCAGCGAGGATGTCGAGCGTATCCGCATGACCACGCATCCGATCGAGTTCGACATGTACTACAGCTGCTGATCGCAGGCGGCCGGCCGTTCGGGTCTTTCGGTCCGACACGGCTCGCTGCCACGTGCGTTGAGCGAAGAAGGGGTTCCGCCATTGGCGGAACCCCTTTCTTTCCTACACTATCCAATAACGCGATGATGCAATCTCTCATGGCCGTTGCCGTCCGGCACGGCAACGATTCAGGGGGTAGGCATGAACAGGATACTCGTGATTCTGGCGCTGGGGCTCTCGTTCAGCCTTGCGGCTCAGGCTCAGGCTCAGTCCATCTATCGCACCACCGACGCTCAGGGCAACGTGGTGTTCACTGACAACCCTGACCGTGGCGGAGAGGAGGTCGATCTCAAGCCTTTGACCGTGGTGCCCGGTCGCAGCGAGAACCGCGCGAACGAGGCGCCTGCCATGGTCGACGGCAGCGGAAGGGGTGGCGAACGCTCTTCTGCCGATCCAGGCCAGCCCTTCATGCCCTATGACAGCTTCAGGATTCTCTCACCGGACCAGGAAGAGACGCTGCCTACCGGGGCTGCCGGCAACGTTCAGGTCACCCTTGGCATCCAGCCGAACCTGCGCGAGGATCATCGCGTGCGTCTGCTGGTCGATGGCCAGATCAGCCAGTCGGCCATGCACACCGATACCTTCATGCTCAACAACCTGCCTCGCGGGGAGCACGTGCTGCAGGCCGAGCTGCTGGATGCCAGTGGCGCCGTGCGCCATCGCACCTCTCCGGTGACCCTTTACGTGCAGCGGGCGAGCGTCAACCTGCCCCAGAATCCCAATAACCCGGCCAACAATTAGCTTCCCCCTCGCTGGACACATCCGCCGCTGTGTCCGGACGGCACGCACAGGCCCTGTCGCGAGCCCTCGTCTCGCGACGAGGGACGCGATGATGCCTTCGATCATGCCGACCGGGTGAGCGAGGGCCGCGCCTTCGAGCACCTGGAACGATTGCGTGATGATGATCCGCCCGACGCCGGGGACGAGCCGGCGCCGCGGATGCGGCCACCTTCTCGACGGCCTTCCGGCGCCTCTCCCCACCCCGAGCAGCCCTGACACCGGCCAGCATGTGGTTCCTCCTTAACGGCATGCCAGCAGGCGCGCGACGCCTTGGTGCACTAAAGTGGTGCGCAATAGAGGTGCAATGCTGTCTCGACAAGGGCCATGCCGTGCCCCACAAAGTGGCGCACTTCTTGCAGGATTCTTTTAAAGTGCCTCGAGGAGAGGCCCTCAACGCACCGAGCAGGACCTCTGCATGTACCAACGCTTGATGGAACACCTCACCACGGCGGTGCTGTTGCTCGATGGCGAGTTGCGGCTGCGCTGGATGAACCCGGCTGCCGAGGCGCTGCTGGCGATCAGCCTGAGTCGCCTCAAGGGGCTGCCCCTGCCGTCCCTGGTGGATGGCGGCAAGGAGATTGGCGAGCTGCTGGACAAGGCCCGCGACGAGTTCCACCCCTTTACCCAGCGAGAAGCTCGGCTGACCCTGATCACCGGCGAGCTGCTGACCGTCGACTACACCGTCTCGCCGCTCTCTGCCGATGAGCTGCTGCTGGAAGTGGAGCCTCGCGACCGGCTGTTGCGGATCTCTCGCGAGGAAGCGCTGCAGACCCGCCAGGAGACCATCAAGGTGCTCGCCAGGGGGCTGGCCCACGAAGTCAAGAACCCTCTTGGCGGCATCCGCGGCGCGGCCCAGCTGCTGGAGCGCGATCTGGACGATCCCGACCTTCAGGAGTTCACCCACATCATCATCGAGGAGGTCGATCGGCTGCGTGATCTGGTCGATTCCATGCTGGGCCCCAATCGGTTGATTCGCCACGAGCCCCTCAATATTCACAAGGTGCTGGAGCGGGTTCGCGCCCTGCTGCTCGTCGAGCATGCGGGGATATGGATCGAACGCAACTATGACCCCAGCCTGCCGGACCTCGCCGGTGACGAGTCGCAGCTGATACAGGCCGTGCTCAACGTGGCGCGCAATGCCGTCGAGGCCATGACCGAGGCCGACACCGCATCGCCGCGGCTCACGCTTCGCACACGCGCTCGTCGACAGTTCACGCTGGGCGCCGAGCGTCACCGGCTGGTCTGTGAGGTGGCGATCATCGACAACGGCCCGGGCATTCCCGATTCGCTGCGCGAGACCCTTTTCTACCCCATGGTGTCCGGTCGCGCCGAGGGCAGCGGCCTGGGGCTTTCCATCGCGCAGTCGATCCTGCACCAGCACCATGGACTGATCGAGTGCGAGTCCGAGCCCGGCCATACCCAATTTCGACTGCTGATTCCGCTGGAGAAGCGCCATGACTGATGTCGCCCGCGTGGTGGTCGTCGATGACGATCGCGCCATTCGTTGGGTACTCGAACGTGCCCTGGCTCAGCCCGACCTCGAGGTCGAGACTGTCGATCGCGCCGATCGCGCCCTGGAACGCCTCATCGAGGCGCCGCCGGACGTGCTGGTCACCGATATCCGCATGCCGGGGATCGACGGCCTGGACCTGATGGCCAAGGTGCGCGAGGTCCATCCGGAACTGCCGGTGATCGTGATGACGGCCCACTCTGACCTCGACAGCGCCGTGGCCTCCTATCAGGGCGGTGCCTTCGAATACCTGCCCAAGCCCTTCGATGTCGACGAGGCCCTGGCCCTGGTGCGTCGCGCCGTGGCCCATGCCCGCGAGCGGCGACGTCCGGTCAGCGTGCCCGAGGGTCTGGATGCCGAGATCATCGGCGAGGCGCCGGCCATGCAGGAGGTGTTCCGCGCCATTGGCCGACTGTCGCACTCACATATCACGGTGCTGATCAACGGCGACTCGGGGACGGGCAAGGAGCGCGTGGCTCAGGCGCTGCATCAGCACAGTCCTCGTGTTGGCAAGCCCTTCATCGCCCTGAACATGGCGGCGATCCCCAAGGATCTGATCGAGTCCGAGCTGTTCGGCCACGAGAAGGGGGCCTTCACCGGTGCCACCGCCCAGCGCCAGGGGCGCTTCGAGCAGGCCGACGGTGGCACCCTGTTTCTCGACGAGATCGGGGACATGCCTGCCGAGACGCAGACACGCCTGTTGCGGGTGCTGGCCGATGGCGAGTTCTACCGGGTGGGTGGCCACACTTCCGTGAAGGTGGACGTGAGAATCATTGCCGCCACCCACCAGAACCTGGAGACCCTGGTGGAAGATGGACGCTTCCGCGAGGATCTCTTTCACCGACTCAACGTGATTCGGGTCCACCTGCCGAAGCTTGCCGAGCGTCGTGAGGATATCCCGCGGCTGGCGCGTCATTTCCTGGCCGAGGCGGCCAAGGAGCTTGCCACCGACGTCAAGGTGCTGACGCCCGAGGCCGAGGCGCATTTCACCCGGCTACCCTGGCCGGGCAACGTACGCCAGCTGGAGAACACCTGCCGCTGGCTGACGGTGATGGCGTCCGGTCGTGAGGTGCTCGTCGAGGACCTGCCGCAGGAGTTGCGCGAGCCCGGCGCCACTGACGGCAATACCGGCGACTGGCGTACTGCCTTCCGCCACTGGGCCGACCGCGCGCTGACTGCCGGTCACACCCATCTTCTCGAGGAAGCGGTGCCGGACTTCGAGCGAATCCTGATCGAGACGGCGCTCAAGCATACGGGGGGGCGCAAGGGTGAGGCCGCCGAACTGCTCGGCTGGGGGCGCAACACCTTGACGCGAAAATTGAAGACGCTGCTGCCGGCGCTGGCGGAGGGGGAGTAGGCGGTTGCCAAGCACTTGGCTCGAAATCCATCTCGCTCGCGGCGGGCGGTCGAATCTGACAGGTTTCTAGGACAAAAGGCGTATTGTTGATCGCGATGCCACTACCGTAGCGTCGTTGTATAAGCAACCCTTCATTCAACAGGACACCTGATGCCCGTCGCTCCGGAAACCTCACAGCGCCGTGTCCATGTCACCGAGGTGGGGTTGCGGGACGGCCTGCAGAACGAATCCGTCGTGCTCGCCACCGAGCAGAAACTGGCCCTGGCTCACGCGCTGATCGCGGCCGGGGTAGGTGAGTTCGAGGTCACCTCCTTCGTCAGCCCCAGGGCGGTGCCAGCGCTGGCAGATGCCTCATGCCTGGCGTTGAGCGATGGCGATTCGGTGCCCAGGGCGAAGGGGCGATGAGCATGACACCCATTGCTTTCCAGGCATCGGGTTCACTGGCGGGCATCCGCGTCATTGACCTGACCCGCGTCATCTCCGGTCCCTTCTGTACCCAGATTCTTGGCGACCATGGCGCCGACGTGGTCAAGATCGAGCCGCCAGGCAAGGGCGACGTGGTGCGCAGCCAGGGCAATATGGTCAACGGCGAGAGCTGGTACTTCGCCCAGTTCAATCGCAACAAGCGTTCGCTCACCCTCGATCTGCGCAGCAATGACGGCAAGCGGATCCTGCATCGCCTGCTGGAAGGCGCCGATGTCCTGGTGGAGAATTTCCGACCGGGGGTGCTGGGCAAGATGGGGCTGGATGACGATACCCTGCGCGAGCGTTTCCCGCGCCTGGTGGTGGGTCGCATCAACGGCTTCGGCTCTACCGGCCCCTATCGCGACCGTCCCGCCTATGACTTCATCGCCCAGGCCATGAGCGGCTTCATGGGCGTGAATGGCCCGGCCGACGGCGAACCCATGCGGGCGGCACCGCCGATCAGCGACATGGTGGCCAGTCAGAACCTGGCCTTCGGAATCTGCGCCGCGTTGGTGCGTCGGGCCACCACCGGTCAGGGGGAGATCGTCGAGACGGCACTGACCAACGGCCTGATCGCCATGATGGGCTACCTGGCGGCCGAGTTCTTCGCCACCGATCGTGTGCCGGCGCGCACCGGCAACGACCATCCCATGCTCTATCCCTATGGTCTGTTCAGAGCCAGTGACGGTGAAGTGGCCATCGCCCCCAGCAACGACACCATGGTGGAGCGCTTCCTCGGTGCCCTGGACAAGCTGCACCTGCTCGATGACGAGCGTTTCGCGGACAATGCACGGCGGATGGCCAACCGCGACGCGCTGCGCGAGATCCTCAACGACGTCACTGAAACACGCGGGGTCGAGGAATGGATCGAGCATCTTAACCGGGCCGGTGTGCCGTGCGGGAGAGTACACGACCTGCGCGAGACCTTTGCCGACCCCCAAGTGCAGGCTCAGGAGATGCGCCTGACGCTGGAGCAGGCTTCCGGCAAGGTGCCCGTGACCGGCTTTCCCGTCAAGATGCGCGAGGCCCCGGCGACTCTCTACCATCGGGTACCGCGGCTCGGCGAGCATACCCACGAGCTGCTCGAGGAACTGGGCATGACAGCGGATGAGAGGGAGGCGCTGCAGGCTCGTGGCGTTATATGAGCTACCCTGAATCAGGCCGTCTTACGGCGGGGTGTTGCCAGGGCGAAGCCA
>Ga0207414_1000965_pt1 | contig 11354 bp, 10 predicted proteins | sample PonA231FremontCA_2_FD_187269 | JGI IMG/M metagenome (GOLD analysis project Ga0207414, IMG submission 187269) | Marine sediment microbial community from Fremont, CA, USA - Pond A23 Sediment 1 (SPAdes) | ecosystem: Environmental > Aquatic > Marine > Unclassified | place: USA: Fremont, California... | reverse complement strand
GTCGAAGATGATGTCTTCCGGGGGGAAGTCCAGTTCGTCGACCAGAATCCGGTAGGCGCGCTGGCAGATCTCGGTCTTGCGCGCGAAGGTATCGGCCTGGCCGGCCTCGTCGAAGGCCATGATCACGACGGCGGCGCCGAATCGACGACAGGCCGTGGCCTGTTCGCGGAAGGCATCCTCGCCCTCCTTCATCGAGATGGAATTGACGATCGCCTTGCCCTGCACGCACTTGAGGCCCGCCTCGATGATCGACCACTTCGACGAGTCGATCATGATCGGCACCCGCGCGATATCCGGCTCGCCGGCGATCAGGTTGAGGAAGCGGACCATCGCCTCCTCGGACTCGAGCATTCCCTCGTCCATGTTGACGTCGATGATCTGGGCGCCGTTCTCGACCTGCTCCAGTGCCACGTCCAGGGCAGTGGTGAAGTCCTCCTCGACAATGAGGCGCTTGAAGCGCGCCGAACCGGTGACGTTGGTGCGCTCGCCAACGTTGACGAACAGCGCGTCGGCCCCGATGTTGAAGGGCTCGAGCCCCGAGAGACGGCAGGCCCGGGAGCGCTCGGGCACCTGGCGAGGTGCCAGCCCCTGGATGGCGGCATGGATCGCCGCGATGTGCTCCGGCGTCGAGCCGCAGCAGCCGCCGATGATGTTGACCAGCCCGCTCTGCGCGAACTCGGCGACGATGGCCGCCATCTCCTCCGGCGTCTGGTCGTATTCGCCGAATTCGTTGGGCAGGCCGGCGTTGGGGTGAGCCGAGACGAAGGTATCGGCCTTGGTGGCCAGTTCCTCGATGTAGGGCCGCAGTTCCTCGGCGCCGAGGGCGCAGTTGAGCCCCACAGAGAGCGGGCGCGCATGACGCACCGAGTTCCAGAACGCCTCGGTGGTCTGGCCCGACAGGGTCCGACCGGAGGCGTCGGTGATGGTACCCGAGATCATGACCGGCAGGCGTTCGCCGCGCGCCTCGAACAGGGCCTCCAGGGCGAAGATGGCCGCCTTCGCATTGAGGGTGTCGAAGATGGTCTCGATCAGGATGAGGTCCGCGCCGCCCTCGATCAGCGCCTCGGCTGCCTCGTGGTAGTTCTCGCGCAAGGCGTCGAAGGTGACGTTGCGCTTGGCGGGGTCATTGACGTCCGGCGACAGCGAGGCGGTGCGCGAGGTGGGACCGAGCACGCCAGCCACGTAGCGGGGAATGCCGGTTTCCTCGGCCACGGCATCGCAGACCGCACGTGCCAGGCGCGCGGCCTCGCGGTTGAGCTCGGGCACCAAGTCTTCCATGCCGTAGTCGGCCTGGGAGAGGCGGGTGCTGTTGAAGGTGTTGGTCTCCACGATATCCGCGCCGGCTTCCAGGTACTGGCGGTGGATCCGTGTCACCAGATCGGGGCAGGTCAGTGCCAGGAGGTCATTGTTGCCCTTGAGGTCGCTCGCCCAGTCAGTGAAACGTTCACCACGAAACTCCTGCTCGGAGAGCTCGGCATTCTGCAGCATGGTGCCCATGCCGCCGTCGAGCATCAGGATGCGTCGCGAGAGGGCGTCATGGAGGGTGGCGTTCAGAGCGGTAAAAGCGGCGGCCATGGGTCGAATCGATCTCCAGCGGGTGGCAACAGGGGGGAAGTCGACTGCACTGCCGGGCTCCGGCGCATTGACAGGTCATCCGGCAAGTCTGGCATCTTAGCAAAAGCCGAGGCGCCAAGGCAGGGGAAAGGGTAAAACCCAGTATTTCAGTCGGGATTGTGTTGGCTGCGCGGGTCGCTTATCATTACCCATACATCTTCTTGTACATGTCGCGGCGGCAGGTCGGCGCGGCATCACGCGACAGCGAGAGCATCATGAGCGACAGTATCCAGATCACTGACAGCGCCCAGGACTACCTTGCCGAACTGCTTGATAAGCAGAATGTCGACGGCATCGCGGTCCGCATCTTCATCACACAGCCGGGCACGCCCTATGCCGAGACCTGCCTGGCCTACTGCCGTCCCGGGGAAGAAGAGCCCAATGACGAGCTGCTGGAACTCGACAAGATTCGCGTCTATCTGGACAAGAACAGCCTGCCTTTCCTGGAAGAAGCCGTGGTCGACTTCAATGCCGACCGCATGGGCGGTCAGCTGACCATCAAGGCACCCAACGCCAAGATGCCCAAGGTCAATGCCGACAGTCCGCTCGAGGATCGCGTCAACTACGTTCTCTACAGCGAGATCAACCCCGGACTTGCGTCTCATGGCGGCGAGATCAAGCTGATCGAGCTCACCGATGACCAGGTAGCGATTCTGGCGTTCGGCGGCGGCTGCCAGGGCTGTGCGGCTGTGGACCTCACTCTCAAGGATGGCGTGGAGAGGACCCTGCTCGAGCGGATCCCCGAGCTGGTCGGAATACGTGACGTGACCGATCACACTGACACGACCAACGCCTACTATCGCTGAGGCGGCCCGGACTCCATCAGAGCGGCGGAAGCGTTCGACGTCCATTGTGATCTGACGTCACAGCACTGAACCGTCGCTCCCACGACCTCCGCTGACTTTTTACGGTCCTTTCTTCTTGCCCTTCGAAGGCTTCTCACTCGCGGGGCCTTCGCCGTTGCTGGCGTCGTGTTCGGCCTCGCTCTCTTCTTTCTCGTGCTCGTCGCTGGACGGCATCACCGGCGTCTGCCACAGACACTGGGGAAGCTGGGTCTCGAGATCCCGCAGGCGACGCAGCTGTTCCTCCAGCAGTGTTTTCTGCTCATCGATGCGCGCCTGCATCAACACCTGTTCATGCTGGAGGGTGCGGGTTCGTTCCTCGGCCTGGTGACGGGCCCACTCGGTCTCCCGATGCCGCTTTTCCTCCTCGGTCATGGCACCTCGCGCCTCCTGGACCAGCTGCTGCGCCCGTTCCAGGCGGGCCTCGAGCTGCTGCAGACGCTGGGCATGCTGCTTCTCGGCAGTCTGGCGCTCCTGGCGCGCCTCGTCGAGCAACCCCATCAGCCGCGCTTCACTGCTCTCATGACGTTTTTCCTCGCGAGCCAGGTGCTCCTGGTGCTGCTTTGCCTGATCGGTCAGGGCCTGTTGCTGCTCGCGGGCAATACGCTCGTGTTTCTCCTGCAGGCCCGCCAGCTCGGCCTCGAGACGGGTCGCTCGGGTAGCCAGCTTTGCTTCCCGTTCCGCCAGGGCATCGCGCTCCGAGGCGCGGCGTGCCAGTTCACCACTCTGCTCTTCGAGACGCTGCTCGGTGCGCGACAGATGAGCCGCCAGCGCTGACTCACGCTGCACCGCATCCTCGGCTCGTCGCAGAGCCTCGTTGGCGTCCTCGCGGGCCGTCGCTACCCGGCTCTCTGCTTCCTGTCGGTAGTGGGCGAGTGCCTCGTTGGCGGACGCCTGGGCGTTCTCCCACAGCGACTCCGCGAGCGCCTGTAGTGCCTCGGGCATGCCCCGTGGCGCAGGCAGGTCGCGGTTCTCCTCACGCCGTGCCCGCCACTCCCGCAGATGGTCACTGATCGTCGTAAAGCTGCCCGTGCCCAGCGCTTCGCGCACCTTGTGCACGCTCGGGGCTTCGCCTTTTGCCAGCAGGGCCTCGATGGCCCGCTGGACATCCTCGTAACGCACGCCGCTACGCGCCATTGGCCCGCTCCTCGTGGTGGCTTTCCGGACCGTCTGCCGGCTTGTCAAAGGCAAGTATACGCTTTGCGGGCTTGCCGGAGAAGATAATTACGTAGTACATAATATGTAATTTACATCATGATATGGCTTATAAAATCAAGATTACGCGGCTTATCTTGCGTTTTATCGGGGAAGCGCTCGATACTGGCCCGGAAGGGACAAGGGACAAGGGACAAGGCGAGGAGCAATGGATACTACGAAGAGTCCGGCCGAGACCGGTGAGGTGCGCGAGGCGACAACAACGGCACAGGCGCGACACGCGCCATCGGTTGCTACCAGAGAACAGCGGGGCGGCCGTCGCATCACCGCCAGCACGGACGCCGAGGCCGTCGTGCAGTGGCTCGATGAATATCATGCCAGCCCCCGGACCCGGCGCGCCTATCGCCGCGAAGCGCAGCGTCTGCTGCTGTGGCTGGCGGAGCAGGGCAGGGGGCTAGGAGCGCTGCGCCGCGAGGATCTTGACGCTTTCGAGGCCTTCCTGGCCGATCCGCGACCTGCCGAGCGCTGGATCGGGCCGGTACGTCCGCATCAGGATCCGCGTTGGCGGCCTTTCCGCGGGCCGCTGTCGCCCGCCAGTCGCCGTCAGAGCCTGGTGATCCTGCAGGGCATGTTCGCCTGGCTGGTCGAGGCGGGATGGGTGGATCACAACCCCTTTCGCCTGATGCGCGACAAGCGCCGGCGCCTGGACAACCGCCAGGCGAGTATCGAACGCTACTTGGAGCGCCCCCTGTGGGACTGGCTGTGGGCGTGGCTGAACCGGCCGGTCGAGGCGGGCGCCTCACCTCGACAACACTATGAGTTCATCCGCCGCCGCCTGATCTTCGGCTTTGCCTACCTGCTGGCTCCGCGGATCAGTGAAATGCGTGCCGCGCGCATGAACGATTTCCAGCGCCGCGAGGGGCGATGGTGGTGGAACGTGATAGGGAAGGGCGACAGGGTGGCGCGCATACCGGTACCGCCGGACATGATGTTGCTGCTGGGCGAATGGCGCAGGGCGCTGGGCCTGTCGATGGAGCCACCACCGGATGATGCCTCACCGCTCCTGCGGACCCTGGACGGCCGGCGAGGACTGGGTGACAACCGCCTCTATCGGTTGATTCGTGACGGCTTCCAGGAGGCAGCGGCGTCGCTCGAGCGGGAAGGGGGCGAGAGGGCGATGGGCGAGGCAGGGCGACTGCGGCAGGCCACGCCTCACTGGCTGCGCCACACGGCCCTGACTCACCAGGCCCAGGCCGGGGTCGAGTTGCGCTATCTGGCCGCCACGGCCCGCCATTCGCGCCTCGATACCACCGCGCGCTACCTGCATGCCGAGGACGAGGAGTGGCATCGCCAGCAGGCGCAGCACGGGCTCGGGGTCCCCGACGAGGGGCCAACGGGTGTCGGGCATCGAGATGATAGCCGCGAATCGTTATAATGGTGACAGCCAATGCCAGGAGAGATCATGAGCGCCGAGACCACCGCCGAACAGGCCCAGCAGGAGCTTCTCGACGAGTTCGAGATATTCGACAACTGGATGGATCGCTACCAGTACATCATCGACATGGGCAAGCAGCTGCCCGACTTTCCCGACGAGTGGAAGGTCGACGAGCTGAAGATTCAGGGTTGCCAGTCCAACGTCTGGATGCATCATCGTCGCGAGGGCGAGATCCTGCACTTCGATGCCGTGTCCGATGCCGCCATCGTCTCGGGGTTGATCGCCGTGGTGATGCGCATCTACAACGATCGAAGCCCATCGGACATCCGCGCCACCAGTCCGCACTTCATGAAGGATCTCGGGCTCGACAAGCACCTGTCACCGACGCGAAGCAATGGCCTGAATGCGATGCTGGAGCGGATCTACCGCGTTGCGGAAGAGGAAGCCGCCGCCTGATCAGCGATCGTCCGCCGGGATATCGTCCACTCGGCAACGAAACTGATCGTCGAGCTCCGGGTCCTCCCGGCAGAGGTGTTCACTGGGCCCGTCCGGCACCGGGTCAATGCCACCCTCGCAGCCCGGATGGCAGCGAGCGATACGCCGCAGCGCCATGAGGCCACCCCTGATCGGGCCGTGCACCTGCAGGGCCTCTACCGTATAGCTCGAACAGCTCGGCCAGTAGCGGCAACGTGGCCCCAGCAGCGGGCTTACCGTTACCTGATAGACTTTCACCACGCTGATCATCAGCATACCGAGCGCCTGGCTCGACAGGCGCAGCAGACGATGCATTCCGGCGGCCAGGCAGGGCATCCTTCAGCCCTTGCCGTAGAGGGTGGCGGGGTCGATCAGCGGGTCGCTGGCGATACGCGCCTCGTCGCCCTCCAGCACGATGTAGAAACAGCTTCGTCTGCCGCTATGGCAGGCAGGTCCCGTCTGGTCCACCTGCAGCAGAAGCGTGTCACCATCGCAGTCCAGCGCCGCGCTCTTCAGGTGCTGCTGCTGTCCGGAACGCTCCCCCTTGCGCCACGGCTGACCGCGCGAGCGTGACCAGTAGCAGACTCGCCCGGTCCGCAGGGTCTCTTCCAGCGCCTCCCGGTTCATCCAGGCCATCATCAGCACCTCGCCGCTGTCATGCTGCTGGGCGATGGCCGGTATCAGCCCATCGGCGTTGAAGCGAATGGCGTCGAGGATCCCGGCCAGGGGAAAGCGGCTATCGCCGGGAGCGCGTTCGAGGCTCTTGAAGGTATCGCTCATGGAAGCTCCGCTGAGGCAGCAGGGCGCTCGGAGGCCTGTCGGCAGGCATCGCACTGACCCAGCAGCTCGATGGTCTGGCGCTGGACGTCGAACCCCAGCTCCCGGGCGCGCCGAGTCAGGTGGTCGTTGATCTCGTCCAGGTGCAGCTCCTCGACCCGGCCGCAGACGCGACAGATCAGCAACTGAAAGCCGTGGGCATGCTCGGGGCAGGGACAGGCCACGTACGCATTGAGCGATTCGATACGGTGCACCAGGCCCTGGTCGATGAGAAATTCCAGGGCGCGATAGACGGTCGGTGGACGCGCCGCCGCGTGTTCCGCCGCCAGGCGGTCAAGCAGGTCATAGGCCTTCAGGCTGCCTGGGGCATCGGCGATCATCTCCAGCACCCGCCGGCGGATCGGCGTGAAGCGCGTGCCACGCTGCTGGCACTGCCGCTCGGCCTGGCGGATCATGTCGCGGGGATCGGTCATGGCACCTGAGGGATGGAAGAAAAGAAGCCACATTCTACGCGCCGCGCCGGCAAGGGGCCAGCCGCTGTCAGGCTGTCTCGCGCAGCTCGCTGGAGCGGGCAAAATGGTGTTGTGCAAAGGCGACCCTCTCCTCGAGTGCAACGCCCTCCGGCTGGCGTTCGACCAGGTCGAGCCGGGTGCGCAGCCCCTCGCCGTTGGCCATCTGGATGGCCAGCCCCGGGCGAGCATTGAGCTCGAGAAGCAGGGGACCATGGTCCCGGTCGAGCACCATGTCAGTGCCGAGATAGCCCAGTCCCGTCATCTCATAGCAGCCTGCCGCCAGGCGCAGCAGCGTGCCCCAATCACCGATGCGAAGGCTGGCCAGCTCATGTCCGGTATCGGGGTGGTCGTGCCGTGTGCGGTCGAACTGCACGCCGCGAATGGCGGTGCCGCTGGCAATGTCAATTCCCACGCCCACGGCGCCCTGATGCAGGTTGGCCTTGCCATCCGAGGCGGCAGTGGAGAGACGCATCATCGCCATCACCGGATAGCCCTTGAAGATGATGACCCGGATGTCCGGCACTCCCTCATAGGTGTACTCGGCGAAGGAGTCGTCAAAGTTGATCAGTGCCTCGATCAGGGCCACGTCCGGGGAGCCCCCCAGGGAGTAGAGTCCCGAGAGGATGTTGGACACATGGCGCTGAATGTCGGCGAGCGTCAGCTGGACGCCGCTGGGCTTGATGTAGCGATCAGCCTCCACCCGATCATCAATCACCAGGATGCCCTTGCCGCCGCTGCCCTTGGCCGGCTTGATCACGAAACCGGTGTGACCGGCGAGCATGGCACTGAGCTGCTTGATGCCGAACTGCGTGATCACGGTGCCGATCAGCGCCGGCGTGCTGATGCCGTGGGCCTGGGCCAGCAGCTTGGTCTTGAGCTTGTCGTCCACCAGCGGGAAGAGGCGTCGGCTATTGTAGCGACCGATATAGCGGATGTTGCGCCGGTTCATGCCGATGATGCCCTTGGCACGCAGGCTGGCGGGGGTCGTCCACATGGCGTCAGTCCTCCGTCACCGGCTTGAAACGGCGTAATTCGAGCAGACGATATCCCGTGTAGTTGCCAAGCAGCAGGATGATCGCCATCAGGATCAGCTGAACGCCAAGGAAGTTGAAGGTGATGTGGCGGATCCAGGGGTTGGTCATCGCCAGATAGGCCAGTACCGCGGTGAGCAGGCTGCCGCCCCCCTGGATCAGCACCTGCTTGGGACCTTCCTCTTCCCAGAGAATCGACATGCGCTCGATGGTCCAGGAGAGGATGATCATCGGAAAGAAGGTGATGGTCAGCCCGGCGTTGAGTCCAAAGCGATAGGAAAGCACCGAGAACACCGAGATGATGGCGATGACCGTGATGATCACTGCCGTCACTCGCGCTACCAGCAGCAGGTTCAGGTAGGAGAGGTAGTTGCGGATCACCAAGCCCACGGCGACCACCAGCAGGAAGCCGATCAGCCCGGTGATCAAGGTGGTCTGGATGAAGGCGAGGGCGATCAACACCGGCATGAAGGTGCCCGAGGTCTTGATGCCCACCAGTACCCGAAGGATCACGACCATCAGCGCGCCGATGGGAATCAGCAGGATGGTCTGGAACAGTGCCTGCTCCTCGAGCGGCAAGCTGTGGATGGAGAAGTTGATCAGGGTATCGTCGGCCAGCTGGCTACGCACCGCCGCTGCCGCCGGCTGGTTGCGAACGAGCATCGAGAAGCCGACGCGAGAATTGCTGCCGCCCTGAACTTCCAGCACCGCCTGTCCGGCGGATTCCCACAGCAGCAGATTGTCCGGCTGGCCTTCGTTACCGGTACGAGGATCGAACAGCGTCCAGGCCTGATCATCGAACACCTGGATCCAGGGCAGCAGACTCTGCCGCCGCCGGCCGTGCTCGAGCATCAGGCCGCTGACCTCGCGCGCCGGAACACCGGCCTGGTTGAGCAGGCGCACCAGCAGCGGCGTGCGATCGAACTGCGTCAACAGGAGGCGGGCATTCTCGCCCTGGCGCGCCTCGGTGAAGTCGCGGATCAGTTCTCGGGCGAAGGTGAACGGATCGGCACTTCGCGCCCAGGCTCGCTCGATGACCTGTCTGGCCGCGGTGTCATAGGGGCTCTCCCAGACAATGTCACGTCGCAAGGGAGGCGACGCGATCCTGGCTTGACGGGCCTCCGGTGCAACGAGGACCTGTACGCTGTAATAGAGCTGCTGGTCACCGGTCGCCGTGCGGGTAGACCACTCCGCTCGCCGCCCCCCGTTCTCCTCGAGGAAGGCGAGTCCGTAGCCGGGGGAGGCCGTGTGCTCGGTGAGGATGCGATATCCCTGCTGACTCGAGGGAAGCGCCAGGTTGACCTTGACGGGGCCGCCATGCGCGTCGAAGTTGACCTGAGCCTCGATCTCCCAGACCTGGCGCTGTTCGCCCGGCGTCCAGGGCACCTCGAACTGCACATGGCGATGGATGCTCAGGGCGATACCGGCCACCAGCAGGAAGCCAACGATCAGGTAGAAGGGCAGTCGTGACATGGCGCATCCTTGGGACGGGGGATCAGGCGACGTGAGGAACCTCAGCTGCCGGCATCCTGATCGTCGCGATCAGCGGCCTCATCGGCGCCGGCGTCCTCTGTCGGTCGCCCGCCAGGAAATGCGGGACGCGCATGCACATACTGCTCGGCCACGTCGATCACCGCGATATCCATCAGGAAACGGCGGCCAAGCAGCACCGGATGATCCAGATGGGTGCGATCCGTGAGAGTGAACTGTACCGTTTCACGAAGCGGGCCGAGTGTCATCAGGAGGCTGATGACCGGCCGGGAGTCCTCGCCGGAAGCCTGAATGATGCGGACCCGGCGCTCGACCGGCGCCTCGATCCACTCGTCACGCACGCTATCCACCACGACGTCGTCGTCGTTCAGATCCAGCTTGAAGCGTACCCAGTCATCGCCATCCCGCTCGAAAGGGGTGATATCGGTGGCCGATAGCGACGAGGTGGTCGCACCTGAATCGATGCGGGCCTTGAGGTAGGTGCCGATACTGGGTAGACCGACCCATTCGCTGCGCCCGAGGATTTCCTTGTTGTCCAGGCGCGTCTGGTTCTCGGGACACTGGCGGGTTACCTCGGGAGCGCCTGTATCGCGGTCAAGACGTTCCACGTCGTCGCGCAGGTGGCGAAGCTGGCCACTAAGCTCACGCACCTCGGCAGTCAGCGCCTGCTGCTGATGCAATTGCCGATCGAGACTGTCCTGGTAACCGGTCACGCAACGGGACGTGAGAGCATCTTCTAGCTGGTCGATACGCGCCTGGAACGCCGCGTCGGTGACGGCCGGCGGGGAGGTCTCACGGTCGGGCAGCAGCGTACAGCCACTCGTCAGCAGGGCGGCGAGGATCAGAATGCCGACGAATGGCAGGCAGTGACGCATGTTCATGGCTCGAGCATCGGAACGAGGCGTGATCATAAGGAGTTGGCCTCAGCCTTGTCCAATGTCGGTGCAACGCGACAGCAGGAGAGTGTCAGGACCTGGCCATGCAATGCCCACCCATGATTTAACATAATATACATTATGCGAATTTTTTGCTGGTGAGCCCAATCAGCCACCTTGATGCCGATCAAGACAGCTGCCGAATCCCTCGAAACGCCGGTTCATTTGACGATGACTGAACTATTCTGCCACAGGGGGAGCTCGTCCGATGATGGTCGTCAGGACTTCGATACGCACTACTTAAGGGGAACACGATGCAGACAAAGAACCGGCAACCCGCGTTCGTCCTGCTACCGCTGGTGCTGGCGGTATCGGCCGTCAGCAACGCCCAGGCCCAGGCGACCGCCGGTAACGGCAGCTGGACGCAAAACGTCGGTGTGACGGTGGGCAACGAGTATGACGACAACATCTTCGCCGAGCGTGAGAACCGCCAGGATGACACCATCACCGTGGTCTCGCCCTTTGTCGAACTCGTCGGCAAGGGGGAACGCCACGAGGTGCGTCTCTATGGCAACGCCGAACGGGGCAAGTATCACGCGTTCGAGAGCGAGAACTACACCGACTGGCGCGTGGGGACCGAGGGCCGATTCGCCTACAGCGACGCCGGCAGCGTCTTCGGCGGGCTCAACAGCGGACACGGCCACGAGTCCCGGACCTCCCCGGATGCCGTCAACGGCAAGGAACCGACGGTCTACGATCGCATCGGCGCCTTTGCCGGCGTCAACCACACCTTCGGCCTCGTCACCAGCCGCGTCGGGGGCACCTGGGAGTCGCTGGATTTTGATGACGTGGAGGCCGACGGCGGCGCGAGCATCGAGCAGGACGATCGCGACCGGGACCTCACCACCTTCGGTGGCCGGTTCGGCTATCGGCTCTCCGACACGCTGGAGCCGTTCGTGCAGGTGGCCGCCGACCTGCGCGACTATGGCCTGTCGCCTGCCAGCGATAGCCTCGACCGCGACTCCCGGGGCGCCAACGCGGCCGTGGGCCTGATCGCCCGCCCCACCCCATCGCTCAAGGCCGAGGTGCTGGTCGGCTGGATGGAACAGGACTACGACGGGGATGCGCTGGAGGACGTCAGCACCCAT
>Ga0207414_1000963_pt1 | contig 11359 bp, 10 predicted proteins | sample PonA231FremontCA_2_FD_187269 | JGI IMG/M metagenome (GOLD analysis project Ga0207414, IMG submission 187269) | Marine sediment microbial community from Fremont, CA, USA - Pond A23 Sediment 1 (SPAdes) | ecosystem: Environmental > Aquatic > Marine > Unclassified | place: USA: Fremont, California... | reverse complement strand
GGGAATTAATACTTAAGACCGCAGCGTCACATACTTTCGATACCTGTCATGATCCCGTCTGTCTGCTAGACGTTCGATCGATGATTTTCGAGTTGTTGAGGACATGACCTTGCTGCATGCACCACGAAATCCGGGGTCGTTTCCACGGCGCACAGTGTTGCGCTGGGGGCTGGGCCTTGCCATGGCCCCGGCGGCCGCCGCGCGCGCATCGACTGCCGGGGCGCCCCCGATCCTGCGGGTGTCCGGCGATGTCGCGGATGCGCCTGTGACATTTTCCGATGCCGAGCTCATGGCCCTTCCGCAGATCAGCTGGAAAACCTCGACGATCTGGACCAGGGAGGTCACCGAGTTCTCGGGCCCCTCGTTGGAATCGCTGCTGCATCATGTCGGGGCGGGTGACGGCGACGCAGAGTTGCGGGCGCTGAACGACTATTCGGTGACGATGCCCCGTGAGCTGGTAAAATCAGGCGCGCCGATGCTGGCGAACCGCATCAATGGCGCCCCTTTCCCGGTCCGCAGGCGCGGTCCGCTCTGGGTGGTTTTCCCTTATGACGCGGATGTGCGCTTTCAAACCGAAATGATCTACGCCCTGAGTATATGGCAGCTGTCTGAAATCACCGTGCTATGAGCGCCGCGTCAACTGGCCGGTTCCGACATCTGGCCACGGTAGTTTCGGAAACCGTCCGGTCATACGCGCCGCGCCTGACAGGCGCGGTCATCGTTGCCGCGGTCTTTTTCCTGTTGGTAATGGCGGACAGCCTGTACCAGCGGCTGGCGCGGATAAACGCCGCCGAGTCCGACAACCTGATCTGGGTGTTCGCGCAACTGGAAGTCGATGCAAGCAATCTGGACCTCGCGGCGGCCGAATTCGTCCATGCGGAGAGTGAAACGCAATACGCGCAAAGACAGGCAGACCTGCGCCATGCGTTCGACATCTATTACAGCCGTGTCCTGATCGTGGAAAGCGCGATGACGCATCTGGCCCACAATCCCGATGCGGCGGCGCTTTTTTCCCGGGTGCAGTGGGCACGCGACCGGCTGGACAAGGTCGTTTACCGTAGTGACCCCAACAGACGCCAGGATCTTGTCGCATTGCGCGATATGACCCGCTCGAACAGGGCCCTCGCGCGCGAACTATCGGTCGCGTCCCTGCAGGATTCGGTGCGGCAATCCGCAGCCGAGCGCCAGAGCCAGAAGAACACTCTCATCGCCTACCTGGCGGTGACAACCGCGTTGATCGCCGTGTTGTCGCTGTCTCTGGCGATCGTCTATTACCTGTCGCACAAGCTCAAGAGCCGCACGACGGAACTGACCCGGCTGGCGGCCAACCTTAGCAAGATGATCGAGGCGGCCAACGACGCCATCATCGTCACCGACCGGGGCGGTTTGATTATCCAGTACAACCACTCCGCCGAGCGTATCTTCGGCCATGCGCGCAGCGATGCCATCGGCGCGCGCTTGTCCGCGCTGATAATTCCCCCTCAGCATCGCGCGCGACACGATCAGGGCATGCGCATCTACCAACACACCGGGCGCAGTGGGATCATCAACGGCGAGCGCACGGTTCTTCCCGCGATCAACGCGCAAGGACAGGAGTTTCCCTGCGAAGTGTCGGTTGTCTCCGACACCGATATCGACGGCAACCCGATATACGTCTCGTTCGTTCGTGATATATCCGAGCGGCTCGAGGCCGAGCGCAAGCTGGATGCGGCCTTGCAGCAGGCGCGCCGGGATGCGGCGGCCAAGAGCCGCTTCCTCGCGGTCATGAGCCACGAGATGCGCACACCGCTTCACGGCATGATCGCGTCGCTGGGCATGATCGACGGCACCGGGGTTTCCGCCAAGGATCACGAACTGATACAGACGGCGCGCGCGTGCAGCGGCGATGCGCTGGAACAGATCGAGGATATCCTGGATATCGCGCGCCAGGAGGCGTCGGGAGACTACCGGCGCCCCCAGACCGTGTTCGCGCCCACGCGGGTTGCATCCGAGCTTCTCGCATCGCTCAAGCCGCGGGCGGACGAGGCGGGCACGGTGCTTCGCTTGTTGGCGCCCGATGCCGCCACCCCGCGAGAGTTCTCGGGCGATGCCCGCAGCTTTCGCCGCGGACTTCAGAACCTGGCGGTCAACGCGCTCAAGTTCACCCGGGAAGGCGTGGTCGAAATCGCGTTGCGCACTGTCAGGGACGATGGCGACAAGACCACCCTTCACGTCGAAGTCTCCGATACCGGATGCGGCATCCCCGCGGCTGAACAGGAGCGGATATTCGAAGACTTCGAAACGTCCGGGCATCACGAAGGGACTGGATTGGGGCTTGGCATAATGCGGCGCTGCATCGAGCGCATGGGCGGCACCCATGGCATGCACAGCGTCGTCGGAAAGGGCAGCGATTTCTGGTTCGAGGTCACGCTGGAGAACGCGTCGCAGCGACATGCCCCGGGGCCATCCCGCCACGATGGCCACGACGCCGATCGCGGCAGATTTTCCGGGATGTGCGTTTTGGTTGTTGACGACAACCCGGTGAACCTGTCGCTGATGGAAGAAATGCTTGCGCGGCTCGGCTGCCGCGTAACGGCCGCACGCGATGGCATGACGGCCGTCGAGCACGCCCGCGAGACCGCGTTCGACCTGGTGCTGCTCGATATCAACATGCCCTACATGGACGGCATAGAAACCGCAGCCGCGATCAAGCGCACGGGGTGTTGCGCGAAGGCCATATTCATCGCGGTGACAGCCATGGCCACCCGCGAGGACAGGCAAAGACTGCTGGAAATCGGCATCGCGGACATTGTCACCAAACCGCTTGGCCCTGTCGAGCTGACCCGCCGGCTGGGCGAAATCATGCACGAACGCGCAGGGGGCGCGGCGCACGCCGGCGGTGCGGCGACGGCGCAGAACCTCGATGGCATGTGCCGGGATCTGTACGATGCCGTTGGGCCGGATGTCGCCGGCAGGTTCGCCGAGGCGATCCGGGCTGACGTCGAGGCCGTCATCGCCAGCATGGCAGGGGACGAAAACGACAACAGCGATGGCGGCCTTGCCGGTTTGGCGCACCGCGCCGCCGGCTCGGCGGCGGTCGCCGGTATGACAGACCTGCGCGATGCCCTGATCGAGATCGAAACCGCGGCCCGTGCGGGGGAACGCCATGACCTTGAAGAAAAAATACCCGGTTTGCGCCGCCATCTTCTGCCGCTTGCGGCGATAGGTTAGGCAGGTGCGCCCACGGATGCGCCGCTTGCAATAGGGCAAGCCCGCGCGCGCCGACAGGCGATCCTTGCCCGGGTGTCGGCGGTTCGTCCGAAAAGACGGCGGCGCTTGCATTGCCGGGCACACCGCGCCGGCGGGTTTGCCCCGCCGGCGGCGTGGACCGAAGCGGAATTATCAGAACTCCACGACAGCCCTGATGGACTTGCCTTCATGCATCAGATCGAAGCCGTGATTGATCTGCTCCAGCGTCAGTTTGTGGGTAATCATCGGGTCGATCTCGATCTTGCCGTTCATGTACCAGTCCACGAATTTGGGCACATCGCTGCGACCCTTGGCGCCGCCAAAGGCGGTGCCCTTCCAGACCCGGCCGGTAACGAGCTGGAACGGGCGGGTGGAAATCTCGGCCCCCGCCGGCGCCACCCCGATGATGACCGAGACACCCCAGCCGCGATGCGAACACTCCAGTGCGTCGCGCATGACCTGCACGTTGCCGGTCGCGTCAAAGGAATAATCGACCCCGCCGAACGGGTCCTGATCGGTTTTTGTCAGGTCGATGACCCGTTCGGTCACGGACTGGCCGTCCAGCTCCCTTGGGTTCACGAAATCGGTCATGCCGAACTTGCGCGCCATCTCGGCCTTGTCGGAATTCAGGTCCACGCCGATGATCTTGTCGGCCCCCGCCATGCGCAGGCCCTGGATCACGTTGAGGCCGATACCGCCAAGGCCGAACACCGCGGCCGTGGCGCCGATCTCGACACCGGCGGTGTTGATGACCGCGCCGATCCCGGTCGTCACGCCGCAGCCGATATAGCAGATCTTGTCGAAGGGCGCATCGTCGCGCACCTTGGCCAGCGCGATTTCGGGCATCACGGTATGATTGGCGAAGGTCGAACAGCCCATGTAGTGATAGATCGGCGTGCCGTCGAGCATCGAGAAACGGGTGGTTCCGTCGGGCATGAGGCCCTGGCCTTGCGTGCCGCGGATCGCGGTGCACAGGTTCGTCTTGCCCGAGCGGCAGGCGTGACATTCGCGGCATTCCGGCGTGTAGAGCGGGATCACGTGATCGCCGGGCTTGAGCGTGGTGACGCCCTCGCCGACCTCCAGCACCACGCCCGCGCCCTCGTGGCCGAGGATCGACGGGAAAAGCCCCTCGGGGTCGCCGCCCGAACGGGTGAACTCGTCGGTATGGCAAAGGCCCGTGGCCTTGACCTCGACAAGAACCTCGCCCGCTTTCGGCCCGTCTAGGTTCACCTCCATGATCTCAAGCGGTTGTCCGGCCTTCAGGGCCACGGCAGCACGTGTGCGCATATCTTCGATCCTTCCGAATTTGTTTGCCTTGTAAGTAAATTGTATCACAATTCAAGAACAAGTCTCTTTTTATGAAATGATTCGGTCAACATGCATCTGGACCGCCTGATCGCCATCCTGGAAATAGTCGCCGTCGCCGGGCGGCCGGTATCGGCTGCGGAAATCCAGAAGGCGACCGGACTGCCCAAGCCGACCTGCTACAGGCTGGTTCAGACGCTTCAGGATCAGGGGCTTGTCGACACACCGTCAGGGAACGGGCGCGTCGTGATCGGCGAGCGGCTGATCCGGATCGCCCTTCTGGGGAAATCCGACATCGACGTGCGCAGGGCGGCGGCGCCACTGCTCAAGGCGGCGGCAATCCAGTTCAACGAAACCGTCTTCCTTGCCCGTTTTCGCAATGGCCAGGTCGAGATCATACATGTCGAAACGCCCGATGACCCCGGCCGTGCCTTCGTTCACCCCGGACTGGGCGTGCGCCCGATGCATGCCTGTTCGTGTTCCAAGGCGATCGCGGCCTTTACCGAGCCGGAATTCCAGGAGTCGATCATCAGCGGCAGCCTCAAGGCCTATACCGAACACACCAAGACGACCGACACGGATTTGCGGGCGGACTTTGCCCGTATCGCCGCGCGCGGCTTCGCCGATTGCGACCAGGAGATCGACCTCGGCATCGCCAGCGTGGCGGCGCCGGTATCCATCGGCAATATCGGCGCGACATTCAGCGTGGGCGCCGTGGGGCCGATCCGGCGCTTCGCAGATGCATACCGCTCGGAGATCGGGCTGCAACTTGTCGACCTGGCCGACCGCATCAGCGGGGCCATTCAACTATGCAACGTGGCCGAGGTTTGAGGAGGCCGGGCACCACGTCGCCAACAAGAAGGGGAAAGAAACCAGGACGACCCATTTCGGGTTTGAACATTTCAGGGAGGAAAACAAATGACCTTAAGACCGGACCCGACATTTCACGCCACGGCGCAGCTGGCCATGCAGGCCCCCGTGGAAAACTACGGCTTTACCGTGATGCTGAGCCCCGACGGCGCGCAGCCCGACGGCATTGCCGTTGTCGATCTCGACCCGAAATCCGACAGCTACGGCACCATCGTCAACACCATCGTGATGCCCTACAAGGGTGACGAGTTCCATCACTTCGGCTGGAACGCGTGTTCGGCGTCCCTGTCGCCGCTGTCAGGTCACGCCTTTCTGGAACGGCGCTACCTGATCGTGCCGGGCATCCGGTCCTCGCGCATTTACGTGATCGACGTGAAAGACCCGCTCGACGCCAGCATCCACAAGATCATCGAACCCGAAGAGGTTTTTGCCAAGACCGGGTATTCGCGGCCCCACACCATCCATTGCGGGCCCGAGGGCATCTATGTCTCGACGCTTGGCGGCGGCGGCAAGGACGGCACCGATGGCCCGCCGGGCATCTTCATCATGGATTGCGAGACGTTCGAGATCATCGGCCGCTACGAGATGGACCGGGGCAAGCAGGACAAGCACTACGATTTCTGGTGGAACCTGCCGCAGGATTACATGGTCAGTTCCGAATGGGGGCTGCCGCCACAATACGAGAACGGCGTCGTGGCCGAGGATCTGTTGTCGAACAAGTATGGCCATTCGATCCACTTCTGGGATCTGCGCAAGCGCAAGAACATCCAGACCATGGATTTCGGCGCGAACTACCAGATGGCGCTGGAAATCCGCCCCGCCCATGATCCCAAGAAATCCTATGGCTTCTGTGGCGTGGTCGTCGATACCACGAACCTGCAAGGGGTGATCTTTACCTGGTGGCGCGACGATGACGGCACCTGGCAGTCGAAAAAGACCATCACCATCGACCCGCGCCCGGAAAAGCCCGAGAACCTGCCGCCGCTGTTGCAGGGCTTCGAGGCGGTTCCGCCGCTGGTCACCGATATCGACCTCAGCCTTGATGACAACTACCTCTATGTCGCCTGCTGGGGCCTGGGCGAGATGCACCAGTACGACGTCAGCGACCCGATGAACCCGGTGCTTGCCGGCAAGGTTGAACTTGGCGGCATCGCGCGCGGCACGAAGCACCCCGGCGGCGGCGATTTCGCCTTCGGCCCGCAGATGGTCGAGATCAGCCGCGACGGCAAAAGGGTGTACTGGACCAACTCGCTCTATTCGTCGTGGGACGACCAGTTCTATCCCGGTCAGGAAGGCGGCCAGATGGTCATGGCGCATGCCGGCGAGAACGGCGGCCTGACGCTCGACAAGGATTTCTACGTCGAATTCCCCGAGGGCTACCGCGCGCACCAGATCCGGCTGGAAGGCGGTGACTGCTCGACCGACAGCTTCTGCTACCCCAACGTCTGAATGGAACCCGACGCAAGCACGATGACGGCCCTCTGGGGGGGCGTCATCCTTTCGGGGGTTTATCACGGCGTCAATCCGGGCATGGGCTGGCCGCTGGCCGTATCGGCGGGCCTGATGGAGGGCCGGCACGGCGCCATGGCAAAGGCCATCGGCGCGCTGGCGGTCGGGCATCTGCTGGCCATGCTGGCAATCCTTCTGCCATTCTCGATGATGGCCGCGCTGGTAAACTGGCAGACCGAGATACGCGTGGGCGCCGGTGCCCTGGTGATCGGCGTGGGGGGCTATCTGCTCGTCAATCGCAGGCACCCGCGGTTCCTGTCACGGGTTCACCCGACCAAGCTGGTGCTGTGGTCTTTCCTGGCTGCGATGGCGCACGGGGCCGGGTTGATGCTGGTGCCTATCTATCTGGGGATCTGCGGCATCGACGCGGGCGACGGCGGACACGATGCCGCGCGGCAACTGATGGGGCAGAATATCGCCTCGGCGTTGATCGTGGCCCTGGCCCACACCATCGCCATGACCGTTTCCGGCGCAGCGATCGCCATGGCGATATACTTCTATTTCGGGCTGAAATTCCTGTCGCGGACGTGGTTCAACCTCGACGTGGTCTGGGCACTGAGCCTTGTCCTGGTGGGGATATTCGGGATCTACACGGCGCTTCGGGGGCATTGATCGCACCGGCGCGGGGTTGCGCGGACCGCCCCCGATCGTGAACGCGCTGCGCCGTTCACTCCGGTCCGCTGGCCGGCGGCGGACCTGCCTTGGACACCGGATGCAGGGGCCGGGTCGCGCTTGGGGTCTGGATGCCGGGGTCGCCACACGCCCGCCAGCGCCGGATCACACGGGCTCGGACTTGGTGGGCTTGGGGGATTTCTTCGCTGCTTCGGCGGTTTCGCCCATCGCCTCGGCCTCGTTCGTGGCGGCAACATTCGTGCAGCGGGTCATCATTTCCATGTAATCCTTGGCGTCATTCGCAAGGCGTTCCATCGAATGCGCCTGCCAGTCCGCGATGACCTTCATTGCCGCCGCAGGATCGGATGCCCCGTGTGATGCGATTTCCTGACTGGCGCGCAGGGCGGACTGGGTCGCTTCATGCCGACGCTTCAGCCACGCCGATGAGAATTTCTCGGCTTCGCCAAGCATGCGATCCTGCGCTTGCCAGAAGTGCCGGGCCTGCGACCCCATCGCCGTGTTCGCCGCGAACATCGTCCCGATGGAATTCATCGGTTCGAATATCCCCTTCAGGGAAGTGTCGGATTTGGCCATGGTCGCTTCCTTTCGTGTCGGGTTTGCAGATCGTAAATACCATATCGCGCCGGGGGGCGCATTAACCCGGATCAATTCCGAACCGCAGGGAACCAAAAGCCACCCGCGGAGTTGACCCGTGGGGTCGCGTCGTGGCCGCGCAAATCGCGTAGGGTCAAATCTGCAAGTGGGCTCTGCCTTTACGCTGACGAAAGAGGGTGAAATGATCCGTGACAAACCAACCGCTCCAGCCGTGGCAGGGGGGCTGCCGCCGGCACCCGGGAAGGCCGTGCGCGACAAGCATCGCGTCTTGATGGAATTGAACCCCGATCTGCGCGAGCAACGCGCCAAACCGGGTGATACCATCGTCTACGAAGGCGACGTCGCCAGTTTTTTCCTCTTGGTCGTCAAGGGTTGGGTGTCGCTGACGAAATCTCTCGAGGATGGCGAAACGCAAATCATCGATGTCCTGATGGATGGCGATTTCGCGCTGATCGCCGCCAACGGCGCAACGATGCTGCCCTATAGCGCCGAGGCGCTGGACCACGTGCGCTATTTTGTTTTCACGGAGGAAATGATCAACGGTCCCCAGCCCGAAGCCGCCGCGCTGCGCAGCCACCTTGCCGCAAACATCGCGGTCACGCAGTCAAGAACCGCAGAGTTGCTGCTGCGTCTCGGTCATGGCACCGCGGAACAGCGTGTTTGCTATGCCTTGCTGGAGCTTTTCCTCAGGCTGGAAGCGGTCGGAAAGACGCAAGAAGCCAATTTCAGCATCCCCATGACCCAAAAGCAGCTTGGGCAGTTCACCGGGCTGTCAAACGTGCATATCTGCCGCACGTTGCGCCGGTTCGCCCGCAATGGCCTGATTCGGACGAAAGGCCGCACACAAGTGGAGATCATCGACCTCCAGGCGATCTGCCGCATGGCCGATGTGGACCTGGAAGCCCTCCGTTCCGAGATCATACTCGACAAATCCGCCTGACGCCTGTCACCGGAATTCGACGACCTCTCCCAGAACTTCGCCGGCGGTGATCTCGCTGGCATCCCGGGCGATGTCCCCGACCGATACGATGCCGGCAACCTCCCCGGCGTCGTCAAGAACGATCAGCCGGCGAAGCTGGTGATCGCCCATGATCCCCGCCGCGTGTTCGATGCTGTCGGTCTCGCGGCACGTCACCACGGGTTTGGACATGATTTCGCCGACCGGCACATCGGCCGCCGCGCCGGTTCCCGACATCACCCGAAGCACCAGATCGCGGTCGGTGATGACCCCCGCCAGTCGACCGCCCTCGAACACCGGCAGCAAACCCGTGTCTGCCGCCTCCATCAGCGCGGCAGCCGCGCGCGCCGATGTTTCCGACGTGACCTTGGTAATCGATGGTTGCAAGATCCCGGATACACTCATTGCAGACAACTCCAGACCTCAGTCTTCGTATCGTAGCGCGTTTTCACCATGACAGGCATTAACCGGGGTAAAACGCCGGGGGCACGCCCTGTCGCGGCGCGCCCCCGGAGCGATGCGAGGGGCGGCGCTATTGCGCGGTATAGCCGCCGTCGATCACCAGTTCGCTGCCGGTGACGAATTTCGCGTCGTCGGAGGCGAGATAGGCTACCCCGGCCGCGATATCCCCCGCCTCGCCGACATGGCCGACAGGGTGCAGCTTGTCTAGTCCGGCGCGGAAGGCATCCACGCCCTCCTCCGATTCCTGCCCCATCTGCTCGACAAGCGGCGTCCATATGAAACCGGGATGAACCGAGTTCACGCGAATCCCTTCCTTGGCGTATTGAATCGCGTCGGTCTTGCTCATCTCGCGGACTGCGCCCTTGGAGGCGTGGTAGGGTGGAATGTCCGGAGCCCCGATGATGCCGTAGATCGAAGACAGGTTGATGATGCTGCCGCCACCCCGCTTGCGCATGAGAGGAATGGCGGCACGGGTGCAATAGAACACGCCATTCACGTTCACATCCATCACCTTGGCCCAGTCTGCGGACTTGTGCTGGTCGGTCGGGGCGTTGCTGCCGGAGATACCGGCGTTGTTGACGATCACATCAAGCCCGTCGTGTTCCTTCGCAACGGTCTCGAATACGGACTCCACTTGCGCCTCGTCGGTGACGTCGAGGTGGTGATAAACCGCCTTGCCGCCGTCGGCCATGATTTCATCGACCAGCGCCTGACCGTCCCCGTCGGTCACGTCGGTGGCGGCCACGACGGCACCCTCGTCGGCCAGACGTTTGCAGGTTGCCTTGCCGATGCCGTGGGCGGCCCCGGTCACCAGGCAGGTTTTTCCTTCGAGGCGTGTCATGCTGTACTCCAATATGTGCGTTTCGATTCGGTGAGCAGCGGTAGCCCGTGTTGCTCTGCCGGAAGGCCATCATTGGCGGCACTTCGGGGCATTAACGCGCGTTAATGTTGCTCCATGGGGGAAATGCGATGCCGTATCGCACCGAGGCGAAGACAGGGGCAGCGCATGAACAACGGATCAAGGGCGCAGGCGGCAGGGCAGTGCGAAGACCCCTTGCATGGCACAGGCGCGGAGGACGTGATCGACGCCCAGGGCGTCGATCCCGATCACGGCCTGTCCCCCGAAGAGGCCCGCGCGAGGCGCCGCGAACATGGCCCCAATCGCCTCAAGGCCACGCAACGCAAGAGCCTTTGGACGATCCTTCTCAACCAGTTCAAGAGCCTTGTCGTGATCCTGCTCTTGCTGGCGTCCGGCGTGGCGCTGGTTTTTGGCCAGATGGTCGAGGCCATCGCGATCTCGGCGGCGCTGGTCATCAACGCCGCGATCGGATTTTTCACCGAACTGTCTGCGGTTCGCTCGATGGAGGCGCTGCAAAAGATGGGCCAGGTGACCGCACGGGTCATGCGTGGCGGTGAGCAACGGGAAGTCGAGGCCAGTGAGCTGGTTCCCGGTGATATCGTCCTGTTGCGGGAGGGCGAAGTGGTATCCGCCGACATGCGGCTGATCGAGGCTGAAACCCTGCAAACCAATGAATCCGCGCTTACCGGAGAATCCGAACCGGTCACCAAGCAGACCGACCCGCTACAAGACGATGACCTGCCCCTGGCGGACCAGCTCAACATGGCCTTCCGAGGCACCGGCATCAGCCGCGGCGAGGGGCGCGGTGTGGTCGTGGCCACCGGACCGAAGACCGAGATCGGCCAGATTTCGGAGATGGTGGAACAGGCCGAAAAGGACACCGCCCCGTTGCAGAAACGGCTGGAAGGGCTGGGTAAGCGCCTGGTCTGGCTGGTCGCGGG
>Ga0207414_1000962_pt1 | contig 11363 bp, 11 predicted proteins | sample PonA231FremontCA_2_FD_187269 | JGI IMG/M metagenome (GOLD analysis project Ga0207414, IMG submission 187269) | Marine sediment microbial community from Fremont, CA, USA - Pond A23 Sediment 1 (SPAdes) | ecosystem: Environmental > Aquatic > Marine > Unclassified | place: USA: Fremont, California... | reverse complement strand
GGCGTGCGTGAGCGCGTCGCCGCCCGCCAGGGCATCTCGCTCGAGGCGTTACTGGTCGACGCCGGGGCCGACAGCCTGATGGCGCTCGCGCTGCGCACGGTAGCTGACCCGGGCAGCACGGTCGTCGCAACCGCCGGCACCTACCCCACTTTCGGCTACTTCGCCCGGGGCCAGGGCTGCCGCCTGATTGAAGTGGCGTATGCCGACGCGCCGGGCCGGCTGGCGCCGGACCTCGACGCCCTGGTCGACGCCGCCCATCGTGAGGGCGCACGGCTGGTGTATCTCGCCAATCCTGACAATCCCAGCGGTCACCTGCATGATGATGCCGCGATACGCCGGCTACACGACTCGCTGCCCGATGACTGCTGGCTGCTGCTCGACGAGGCCTACCACGACTTCCGCGACGACGCCGACGGCGCATTCGGCCGCCAGGTGCTGCCCGGGGTGATTCGTCTGCGCACCTTCTCCAAGGCCCACGGCCTGGCGGGGCTGCGCATCGGTTACGCCATCGCCGAGCCAGCAACGTTGGCAATGATGATGAAGGTGCGCATCCACTATGCGGTCTCGACGCTGACCCAGGCCGCCGCCGAGGTGGTGCTGGACCACCCCGAAGAAACCCGCGCCCACATCGCCGCGGTGGTGACACGCCGCGAGCGTCTCGCCGAACACTTTCGGCGCCTCGGCGCCGACGTGCTGCCCAGCGCCACCAACTTCGTCGGCCTGCGCCTGCCCAGCGCCACGCTGGCCGGCCGCGTGCATCAAGCGCTGCTTGACGAAGGCAAGCTGATCGCCCGACCTGCCCACCCCGACCTCGGCCACGTGCTGCGCATCACCGCGGTGGAGGATGCCCTGGTACCCGGGCGCCTGCAGGCACTCGAGGACGCGCTGCGCGGCGCGTCATGACAGGCATCACTTCTCATGCTCGGCCGGCGCACTATAGTTGAGTGTATTGCCACCGCCTGGCGCGCCAACTCGCGCCGAGCCATGACCCTCGACTGAGGCTAGGAGCCCGATACAATGCCAGGGACGTCTCGCCCGCATTTCGCCTGCTGCCCCGACCCCGCCTGCCTGCCACGCTGGCCAACCCTGTGCCCGCCGCCGGAATCGCGCTCATGCCGCTTGCCCTGATCATCCTCCTGCCGCTAACGGGGGCGCTGCTGCCCGCCCTGATGCCGGGACGTTCAGCGCGCCTGCTGGCCTCGGTCGCAGCGATTCCGGTGCTGCTCAGCCTGCTGCTGCTGCTCAGCCAGCTGCCGCACGTCATGCAGGGTGGCGAGGCTATCGTGCAGCAGCTGAACTGGCTGCCGGCGCTGGGCCTCAACTTAGCCCTGCGCCTCGACGGCCTGGGCCTGCTGTTCGCGCTGCTGATCACCGGCATTGGCGCACTGATCCTGCTCTACGCACGCTACTACTTCGAGGGCAACACCGCCTCGGCGCGCTTCTTTACCCTGACGCTGCTGTTCATGTCCGCCATGCTCGGCATCGTGCTCTCCGAAAACCTGCTGTTTATGCTGATCTTCTGGGAGCTGACCAGCCTGGTCTCCTTCCTGCTGATCGGCTACAACACCGACCGTCAGGGCGCTCGACTGGGGGCTCGCATGTCGCTGGTGATCACCGGCGGCGGCGGGCTGGCGCTGCTCGGCGGGCTGATCCTGCTGGGCCAGGCCGCCGGTGGCTACGAGCTCTCCACGGTGCTGGCGGCGGGCGACCGCATCCGCGCCCATGAGCACTACCCGCTGATCCTCAACCTGATACTGCTGGGCGCCTTCACCAAGTCGGCCCAGTTCCCCTTCCACCTCTGGCTGCCTCACGCCATGTCGGCCCCGACCCCGGTCTCGGCCTATCTGCACAGCGCCACCATGGTCAAGGCAGGGCTGTTCCTGCTGGCCCGGCTGCATCCGGCGCTGGGCGATACCGCGGCGTGGTTCCACCTGGTGACGCTGACCGGCATGCTGACGCTGATGGTGGGCGCCTTCGTGGCCATGTTCATGCATGACATGAAGGGGCTGCTGGCCTACTCCACCGTCTCGCACCTGGGCCTGATCATGCTACTGCTGGGCCTGGGCACGCCCATGGCGCTGGCCGCGGCGCTGTTCCATCTGCTGTGCCATGCGCTATTCAAGGCGCCGCTATTCATGATGGCCGGCTACGTGGATCGCGCCACCGGCACGCGCGACATGCGACGGGTCAACGGCATGTGGCGCGTCATGCCGGCCCTGATGGTGTTGACCGGGATCTCGGCCGCCGCCATGGCCGGCCTGCCGCTGATGAGCGGCTACTTGAGCAAGAAGATGCTGTTCAACGAGAGCCTGCTGGTGACGCAGCCGGAGTGGGCGGTGGTGGTGATTCCGGCCTGGGTGACCCTGGCCGGGCTGTTCTCGGTGGCCTACTCGATCCGCATCTTCCACAACGTGTTCTTCAACGGCAGGCCCATCGACCTGCCCATCGCCTCGCCCCGCGGTCCACGGGCGGCGGCCCTGTCGCCGCTGGTGGTGCTGACCCTGGGCACGCTGCTGGTGAGCCTGATGCCGGAGTCGGCCTACCTGGCGCTGGTCCAGCCGGCCTTTGGCGCGGCGCGCCAGGTCCTCGTCGAGGCCTATGACTTCTCGACGCTGGGCGGACGTGTGCCCATGCTCATGAGCCTAGTGGCCCTGGCCGGCGGCATGCTCTTCTACGCCATTCGTGATCCGCTGTTTCGCCTGCACGCCCGGCTGCCGGAGGTCGACGCCAAGGAGATCTTTGACTGGATCATGCGCCGGGCCATCGCGCTTTCCCAGCGCCGGGTCTTCCAGCTCGAGAACGGCTCGCTACAGCGCTACCTGGTGTTTATCCTGCTCAGCGTGCTGGTCATCGTCGGCCTTGAACTGATGGGCGTGGATCACTGGGACGGCGGCGTGGCCCTGGCGCCACTCGACCCCCTGACCCTGCTGGCGGCACTCCTGCTCTGGCTGGCGGCGATCGGCGTGGTGGTCTATCACCACCACCGCCTTCCGGCCCTGCTGCTGCTCGGCGTCACGGGGCTGTTCGTCACGGTGACCTTCGCCCGCTTCTCAGCGCCCGACCTGGCCCTGACGCAGCTGATGGTGGAGGTGATGGCGGTGGTGATCATGATGCTGGCGCTCTCCTTCCTGCCCCAGAAGTCGCCCAGGGAGTCGTCCCGCACGCGCAGCTGTCGCGATCTGGGCATCGCGATGCTGATTGGCCTCGGCGTGACGGCCTTCAGCTACGCCATCCTGACCCGGCCGCAAACCACCATCGCCGATTTCTTCATGGCCAACAGCGTGCCCGGCGGCGGCGGCACCAACGTGGTCAACGTGATCCTGGTGGACTTCCGCGGCTTCGATACGCTGGGCGAGATCACCGTGCTGGGTATCGCCGCCGTGGCGGTGTTCGCCTTCACCCGCGACCTGCACCTCAAGGCGCGCGTGGTGGACACACATCCCGGGCACTGGGTCGCCGAACCCCATCCGATCATGCTCAGCACCGTGGCTCGGCTGGTGCTGCCGATCGCCCTGCTGGTGTCGGCGTACATCTTTCTGCGCGGCCACAACCTGCCCGGCGGCGGCTTCATCGCGGGCTTGATCACCGCCGTGGCACTGACCCTGCAGTACATGGCCGGCGGACTGGTCTGGGCCCAGGCCCGCATGCTCACACCGTTCCGCCCGCTGATCGGCGCCGGCCTGTTGATCGCGGTGCTCACGGGCCTGGGCAGCTGGGTGTTCGGCTACCCGTTCCTCACCTCGGCTCACGGCCACGTCAGCCTGCCGCTGATCGGCGAGTTCGAGCTGGCCACCGCCATGCTCTTCGATCTCGGCGTTTATGCCACCGTGGTCGGCTCGACGCTGCTGATCCTGGCCAACCTGGGCAAGCTGATGACCGTGGCCGGTCCCGGCAAGGAGATCGGCTGATGGAACTGCTCTATGCGATCACTCTCGGCGTGCTGACCACCTGCGGGGTCTACCTGCTGCTGCGGGCACGCACCTTCACGGTCATCCTCGGGCTGACGCTGCTCTCCCATGCCGTCAACCTCTACCTGTTCGCCTCGGGACGCCTGACCGCCAGCGCCCCCGCGATCGTCGGACTGGCGCCGACCGCGGCCGACCCGCTCCCCCAGGCGCTGGTGCTCACCGCCATCGTCATCGGCTTCGCCATGACCGCCTTCGTGGTGGTGCTGGCCCTGAAGGCCGCCGTGGAGCTGCGCAACGACCACGTCGACGGTGAGAATCCCGACGAGGATCGCGCATGAATCACGTCCTGATCCTGCCGATCCTGCTGCCGCTGATAACCGGCGCCGGTCAGCTGCTGTTCTATCAGGCACCCTTTGCCCTGCAGCGCCTGCTGGGCTTCGCCAGCACCTTCTGGCTGGTGCTGCTGGGGGTCTGGTGCCTGCAGGTCGCGGGCAGCGGCGAACACCTGATTTACCAGCCGGGCGGCTGGCCGGCGCCTTTCGGCATCGTGCTGGTCCTCGACCGCCTCTCCGCCATCATGCTGGCACTCACCGCACTGCTGGGCTTCTGCTGCCTGCTCTATGCCAGCAGCGGCACCGACCAGCGCGGCGCGCACTTTCATGCCCTGTTTCAGTTCCAGCTGGCGGGGCTCAACGGTGCCTTCCTGACCGGTGATCTGTTCAACCTGTTCGTGTGCTTCGAGATCCTGCTCATCGCCTCCTATGCCCTGCTGCTGCACGGCGGCGGTCGTGCCCGCAGCCGCGCCGGGCTGCACTACGTGATCATCAACCTGGTGGGCTCGGCGCTGTTTTTGATCGCGCTGGGCACGCTGTATGGGCTTGCCGGCACCCTCAATATGGCCGACCTGGCCCTGGCGGTGGCCCAGGCCCCGCCGAGCGATGCACCGCTGCTCGCCGCCGCCAGCCTGCTGCTGCTGGTGGTGTTCGGCATCAAGGCGGCCATCCTGCCGCTGCTGTTCTGGCTGCCGCGCGCCTACTCGGCCGCCAGCGCGCCGGTCGCCGCGCTGTTCGCGATCATGACCAAGGTCGGCATCTATGCCATCCTGCGGGTCTTCCTGCTGGTTTTCGCCCTCGGCGAATCGCCGCTCAACCACACCGCCTGGGGCTGGCTGTGGCCGCTGGCGCTGCTGACCCTGGCGCTGGGCGGCGTCGGCGTGCTGGGCTCCAATAGCCTGCGCACCCTGACCGCCTATCTGGTGATCCTCTCGGTGGGCACGCTGCTGGCCACCATCAGCTTCGCCACCGAGGCAAGTCTCGGCGCGGCGCTATTCTATCTGATCCACAGCACCGCCATGACGGCCGTGTTCTTCCTGCTCGCCGACCTCCTAGGCCAGCAGCGCGAGAAGGGCTACGACCGCTTCTCGGCCGAGGGCCCCATCGGGCACCGCTGGCTGCTGGGCACGCTGTTCTTTGTCGCGGCGATTGCCATGGTCGGCCTGCCCCCCTTCAGCGGCTTCGTCAGCAAGGCGTGGATCCTCCAGGCCAGCGCGACGCAACCTCAGGGGCTCTGGCTATGGGCGGTGCTGCTGGGCGCCACCCTGCTGACGCTGATCGCCGTCAGTCGCACCGGCAGCAGCTGGTTCTGGCGCCCCGGCGACATGGCCAAGCCCTATCCGCTCGAGCGCGGACCGCTGACGCTGGTTGCCGGCATGGTGGGCCTCAACGGGCTGCTGGCGGCATTCGGCGACCCGGTCATGCACTATCTCGAACTGACCGCGGTGCAGTTGCTCACCCCGCAGGACTACATCGCCGCCGTGCTTCCCGAAGGCCGCATGACGGCCCAGGAGGGTTCGCCATGACCTCGTCCCCCCGTTCCCGGCAGTTCTGGCTGCCGCGTCCGCTGTTCTCACTGTTCCTGGCCGTGCTGTGGCTGCTGATGGTCAACGAGCTCAGCGTGGCGCATGCCCTGCTGGGGCTCGCTTTGGGCGTGGCCATCCCCTTTGTGACCCACGCCTTCTGGCCGGAGGAAACCCGCATCAAGCGGCCGCTGCGGCTGCTGCGCTACCTGCTGGTGCTGCTGGTGGACATTCTGCGCTCCAACCTGGTGGTGGCCCTGCGCATCCTGCGCCCCGCCCGACACCTGCAGCCGGGCTTTTTCACCTACCCGCTGGCGCTGGATGACGACTTCGCCATCACCATCCTGGCCAGCACCATCTCGCTGACCCCGGGTACCGTCTCGCTCCACCACGATGCCGACGCCAACACCCTGCTGATTCATGCGCTGCATCTGGAGGACGAGGCCGGGGCCATCGCGACCATTCGCGAGCGCTATGAACTGCCGCTGGAGGAGGTCTTCCGATGATCGCCGTTGTCGTGCCGATTGCCATGGCTCTCTTCGCCATCGCCGTATTGCTCAACTGCTACCGACTTGTCGTGGGTCCGGACATCGTCGACCGCATCCTGGCGCTGGATACCCTGATGATCAACAGCATCGCGCTGATCGTGCTGGCCGACATCTGGATGGGGCTGGGCATGCTGTTCGAACTGGCCCTGCTGATCGCCCTGATGGGCTTCGTCAGCACCGTGGCCATGAGCAAGTACCTGCTGCGCGGAGACGTAATCGAATGACCCACATCGACATGCCCTGGCCCCTGCAGCTGGTGGTGGCGCTATTCCTGCTGTTCGGCGCGCTGGTGGCGCTGATCGGCTCATGGGGGCTGGCCAAGCTGCCCGATTTCTACACGCGCCTGCACGGTCCTACCAAGGCCAGCACGCTCGGCGTCGGCTGCACGCTGATCGGCTCGCTGCTCACCTTCAGCCATCAGCAGGACGGGGTGTCCGTTCAGGAAGCCCTGGTAACGATTTTCCTGTTCGCCACGGCCCCGGTCAGCGCCCACATGATGGGCAAGGCCGCCCTGCGCCGGCGCTTGAAGGGCGTGCCGGGAACCCGCAACATACCCGAACGTTAGCGGCCAAGATATCGAGCACGGCAATACATCAGTGTTTCCCTAGCGCTTCTATGCTGGAAGGGGACTGTCCATCCGACATGCCAGCGTCACCGTGGCGTAATAGGCCATCAGGCATGCTGAATGGGCTCGTCCCATCCTTCCAGTTCAAGAAGAAATGCGAGGCCCCATGAAGATACCCTCCTCGATGCTCCCCATCGCCTGCCTGGAGCTGCTGTTGCTGGCCCCTTCCACCGTCGCCGCGCAGGACGAGATCGCCGCCGCCAGCCAAGTTACCCTAGGGCCCCGTCCGCTCTTCCTGGTTCAGGACATGGACGAGGAGACCCAGCGCTCCCGCGAACTCAAGGCCGAGCTCATGCGCTGCGCGGCCAGCACTGACGACTGGCAGCGCAGTGACTTCAGCATCGGCCACCGAGGTGCGCCCATGCAGTTCCCCGAGCATACCCGCGAGGCCTACCTGGCCGGCGCGCAGATGGGTGCCGGCATCCTGGAGTGCGACGTCACCTTCACCGCCGACCAGGCGCTCGTCTGCCGCCACTCGCAGTGCGACCTCCACTCCACCACCAACATCGTCGCCACCGAGCTGGCACATAAGTGCAGCGTGCCACCGGCCTTCAACGAGGCGGGTGAGCTGACCAATGCCGAAGACATCCAGTGCTGTACCAGCGACATCAGCCTGGCGGAATACCGCACGCTCCAGGGCAAGATGGAAGGCGCCAACACCGAGGCCAGCAGCATCGAGGCGTACCTCGACGCCACCCCGAGCTGGCGCACGGACCTCTACAACTCGCGTGGCACGCTGATGACCCACGCCGAAAGTATCGAGCTGTTCAAGTCACTGGGCGTAAAGATGACGCCCGAACTCAAGTCGCCGAACGTCGAGATGCCCTTCGACGGCATGAGCCAGGCGGACTATGCCCAGAAAATGATCGACGAATACAAGGCGGCCGACGTACCGGCGAGCGACGTCTATGTCCAGTCGTTCAATCTCGAGGACGTACGCTACTGGATCGACAATGCGCCCGAGTTCGGCAATCAGGCCGTGTATCTCGACGACCGCTACAGCCAGGACGACTTCGACCACACCGACCCGGCCACCTGGTCGCCCAGCATGGAGGAACTGGCCGAGCAAGGCGTGCAGATTCTCGCCCCGCCGATGTGGATGCTGCTGGCCTCCAACCCCGACGCCGGTGACGACGAGAGCCGTATCGTGCCTTCGGTCTACGCCGAACGCGCCAAGGCGGCCGGGCTCGATCTCATCGCCTGGACCTTCGAGCGCTCCGGCCCGCTGGCCAGCGACGGCGAGTGGTACCACAGCAGCACGGATGACGTAATCGATAACGACGGCGACAAGCTGCTGACCCTCGACGTGCTCGCCCGTGACGTCGGCATCATCGGCCTGTTCAGCGACTGGCCCGCCACCGTCACCTTCTACGATAACTGCGTGAACGCGAAGAGCTGAGCCAAACCGCCGGGCCGCCTCCAGCGCGGCCCCGGCACCGTTGGTTTGCCGGCAATCTCCAGCAAGGCCAGAAGCATCTCACCTCCAGGTTAGCGATCGTCACTCAGGCGTTATAGACCACCCGCTCCAGCTCGCTGATGTCATAGCCGCCCAGCGCCTCGGCGCGCTCGGCAAAGCGCGTCTCACGGGCGAAGGCCAGCAGCCGCTGGATCGGCGGCTCGAAATAGCTTCGCCGCCGGAGGGCCAGGTCGAAGGCCTCCTCATGCAACGCCACGAAAGCCAGTCCCTGACGGCGAGCCGCCGCCTCGACGCCTAGCCCCGCATCCGCCTCGCCTTGGCGGATCGAGAGCGCCAGATCATCCTCGTTGAGCGACGGATGGCGGGTAAAGTGCAGCCGGCCGGTATCGATCCCCGCCCGGGCCAATAGCCAGGTCAGCAAGCGCTGGGCCCCGGCATCTGGTTGTCGATGAGCCACGCGCACCCTGTCCCTGGCCAGATCCTCGAGGCGAGTGATGCTCAGGGGGTTGTCCGGTGCCAGCAGCAGCCCCTGGCGACGCCTCGCCCAGCGCACCATGACCAGGTCTCGCATGCCGCCAAGCCCCAGGGTCTCGGGCCGGTTGTAGCTTCCGCTCTGGGCGTCCATCAGGTGCATGCCCGCCACCATCACCTCGCCGTCTAGCAGACGCCGCACTCCGTCACCACTGCCGTGGCAGAGCAGCGCCAGTCCCGCCCCGCTCTCGCGCACCGCCCACTCCAGCAGCGGGTCCTGGCTGCCCGCCAGCACCACGGGCACCGGCCGGCTGCTGGCCCGGTCACCCTCCAGGTGGCTCATCAGCCACAGATCGATGCTCTGGCGCGGAAAGAGCAGCTTGCCGGTCACGCGCACGCAGGGCATCGCTCCCTGGCGCACCAGGTCATAGACCTTGCGCTCCTTGAGGCGCAGGTAATCGGCCACTTCGGCGGTGGTCAGGTAAGTACGGTAGGCACGTTCTCGGTCGGTCGGCATGCTGCAAGCCCCTTCGTGGCAACACGAATGTCTTACTACTGCATAAGACTGCATGAATTACTGCGTTGGATGCGCAACCGCGCGTTAACGCACATGATGCAGGGATACCGCAGGAGAGCCCGATGTCCGACGATGCCAATGCCTTCCAGACCGCCCTGGCGCTGATCCTGGAGCACGACCCCGATCTGATCGGGATCGTGGCGTTGTCGCTGCAAGTTTCGCTCTCCGCGGTGCTAATCGCCGCGCTGCTCGCCCTGCCGCTCGGCGCGGCCCTGGCGCTGTGGCGCTTCCCCGGCCGCGCCGCGCTGATTGTGATGCTCAACGCCCTGATGGGCCTGCCGCCGGTAGTGGCCGGCCTGGCGGTCTACCTGCTGCTGTCGCGCGCCGGGCCGCTGGGCGAGCTTGGCCTGCTCTTCACGCCCGGCGCGATGGTGATCGCCCAGGTGATTTTAGTGCTGCCGATTCTGGCCGCCCTGACCCGCCAGCAGATCGAAGCGCTGCACGACGACTACCGCGAGCAGCTCGCCTCTCTGGGCGTATCGCGGGTGCGGCGTATCCCGACATTGCTATGGGATGCCCGCTTCGCGTTGATGACGGTAATGCTCGCCGGCTTTGGTCGGGCCAGCGCCGAGGTGGGAGCGGTGATGATCGTCGGCGGCAACATCGACGGCGTCACCCGGGTGATGACCACCGCCATCGTGCTGGAGACCAGCAAGGGCAACCTGCCCCTGGCACTGGGGCTGGGCATGGTGCTGCTGGGGCTGGTCGCGTTGGTCAACGCGGCCGCCCATATCGTCGGCGAATCGGCGCATAGGCGGCTGGGATGAACGAGATGACCCGCCTGGACGCCACCGCCATTGCCCCGCTGGCCTTAGAGGGCGTCGGCTTCACGCACCGCGGCCAGACCCTGCTGCAGCCGGTCGACCTGCGCCTGGCGGGCTGCCGGCGAACCCTGGTGATGGGCCCCAACGGCGCCGGCAAGAGCCTGCTGATGCGCCTTGCCCATGGCCTGCTGGCGCCGACCAGCGGCCGCGTAAGCTGGGAGGGAACGCCACCGCGTCAGGCCATGGTCTTCCAGCGCCCGGTGCTGCTCAAACGCTCGGCCCTGGCCAACCTCACCTATGCGCTGGCGATCACCGGGACGCCGCGACGCCGGCGCAAAGCGCGGGCCCGCGAGGCACTGTCGCGCTTCGGCCTGGACAGCCTGGAGGCACGTCCGGCACGGGTGCTGTCCGGCGGCGAGCAGCAGCGACTGGCGCTGGCCCGGGCCTGGCTGACCGAGCCTGACGTGCTGTTTCTCGACGAGCCCACCTCGGCGCTGGACCCCGCCGCCATCAAGGCGGTGGAGGATGCCGTGCGCGACTTTCACCGTCGTGGCACGCGCATCGTGATGACCACCCATGACCTCCAGCAGGCACGCCGGCTGGCCGACGACATCGTACTGCTCTACGACGGCCGGCTGATCGAGCATAGCCCCGCCGAACGCTTCTTCGAGGCCCCGCGGACGCCGGAAGGCAGCGCCTTTATCCGCGGCGAGCTGATCTGGTAGACCGCTGACGCCAACCCGATACCCTTCACGCCGCCCGCCACGCCACGCAAAAAAGGATGAGCACCATGAAGACGCTAGGACTCACTATTGCCGCTGTCGGCCTGAGCGGGCTTGCGCTGGGCGTCTCGGCCCGGGACGAGGCACCCGCCATCATTCTGGCCTCCACCACCTCCACGCAAGCCTCGGGGCTGTTCGACGCCATCATCCCGCCGTTCACGGAAAAGACCGGCATCGAGGTGCGCGTCGTGGCGGTGGGCACCGGCCAGGCCTTTGAGATTGCCCGCCGCGGCGATGCCGACAGCCTGCTGGTGCACGACCCCGCAGGCGAAAGGCGCTTCGTTGCCGAGGGCTTCGGCAGCCAGCGCGCCGACGTCATGGTCAACGACTTTATGCTTGTCGGCCCGGCGGACGACCCGGCTGGCATCAGTCAGGCCGAGACCGTGGCCGGGGCCCTGTCGCGGATCGCCGAGGCC
>Ga0207414_1000957_pt1 | contig 11384 bp, 10 predicted proteins | sample PonA231FremontCA_2_FD_187269 | JGI IMG/M metagenome (GOLD analysis project Ga0207414, IMG submission 187269) | Marine sediment microbial community from Fremont, CA, USA - Pond A23 Sediment 1 (SPAdes) | ecosystem: Environmental > Aquatic > Marine > Unclassified | place: USA: Fremont, California... | reverse complement strand
GGGCAGCAGCGCGGCCAGGCCGCCGAGCCCCCAAAGGGTCGCCAGCAGCCAGCCGTGAGCAGCGCTGCCCTGTGCTGGAACGACGGCGCGATGAAGTAGCCAGAACAGCCGCAGCTTCAGCAGGCCCGTCAGCATCCCGCTCAGGATGATCGGCCAGGCGAGCAGCGTTGCTTCATTCAACGCCGCTTCCATGCCCGACTTCACCGCCATGCCGGCACCGAGTGGTATCCCCGCCAGGGTGATGGCCGGCAACGCCAGAGCGCATAGCAGCACGCCGCGTTTCTCTGTACAACACGCCGCCAGACCCGCGCCGAGGAAGAGCGCCGCCTTGGCCAGGGCGTGGGCGGCCACCAGCGTCAGCAGAGCCGGGAGGGCGGCGAGGTGATCCAGTTGGCAGAGCCCGAGCAGGGGCGGTGGCCAGCTACATCTGGCTGACGCTCGACCAGGCCAGCAGCGGCTTTGGGGCGGCCTGGGTGAGACCCCACAGGGCCCCATAGATGGCGCCGCCCAGACCCGCAACGACCAGCACAAGCCCCAGTCGACTCCCGAGCTCCGCGACGGGCATGAGCAGTAGACCTCCTAGGCGTTCATCCGCGCAAAGTCCAGCAGCCGTATTATGTCATTAAGAACATCTTCGGCTATCGGAAGATTCGCTATTAGGCTATTAGGGGTTGGCCAAGAACTAGGAACCGCGCCATTTTAGCCCTCGGCAACTTCCTACTGTTGGGAAGGTGCCAAGGTAATGCTGACCAGACCAGTGTGTCTTGAATCTTTCCTGACAGCCGGACAACCCAGTTGTCAGGAAAATCAAGCCACTTGAGTGGTCATGTAAAGATCGCTAAAGGGGTAGTCTGGTCAGGTTGGATGGAGCAGCTAAGAGAACAGAATACTTCGGCTGTTCCTTATTTTGGCCGCATTGCGCCCGTAAGAAAAATGACAATTTCTGTAAATTTAATTACATAGATTTTATGAGCATGTAGAACTATGGTTGAATAATAGCAATCAAAAAAGAAGACATTAATGGAAAATATATCTGCGATTGCAGTTCAACACTCCCCTTTTGAAATGGAATATAGGGAGCGAAATCTCGATTTTATAATATCCAAAATCAGATACCACGCTGAACTTGGAGCAGAGCTGATAGTATTTCCTGAAGTTGGAATCACAAATTTCTTTCGGCATGAACCAGGTGGTTTAGAGAAGTATTGGAGTGAAGGTGCAATTAGCTTGCAATCTAAAGAGATAAAAAAAATTGAAGAGGTGGCAAAATCTTGTAACGTGTACACAGTAGTTGGGTTCGCCGAAAAGTCTGAATCAATTGGTATTATATATAATACTGCAGCACTTGTAGGGCCAAAAGGTATTGAAGGAGTTGCTAGGAAAAAATATATGCCGGGGCTTGAAAAATCATATTATTCAAGAGGCGGAGTAAATGAAGTTTTTGACACTGAAATTGGGAAGATTGGAATAGTAATATGTTATGATGCTATGTTTCCTGAAAATTTTATTAATTTGTCAATGAAAGGAGCTGAAATAATAGTCATCACATCTTCTATTTGGGCTGGTGGTGATAAGGGTGGGGTGGGCGATAAAGAAAATAAGAAAAAATATTGGACTGTTTTGCCCATAGTTTCAGCTGTTCAAAGTCAAACGTTTATAGTAAGTGCTAATGCGTGTGGTAGCTTAAATATGGGATCTGGAATCGGCACTTGGGAGCGACTCGGTTTAAGTAAAATTGTTTCACCAACGGGAGAAATACTTTCAGAAGCAAGGATTGAAAACGAAGTTGATTTAAGAGCAGATTTAAAAGTTGATAATATGGTAAAGGCAAGAACTAGCTATCGTTTCGTTAATGATAGGCTCCTATATGGTGCAGATAGCTGGTGGTAATTAACAAGTCCAATTGATCAGAGGTATAGCAATGAAAACATCAATTAAGGCACTCACCACTGCCATCGCTATTTCCAGTGCAGTTCCTGGTATGCTTTTGGCTGAAGATACAGTAAAAATTGGGGCTTTGCATGATTTAACTGGTAGCTTTAATATTTATGGTATCCAGCAAAGCGAGGCCCTAAAGTTGGCAGTAAAGAAAGTTAACGAAGACGGCGGAGTAAATGGCGAAAAAGTTGAAGTTATAGAGTACGATACACAATCGGACGATGCGCGTTATACGCAATACGCAAACACTTTGATAATTCGCGATCAAGTAGCAGCCATGTTTGGGGGGCTTGCAAGCTCATCAAGAGAGGCTGTGCGACCAGTAGCGCATCAAAATGAAACAATTTATTTTTATAGCGCATTATACGAAGGTGGAGTTTGCGATAAATACACATTTCTTACTGGGGTGACGCCTTCACAGCAATTAGGGGTGATGCTTAAATGGGCAAAAGAAGAATATGGCGATAAAGTATATGTAGTCGCGCCTGATTATAACTTTGGCACCATTTCGGCACATTGGGTGAACGAGTATGCTGAAGAGTATGGGCTTGAGGTAGTTGGTGAAGATTTCTTACCTGTCTCACAGAGCGACTTTTCTTCAACATTACAACAAATTCAAACTTCTGAGCCTGACTTTGTTGTGGCACTGCCCGTCGGCTCTCGTCAAACGTCGTTTTATGAGCAGTTTTCTGCCGCTGGACTGAAAGACAGAATCGGAATAATTTCAACCAACTATGGTTCCGGAAATCAACAAGTTGTTGTATCTGCAAATGCCGGTGAAGGAATTGTAGCGTCACAAAACTATTTTCAGGTGGTTGATACTGAAAGTAACTCTGAGTTCCTTGAAATGTGGGAAGCAGAATATGGTGAGATCTCTGATCCCATCATTTCGGAAGCTAATGACACATGGAATGCTGTAATGCTTTGGGCTGAAGCTGCTAACAGTGCAGGTTCCAGTGAGTCAGATGCAGTTATAGACCAGCTTTTGAATGGTGTGGAGCTGGATAGTCCAGAAGGAAAAATAAAATCTCTTCCCTCTAACCATCTGATGCACCAAGTCTACTTGGTAGAAGGTGATAGTAATCATAGCTTTAACGTGATTACGAAATATGAGGATGTTATGCCTGAGTACGAGCAAAGCGTATGCAACCTGTTAGAAGACCCTAGTGTCTCTAGACAGTTTTCACCGGGATCTTAAGTTCTGGATCCATCATGGCGGCCATGTGCCGCCATGATTAAGGGTGAGAATAAAAAGGAACAGAGTATGGATTTTGCACAAATAACCTTTACGGGTTTAACGACGCTGTCTTCAATTAGTATACTGCTAATTGCCACTTTAGGATTAGCTGTCATATTTGGAATGATGGGCGTGATTAACTTAGCTCATGGCGAGTTCATCATGCTTGGGGCATTTGTGACTCTCTTTTCGACCCAAGCGGGTGTGCCATTTGTACTGTCGTTAGGTTTATCATTTGTTGCTTTAGCAATTTATGGTGCTGTTATCGAATATATAATCATAAGGCACTTGTATGGCAGATTGTTCGATACACTCCTTGCCACATGGGGCATTGGCTTGGTCATGTATCAAGGTGCAATACTTCTCTTCGGTTCATATACATCAGGTATCGGGCTACCGGCAGGAACTATAGGCATCGGAAAGTATACGATGTCTAGTTATTTCGGTATATTAATTTTAGTTTCTGTCATATTGACTGCGACTGTTTATTTAATTTTTGTTAAAACGAAGTACGGCGTTATGAGCAGAGCTGCTATTCAGAATCCTCAAATGGCTGGATCAATAGGAATCCCTACTAAAAAAATTAATACCATAACCTTTTCATTTGGATCGGGTCTGGCTGGGTTAGCAGGGGGCTTGTTAGTTCCTGCATTTCCCGCAACTCCCGATATGGGAGTCGCCTTTGTATCCAAAGCATTTTTGGCAGTTGTGACAGCAGGTCCGATGATTATTTCAGGTGCGGTTACAACGTTGATAGGGGTAGGGGGTGTATCCAGTATTAGTGGAATTATCTTCACCTCAGTTATAGGTGACGTAGTGTTTTTTACAATAACAATTCTGATACTTCGTTTTTTCCCCACGGGTGTGTCCGGAGGTTGGCATGGTAAGCTTTAACTCAGGAGGAGAGGCCGGAAAAAAAATGAAGATCAGTGCTTCATTTTGGTGGCTTTATCCTTCAGTATTTTTTTTATTGGCATTAATCTTTGCATTAACTACAAGCCAATATCTGGCATATCTCGCTACATCATGGGCTGTTTTTGGTCTTTTGGCATTTTCCCTAGATATTATATGGGGAAAGGGTGGTGACTTAAGCCTGGGCCAGACCGTTTTCTTTGGGGTAGGTGCATACACGTATGGAATAGTTGCCATTAACCTAGCTCCTGTTCTTGGTAACTCTTTACTGTTAGCTGTGCTGTTTGGTGGTCTGTCTGGTGTGTTGGTATCTGGGATAATAGGATATTTTATATATTATGGAAGGTTGGGGCCACTTCAGACGACTATTATTACCTACACGATGGTTTTGATAATGGCTACAGTGGCAATATCTACTAGCTTTGAGCTTGGTAGTGCTCGTGTGGGAGGTGCAAACGGGATGACTGGCATTCCACCTCTTACAATTGACATTTTGGGCTTCAATTCTTTAACAAGACATGGTGCATTGGTAGCAACTTTAACAATTATTTTTATTGTTACTTTGGTTGTTGTTGCAGTTTTGAAAAAGCCTTTTGGCTTAGTCATTGATGGAATCAGACAAGATGTTCTTAAGACAGAGTTGCTAGGTTACGATGTACGTAAGTACAGGCTAGCCCTGTTCACAATTGCAGGTTGCGTCGCTGGTGTCGCTGGTGGCTTGTATTCATCTTGGGCGGCTTATGTTAGTCCGAGTATTTTTGCCGTGACACAAGCTCTTCTAATCCCCATATATGTACTAGTAGGTGGAAGAGGGTCTTTATATGGTGGTTTTTTGGGAGCCTTATTTATAGGATGGCTCACTTTTTGGTTGGGTGGAGGTGTTGCGGGAGGTCAAACAACATTAATACTCGGTGCTATATTAATACTTTTGGTGTTATTTGTACCCAAAGGCGCCTCAGGTTTAATTAATTCTATTATTGGAAAGACGATGAGAAAGACACATGCTCCTATTAATGAGGAAAGTATAGCGCCTGATCTCGAAAAACTAAATTACTTTCTTGAAGAGCCTGAAGAAAAAAAGGTTATTTTAGAAACCAAGGGGTTGAACAAGAAGTTTGGAGGCGTTGTTGCCACAGATAATGTGAATATGTCGTTTTATAACAAAGGTATTCACTGTTTGATTGGGCCCAATGGGGCTGGAAAAAGCACATACCTAAATACATGTATTGGAGTGATAAAACCTGATAGCGGTTATATAGTTTTCAAAGATGAAAAAATTGAAAAACTTGAGCCATGTCAGCGTGTCCAGCTTGGAATGGGTATTAAATTGCAAGTTGCTAAAGTTCTAGAGGAAAAGACAGTATGGGATAATTTATGGCTATCCTCGTACAGCAAAATTAAAAACAAGGAAGAGGCCAATGACATAGTTATGTCAGTTTCTGATATCATTGGCCTGCGGCATAAACTATATGTTAATGCCGAAGAACTTTCCCATGGTGAGCAACAGTGGCTTGATATTGGAATGGTTTTAAGTTTAAAACCGGAGATTATTTTCCTAGACGAGCCCGCGGCTGGTATGACAAAAATAGAAAGAGATAGAACTGTTAATATACTTCATATCTTGTCTAAATTTGTCGGAGTTGTGGTTGTTGAGCACGATATGGATTTTATCAGAGCACTTGAATCACCCGTGACTGTGTTGCACCAAGGTGCAGTATTCACCTCTGGCTCCATCGAAGAATTACGCCAGAATCCAGAAGTGCTGGATATCTACCTCGGGAGACAAAAAGATGCTTGAAGTAAAAAATGCCCAAGGTTCATATACTTCTGCAAACGTTATAAATAATATAAACATAGATGTCAAGGAGGGAGAGATAAAAGCCATTCTCGGAAGAAATGGCGTGGGAAAATCGACTTTGATGCGCTTCTTGGCCGGAGTCTTACCGAAAAGTAGTGGTGAGGTCTTATTTGATGGAGTGAAACTACCTGAGCTGGCAAGTCAGCGAGCCAAATTGGGTATAGCTTATGTTCCACAGGGCAGAGAGATCTTTCCTAGGCTAACTGTTGTAGAAAATATCAAAGTAGCAGCATTCGCATGCGGTCACGATGGTGATGAAGGTATTCAGGTTGCTTTCCATAAGTTCCCCGCACTTAAAGAGCGTGCTCATGTAATGGGTGGAAAGCTAAGTGGTGGCCAACAACAGATCCTTGCTTTGGCAAGAGCATTGGCAATGAAGCCAAAGCTGATTTTGTTGGATGAACCTACTGAAGGAATACAGCCTACGATAATATCAGAAATTAATGAAATACTCTTAAAGCTTAATCACGAAGAAGGGATCACAGTACTCTTCACAGAGCAAAATCTCGATTTTGCTAAGGGTCTGTCAAAAACTTGTTACTTGATGGACAAGGGTACTATCCAAATGGAAGTGCCTATTTCTGATCTTGATGTTGGTAGTGATCTCGTCCATGAAATGCTTGGGATATAATTATGTCTTCAAATGATAAAGAAACGACTTGCTTAAATAGAGGATTTTCAAGCGACGCTTACACATCAGATGAAATCTCTACGATCAACAATTTACTAACATATGTGGCGGAAATAAAATTTATTCCAGAGGATCTTTTGGCCGATTCTCCTGGTGTTAAATTTATGCCTCTTTTAATGTATCGGGAAGAGGTTGAAGAAAATGTCTAATATTTCTAGCATACATGAAATATCCAAAAGTCTTTCTAGAGGTGATTACAGCTGCATTGATATAGCTAAAGAGGCTATTTCACACATTTCAGAATTGAATGGAGAACTAAATGCATTCGTAGAAGTTAATGAAGAACGAGTTCTGGAGAATGCTAAATATCTGCAAGAAAAATTAGCGGCTGGGCAGGATGTTAGCTTACTGCACGGAGTTCCAGTAGCAGTAAAAAATAATATTGATATTCAAGGATACAATATTAGTGCATGTTCTAAACCGTTACATGGTAGGTACGCCGCTTCAGATGCAGCCTGTATAAAAAAGCTAAAAAAAGCCGGAGCCCTTATTATAGGCACCACAAATATGCATGAGTTAGCGTATGGTGGTACAGGCGATATTTCATCTTGCACTCCGGCTAAAAATCCTCATGATATAACAAGAATTCCTGGTGGTTCTAGCAGTGGCTCAGCAGCAGCCGTTGCTAGTAAAATGGTTCCTCTTTCTTTGGGGTCAGACACCGGGGGGTCTGTAAGAATTCCAGCCTCAGCCTGTGGTGTTGTTGGCTACAAACCAAGTATTAATTTAATTGATACAGTCGGTGTATTACCTTTGTCATGGACTTTGGATCATGTTGGTACTATAGCAAATAGTGTATCTGACGCTGCACTGGGTGCAGCTTTTTTAATGAGCAGCACGAGCAGCATTAGTCATCAAATACTTAATTCTTTCAAAGAAATCTGTGCAATACCTACGGAAACTGAGCATCAGTGTAAAGTTGCTTTAATCGAAATTGACGGCATGCCATTGGCGTCAAATGTTAATAAGGTAATTAATGATTCTATTAAACTAATTTCTACTTCCAATGTGGTGGTGGAAAAAGAGTCTCTAAAATATTCCGTAGAAAGCCATGTTGCTTGGCTTAATATTATGTACCCTGAAGCATCATCTTTTTATGTTGAGAAAAGAGATTGTGACTATACTTCTTTCTCATCGCCTACAAAAGTACAGCTTGAGGCGGGTATACACATCTCTGCCTTGGATTATTTAAAAGCCCAGCGCTTTAGAGCGATGTTCAGTGGCTACTTTAATTCTTTTTTTGATAGATATGACTTCGTCATTATGCCTACATTACCTGTTGTGGCTCCAAAATTTAACGATAAAACTGTGACTTTAGGGGATAAGGAGGTAACTGTTCAAGATGCAATGACATTTGCCAATTCTATAGCTAACATGGTCGGCTGCCCTGCTATAACCATTCCTGTTGGGTTTGACTCAAAAGCCATGCCAGTAGGTCTTACAATATTAGGCCCTTTCAAAAAAGATCTTTCATTATTAAAAATGGCTAAAGAAATAGAATCCACTCTTTCTTAGTTTTTTTAATGATTTTAGCGGATGAGTTTGAATGGTTAAAAAATTGAATATTTCATTTTTAAAAAATCCATTTATCACTCATCCGTTTTAGTTGAACATATCGTAGTCTGAGTTACAGTGCTCCAAAATAAAATCCCATACCTTTTTTACCGGCTTAAACCTATGTAAGTCACTGTTGCTAGTGATCCAGTATGTTCGCTCAAAGCTGGTGTCGCTAGCTACTCTGGTTAACTTGGTGCTTTGTGATGCCATGTAAAGTGGAAGTATCGCCAATCCAACGCCTTGCTTTGCTGCTTCAATTTGCGCCATTATACTAGTGCTTCTAAATGAGTAGTCTAAGTTTTTTGATACTTCATCATGGTATCTTAGCTCATCTGTAAAAAGTAAATTATCTATGTAGCCTACCCATCTGTGGTCTAATAGATTGCTAGTCTCTATAGGCTTGTTATTTTCTATATATTCTCTACTTGCATAGATCCCCAATGTATATTTAGTTAGCTCTTTCCTTATTATGTATTCGCTAGTTGGGCACTCAAGGCTAATGCTTATGTCGACAGTTTTCCCGGTTATATTTGTTATTTTCGGAAGTGATATGTAGTCTATATCAATATTTTCTTCTGTTGCTAGCCTGCTTATCTTTTTGGCTAAGTAGTAGTTACCAAGCCCTTCAGTGATCCCAACTCTGACATGCGGCCTGGATTGCAAGTCTTGGCCGGCTTCTCTTATTCCACTTAAGATTGCTCTCTCCATTTTGTTAGCGTAATTTAATAATATTTCACCTTCTCTTGTTAGATAGTATCCAGTAGGCTGTTGAGTAAAGAGCTTTGTTTTTAAGCAATTTTCAAGAGCTGCGATTCTATTTGCAACTGTTACATGGGATGTGTTGAGAATATCCGCTACTTTGCTTAGTCTTTTATGTTTCGCTAAGTAAATTAAATATTTTAGGTCATTCCAGTTAGTTGCAATGGTTTTAACATGTTCTTCCATGGTTGCACCTATTTTTGGATGACTTTGAATAGCTTTACACAATAGTCTAATTCTGCTCAATAAGTTTGCCTATTAAATTTTTAAAAGTCAATCCTTCATGCGCCATGTAATTGCATTGCTAAGTTTAAGCCAGTTTTTTCGCCCTAAATTAGTATAATCTCTAGGGGCAGTCAATCTTCCGAGCGCGTTTAATTTATGATTTAAGACACGTAAATATTGCTTATGACGACCTAGTCATTTCACATTTACGATTCCATGTGGCAGGCGAGCTTTATTTGTCATTAGTTATTACAATGTGCTCCGAACCCAATTTTTTTCACTGGTTGTCCATATTGTGCTGGAGAGACATGCCTGAACACGCTGATCTTTGAGGACATCAATGCCTGGCTGGCCGAGCAGGGCCTGTTCATGCGCGAGGGATCTATCATCAACGCCACCATCGTGGCGGCGGCCCCTCCAGCAAGAACAAGGCCAAGCAGCATGATCCAGAGATGAGGCTGGCCCAGAGAAGGGCAACCAGTGGTAAGTTGGTCATGAAGGTCCTATCGGCGTTGTTGCGGTCACCAGACTGTCCCACAGTGTCGCTGAATCCTCAGCCAACGTTGCTAATATCATCATGTCTAGCCATCTTATGCGTGACGAAGACACACAGCTATACCGCGATGCCGGCTATACCGGCATGGGTAACTACCCATGCCCTTCTCCCCATAAATCGGTCTATCGTCAATGTGATATTTCCGCTACGCCTTACCTGATATCCGGAGATCTTGTGATGAAAAGTAATCGACACATTGAAGAGCAGGTCATCTCTACCCTCAAGTCGCATTAACGCGGCGTTGATCTTGCCCAGCATTGATGGACACCGATCTAAGCGATCATTCGGGCCTCGAAGGTCTCCGGTCTGATCATCCCGATGGCACTGTGCCGACGCTGTCGGTTGTAGTCCAATTCAATGTACTCGAACACCTGCCTCCGCATGGCTTCCCGGGTCGCGAATCGCTCGCCGTGAATGGCTTCGACCTTGAGACTGTGGAAGAAGCTTTCGGCGCAGGCATTATCGTAGCAGTTGCCCTTGGCGCTCATGCTGCACCGGAGATCGTGCCGAGTCAGCATCGACTGGTATAGGGGCGAACAATACTGGCTATCACTGTCACTATGCCCGATGACTCCTTTGTGCGTTTTGCAGCTCCACAGCGCCATCTGGAGGGCGTTGCCGACTAGGTCAGCCTTCATGCGCTCGCTCATCGCCCAGTCGATCACCTTGCGTGAATACAGGTCAATCAGCACTGCCAGGTAGAGCCAGCCCTCACCGGTCGCCAGGTAAGTGATGTCGCCGACCCATTTTTGGTTCGGTGTCGTAACGCTGAAGTCCTGCCCCAGCTGATTCGGTGTGACTGGCAGGCTATGCCGTGAGTTCGTCGTGGCCTTGAACTTGCGAGCGGTTTTCGCCTGCAGGTTCTGCCGACGGAGGCTGGCAGCCACTGGAATACGCGGCCGAGCAATTGCGCGGCTGGACGCCGTGATGCGCCTGCCTCTGGTGCGCATTCTGCTCGATTCGCTGGCATGGCCGCTGCGAGTGCGCCTCGATGCGCTGGTGCCGGCGCGGATCGCCGTACCCAGCGGCGCGACCCATCGGCTGGACTATACGCCCTGCCTGTCGGGGAAGCCCCCGGTGCTGGCGGTAAAGCTGCAGGAGGTCTTCGGCTGGCAGGCATCACCGACGGTGCTGGCGGGCCAGGTGCCGGTGCTGCTGCATCTGCTGTCGCCGGCGCGCCGCCCGCTGCAGGTCACCGCGGATCTCGCCAGCTTCTGGGCCAACGGCTACCCGGCGGTGCGCCGCGAGATGCGCGGCCGCTACCCCAAGCACCCCTGGCCCGAGGATCCCACCACCGCCGAAGCCACCGCCCGCACCAAGCGGCGGAGTTAGCGTGGGTCACCCCAGCCCGGTTAGGCCCAGCAGCAATGCTGTCAGCCCCAGGCATACGCCGAAGGCGGGCCAGGGCATCAGCCAGCCGTCGGCCCGGCGTAGCCACCAGTCCCAGCGGCGTGCCTCGCGCCTTGTCCTCATTCTCCGCGCTCAAACACGCGCCTGACGGCGCCAGCGCTGCACGGCCAGTTGCTGTTGCAGCGGGGTAGCGAGCATCAGCCCGGCCCCCAGCGCCAGTGCCGTAAGTGCAGGCAGCAGCCCCTTGAGCCATCCACCCGGCGAGGCCAGCAGCTCCTCCGGGCGCCGACAAAAGCCCAGG
>Ga0207414_1000953_pt1 | contig 11394 bp, 8 predicted proteins | sample PonA231FremontCA_2_FD_187269 | JGI IMG/M metagenome (GOLD analysis project Ga0207414, IMG submission 187269) | Marine sediment microbial community from Fremont, CA, USA - Pond A23 Sediment 1 (SPAdes) | ecosystem: Environmental > Aquatic > Marine > Unclassified | place: USA: Fremont, California... | reverse complement strand
CAGGCCCTCGACGCGTCGTTCGAGACCGACGACGCGGTCACGGTGGAGGCGTACCTGGACATGATCGACCGCAAGACCGGGGCGCTTCTCTCGGCCGCGTTCGAGCTGGGAAGCGTCATCGGAGGCGCCCCGGCGCCCGAGCGCGATCGCCTCGGCACAGCCGGCCGGCTGGTGGGGCGGGCCTTCCAGATCCAGGACGACCTGCTCGACCTCACCGCCGACGATGAGGCCTGGGGACGCGGCGTGGGGGGGGACCTCGTGCAGGGCAAAAAGACGTTCCTCACCCTGCGGGCCCTGGAGCGGGCCGAAGGGGCCGAGCACGACTGGTTCGCCCGCCTCGTGACCGACGGGGGGCTCCCGGGGGACGACGTGCCGGAGGCCCGTGAGCGGATGGCGGACCTGGGCATCTTCGAAGAGGCCCGCGAGGCGGTCCACACGTACACGGAGAAGGCCCACGACTACTTGCACCTCCTGCCGGAGACGGCCGCGGCGGAGACGCTCCACTGGCTCCTCGACCGCCTGCAGGCGCGCGGGCATTGACCCCTGCCGCCGCCCCGGGGCCCGGAGTCGTGCCGCGGGGCCGGAATGCACCCCGACAAGCGGATCGTCCGCCGTCGTCCCGCCCCTCACGCCCCATGATTGAACGCGAGGTCACCATCCGCAACCGGGCCGGCCTGCACACGCGGCCGGCGTCGATGCTCGTCAAGACCGCGTCCCAGTTTGAGGCGGAGGTCTACCTGCGGCGCGACAACTACGAAATCAACGGAAAGAGCGTCATTGGGGTCATGACCCTGGCCGCCGAGCAGGGGGCGACGCTCACGCTCGTGGTGGAGGGGGCGGACGAGGCCGAGGCCGCCGACGCGATCGAGGCGCTTTTTGCGGACGGATTTGGAGAAGAGCTTTAGCCCGGCCTGTTCGAGACGCCAGGCCGGACGCAGTGTAGGCCGCCATTGCCAGCCATTTACGCCATGGAAGAACCGCCCCCGCAATCCACATCCGACGACGAACTGGTCATCGAGGGCACCGGTGCGGCGCCCGGCGTGGTCCTGGGCACCGCGTACCGGTACGCGGCCGCCGCCCCGACCGCCCGGCGCGACGCCATCGCGCCGGACGCGGTGGACGCGGAACTGGAGCGCCTGGCCAACGCCGTGCAGCGGGCCGAGCAGGAGCTGGAGGCCGACCGCGTGTGGGCGCCGGACGCCCTCGTGCCGGATGCCGACGCCATCTTTGAGGCGCAGGCCCTCATGCTGGGCGACGAGGACGTCCTGCAGGCCATTCGGCAGCGCATTCGAGACGCGAACGAGCCGGCGGGGGCGGCGGTGCAGGCGGTGCTCTCGGCCCACCGCGAACGACTCGAAGACAACGGGGACGCGCACCTGCGCACTGGGGCCGACGACCTCCTGGCGTTTGAGCGCCGCCTCCTGCGGGCGCTCCGGCGCGGGGCCGCCGCGGCCCCCATCGACGGGCATTCGGTGGTGGTGGCCCAGGACCTGACCGCCAGCGACCTGCTTCGCCTCCGACGCCACAACCTTCTGGGGGGCGTCACGGCCCGCGGCGGGCCCACCTCGCACACCGCCATCGTCGCCCAGGCGCTCGGGGTGCCTCTCCTCGTCGGGGCCGGGGAGGCGCTGGGCGCCGTCTCGTCGGGAGACCGTGTCGTCGTCGACGGGGACGAGGGGCGTCTGATTGCCCGCCCTGCCCCGGCCACCGAGGAGGAATATCGAAAGCGAGCGGCCGACGCGCCGTCCCCGACGGCGGAACGGGAGCAGGCGCCCGGGCGCCCCCTCCGGACGACCGACGGCCATGCCGTCACCCTGCGGGCCAACGTGGGGCTGGAGGCCGAACTCGATTCGCTCCGGCCCGCCCCGCCGGACGGCATTGGGCTTCTGCGCACCGAACTGTTTCTGCGGCCCGACGGCGACCCGCGCTCGGTCGATGAGGAGCGGCAGGTGGAGGCGTACCGGCAGGCCATCGAGGCCGCCGGCGAGGGAGGGGCCACGATTCGTCTCCTGGACGTGGGGGGCGACGACGGGCGTTCCCAGGGGGCTGCCGGAGCGCACGACGGCCCCCCTGCCCTCGGCCGGCGGGGACTCCGGGTGCTCCTGGATCGGCCCGACGAGCTCTTGCGCCCCCAACTGCGGGCCCTCCTGCGGGCGAACCGGGAGGGCCCCCTCCGGATCCTGCTGCCGATGGTGACGGACGGGGCGGAGGTGCGGCGCGTGCGGCGGATTCTGGACGAGGAGAGCACCCGCCTCACAGAGAACGGCGTGCCCCACGATGCGACCGTCCCCCTCGGCGCCATGGTGGAGGTGCCCGCCATGGCCCTGCAGGCGCCCGCTTTCACCGAGTTGGTGGACTTTTTCTCCATCGGCACGAACGACCTGACCCAGTACGTCCTGGCGGTGGACCGGGCCGACGAACAGGTAGCGGCGCGGCACGACGCGCTGCACCCCGCCGTCCTCGGGTTGATCCTGCGCGTCGTCGAGGCGGGCCGAATGTCCGGCTGCCCGGTGGAGGTCTGTGGGGAAATTGCGGGCGACGTGCAGGCGGTGCCGGTGCTGTTGGGCCTCGGCGTCGATACCCTGAGCGTCGCGCCCCCGTCGCTGCCCGCCGTGCGCCGAATCGTCCGGGCAACTGGGTACGAGGCGGCCAAAGACCTCGCCCGTGACGTGTTGCAGGCAGACGACGCCCCGGCGGTGCGCCGTCGGGCCCGGGCGTGGGTCGACACGCATCTCCCGTCCCCCGACACTGCCGGTTCGACGCCGGACGCGCCGGACCAATGACCCGCGGCGGCGTTGAGTGTGTTCCCGGCGCGTCACCGCCCCTCACTCTCACCACCTTCCCGTCATTTCCAACCGCACACCATGTCCGACTCCATTCTCGACCGCGTAAAGCAGGACCTCACCGACGCCATGAAGGCGCAGGACGACGTGCGCCGGCGCGCCCTCCGATCCCTCCGGGCGGCCCTCGCCAACAAGGAGATTGCGAAGCGACGGGCGGGGGCCGACGCCAGCCTCGAAGAGCAGGAGGAGCTGGCTGTCGTCCAGAAACAGGTGAAGCAGCGCCGCGACTCGATCGAACAGTACGAGGAGGCGGACCGCGACGACCTGGCACAGAAGGAGCGGGAGGAGATTGAGGTGCTCGAAGACTACCTGCCGGACCGACTGAGCGACGAGGAGCTGGCCGAGCGGCTTGACGCACTCATCGACGACGTGGGCGCCACCTCGATGGCCGACATGGGGCCGGTCATGGGGCGTGCCATGGACGAGCTGCGCGGCCGGGTGGACGGCAACCGGGTGCGGGAGATGGTACAGGATCGCCTCTCGGACTGAAACGGCTTCCGGAGGAATCAGTCGGGGCCTCTTTTCGCGTCGCGAGGCCGTCTCTCTCCGCCGTGAACCTTGTTCCGGGGGGGCGCTTTACATCATTGCATCTCTTCTTCATCTTTTCGGGTAGGACCCTGTTTCCGGATCGCCGGCGGTGTTGCCATGCTGACTGTGCTCGACTGGTTTATCCTCGTCATGCTCCTCGCGGGGCTCATCCGCGGGTACCTGGTGGGGGCCGTGCGTCAGGCGGCGAGCCTCCTTGGGCTCGTGGCCGCGCTTCTCTTTTCCGTGGAGTTTATGGGGGCGGTGGGGGCACTCATCGTCAAGAGCCTGGGCCTCGCCGAGTCGGTCGCCCCGCTCGCTGGTTTCACGGTGCTGTTCTTGGGGGTCTACCTCCTGTTTCTGGTCCTGGCCCGGCTCCTGGAGCAGCTGTTTGACACCCTGTCCCTCTCGTTTCTAAACCGGGCGGCCGGGGGGGCGGTTGGGGGGGCCAAGGCGGCGTTGCTCCTGAGCCTGCTGTTTCTGGTCCTCGCCGGCCTGGAGCTTCCGGAGAAGGAGACGCGAACCGACTCGGCGCTCTACCGCCCGGTTGCGCAGCTTCTGCCCAGGACGATCGAGGCGACCGAATCCTGGTTTCCCGCGGCCAAACGGGCGGCCGATCAGCTGGGCCGACAGGTGCGGTCCCGCATGGACGCGGTTCCGGAGTCGTCCGATTCGGGGAGCCCCCGCTCGGGCCTCCAATCCGGAATTCAGTGATGTGCGCTGGGGCGCGTGGGGGCCCTGGAGAAGGAAGGAAATGAGGATTGTGTTTTTGGCGGCACCAGTTCGTTCACCCGCGTGGGCTCACTACCTTTGCTCGTTCCTATGCCCGTTCTTGGCAGCGACATCTCAATCGACCTTCACATTGTCGGGGACGTTGAGCTTGACACCATCCGCGGCCTCGTGCAGGAGAACGGGCGTCTGCGCCCGGAGCTTGCCGGGGACCTGCAGCGTGCGATCGAAGACACGGCCCGCGAGATTTTGGATGGGGCGGGCGCGGAAGACTGCGCGCTCAGCGTCGACCTGAATCTTGTTCGGGAGCGGGTGCCGGGGGCGCCGCGCCAGCGGGTGGAGGCCGACCTGAACGTGGAGGCCGACCGCTCCGCCCTGGCGGCGGCGGACGATGCCCTGGACGCCCCGGAGCGGGCGCGGATTGCCGCCGCCGCGGAGGCGCAGCTCAACGACCGCCTCCGAGACCGGGAACTGACCGACGTGGTGGACGCGACCGTGATCGTAACGCCCGTAGAATTTCGGTGAGACGGCGCGTTCTGGAAACAGCGCGGGCGCATCGGGAATTTCCCGTAGTCCCACTGGCGTTTCGTCCTTTCCCCCGCGCTTGTCCCCCGCATGGTCCCGGTCCGCTTGGAACTGAAAAACTTCCTGAGCTACGGCACGGAGGCCCCACCCCTCGAGTTCGACCACTTTGACGTGGCCTGCCTGTCCGGCGGCAATGGAGAGGGCAAGTCCGCCCTCCTCGACGCGATGACGTGGGCCGTCTGGGGAGAAGCGCGCAAGTCGAGCGGCCGCCGCAAGCCCGACGAGGAGCTCATCCGGATCGGGACCCGGCACATGCGGGTGGCGTTCACCTTCGACCTTGAGGACACGCGCTACCGGGTGGTCCGCTCCTTCTCTCGGTCGGAGACGGGCAAGACCACATCGTCCGACCTCGAGTTTCAGCTCCACGACGCCGCCGGCACGGACTACCGTCCCCTCACGGGGGCGACCCAGCGCGAGACGCAGGCCCGGATCGAGGACACGCTGGGGCTGGACTACGACACGTTCATCAACTCGGCCTTTTTGCTGCAGGGCCGCTCCGACGAGTTTACCCAGAAACGGCCCAGCCAGCGCAAGGAGATTCTCACCCGCATCCTCAACCTCGGCCGGTACGAGGCGCTCGAAGACGAGGCGCGCGACCACTGGCGCGAGGCGAAGGAGCGGCAGCAGCGCGCCGCGGCGGAGGTGGAGCGACTGGAGACGGCCCTGGAGGACGTACCGGACTGGGAGGAGGAGCGGGAGGCGGTGCAGGCGGACATTGAGGCGCAGACGGAGGCCCTCTCCGGCCTCCGTGACCGAGAGAAGGCGCTGACCCAGAAGCGGGCCACCCTGGAGGCAACGGCCCGGGAGGCCGAGTCGATTCGCGAGTCGATGGCCAGCCTGGACGACCGGATCGAGGAGCACCGCGACGAGATCGAGGCCCTCACGGCACGCATCGAGGAGGCCGAGGCGCTCCTGGAGGACCGCACTGCCATCGAGGAGGCGTACGACGACCATCAGTCCCTCGTTGCGGAGCGGGACGCCCTCGAAGACACGCGCGAACGCCACCGGACCCTTAAACAGAAGATGGACGACCTGTCGTCGTCCCTCCAGGAGCGGCGCAACGACGTCGAGCGTCGCCTGGAGCGACTGAGGGCCGAGCGGGCCGGGATCGAAGAGTCGCTGGACGACTGCCGGGAGACCCTCGCGCAGCGGGCGGAGGTGGAGACGCGCCTGCGGCGCGCCCAGGCGGCCCGGCAGCAGGTGCCGGAGCGGAAGCGGGTGCGCCGGCGTCGGGATCGGCTGGAGCAGCGGAAGGCCGAGGCGCGGGAGGCCATCGTGGGGGCGCGGCAGCAGCTTCGGGGCGAGATTGAGACCCTCCGGGCCCAAATCGAAGAGGAGGCGGAGGCGCTGGAACGGAGGGAGCAGATCGAGGCGCGGATCGACGCGCTTCGCTCGAAGCAGGAGACGCGGGCGGCCCTGGACGAGCGCATGGCCGAGATCGAAGACGACGGGACGGCCCGGTCCCAGGCCGTCCAGGAGCAGGCGGGGCAGCTGGAGGCGCTGCGGGACGAACGCGAGCGGGAGGTCGAGGAGTTGCGGCGGTTTCGAGAGGCCGATGGGGACGTGTGCCCGACCTGTGGCACCGAGCTGACCGACGCCCACCGGGAGGAGGCGGAGGCCACGCTCCGGTCCCACATCGATGAGCTCGACACGGCCATCGAGTCGGCCCGGGCACAACTCGATGAAGAAAAAGAGCGACGGGCCGAACTGCGGCGGACGTACCGCCAGCTTCAGGACAAACGCGAGGCCCTGGACGACGTCGGGGAGGCCCTCGCGACGGCCCAGGAGCAGAAGCGGGCACTGGAGGCGACGGCGGAGGCGCTCGCGGCCCACCGCGAAAAGGCCGAACGCCTTGGCCAACGCCTCACAGAGGGGCGCTACGCCGAGTCCGCGCGGCGGCAGTGGCAGGCCTGCAAGCAGCGCCTCGCGGAGACGGAGGTCGACACGGACGCCTTCGAGGCGCTGCAGAACCGGGCGGCCCAATTCGACCGGTACGCGGATCGGCTGGGCGAGATTGAGCGTGCAGCCGCACGACGGGAGGAGCTGGCGCAAAAACGGGACGAGCGGGACGAGAAGATCGAGCAGCTCCGGACGGCTTTGGACGAGAACCGTGTGGCCGAGGACCTACAAGAAGACATGGAGGATCTGCGGGCGGAGATCGACGCCCTGGAGTTCGACCCGGACCGCTTTCAGGAAATTCGAGAGCGCCTGCAGGCGTTGAGCGACGTGCCGGACCGCCACAACGCCCTCGTCAACGCTCAGGAAAACCGCACCGAGTGGGCGGAACAGCGCACCCGGATTCGAGACCGGATGGAGGGGGCCCAGGAGGAGAAGCAGGAGTTGGATGAGCGCCTTGCGGAGTGCGAGTCGGCGCTAGAGGACAAGCCGGAGGTGGTCGCCGAGCAGGAGAACGTATCGGAGCAGGTGGAGGCCGAAGAAGAGGCGCTCACCGACCTGCAGCAGCGCCTCGGCAAGCTGGACGCGCAGCTGGAGCAGGCCGCGGCGGACCGGGAGGCCTTGGAGGCGGCCCGAAAAGAGCGCCAAGATGCCGCCGCCGCCCGCCAGCGGTACAAGCACCTCCGGGCCGCCTTCGGCAAGAATGGCATCCCGTCGCTCATCATCGAAGAGACGCTTCCCGACATCGAAGAGCGCGCAAATCGCATCCTGGACCGGCTCACCGACGGCCGGATGCACGTGCGGCTCGACACCCTCAAAGAGAAGAAAAGCGGAGGGACCAAAGAAACGCTCGAAATCATCATCACCGACGAGCACGGCGCACCCCGCCCCTACGAGACGTACTCGGGTGGCGAGAGCTTCCGGGTCAACTTTGCCCTCCGTGTCGCGCTGGCGCAGCTGCTGGCCGAGCGCAGCGGTGTACGGGTGCGCACCCTCGTGATTGACGAGGGGTTCGGCACGCAGGACGAAGCCGGCATCGAGCGGCTCGTGGAGGCCATTCAGGCGATCCGCGAGGACTTCGCTAAGATCCTCGTCATCACGCACCTCGAACGGCTCAAGCGGGCCTTTCCGGTGCGCATCGAGGTCGAGAAGGATCCCTCCGTCGGCTCCACCTTCGAGCTCGTCGGGGCGTAGCCCGCCGCCGAGACCCAGTCCGACGGGGCGTCTCCCGAACGGTGACGGCCCAGCGTCGTACGGATGCACACGTCTTTCGCACACGCCCTTTCTGCCGGTCAGCTACACCCATGCCCGAGGACGAAATCGAGACGCTCTACTACTCGATCGGGGAGGTCGGTGAGATCGTCGACCAGGAGCCCCACGTCCTCCGGTACTGGGAGCAGGAATTCGAGGTCTTGAGTCCCCGAAAGAACCGGGCCGGGCGGCGGGTCTACACCCAGGACGACGTGGAAACGGTCGAACGCATTCGTCATCTCCTGAAGGACGAGAAGTACACGATTGAGGGGGCGCGGCAGGCCATTGCCCGCCAGGACGCCGGGGCGGGGGCAGGCGATGACATCGCGGACGACCTGAAAGCGCTCCGGGCGTTCCTCGTTGAACTCCGCGACCAGCTCGACGAGTAGCCCGCCCCCAGCGGTGCGCCGGGCCGTTCGGACGGCCTCCCGCTACGCCGTCACCGGCGCCTCCCGCAGCGTCTCGCGGAGGACGTAGTGGAGAATGCCGCCGTGGCGGTAGTAGCGCACCTCGACGGGCGTGTCGCACCGGGCGATGGTGGGGAAGGTGGTCGTCGTCTCGTCCGCGGCCGTGGCCGTCACCGCAATCTCCTGTCCGGGCGCCAGGTCTTCGTCGAGCGGAATGTCGAACGTCTCCGTGCCGTCGAGCCCCAGGCTGTCGGCGTCCGCGCCGTCGGCGAACTGGAGCGGCAGCACGCCCATCCCGATCAGATTGGAGCGGTGGATGCGCTCGTAGCTGGCGGCGATCACGGCCTCCACGCCGAGCAGGTCGGTGCCCTTCGCGGCCCAGTCGCGGCTGGAGCCCATGCCGTAGTCTGCGCCCGCGAGCACCACGAGCGGCACGTCGTGTGCCTGATAGTCCATCGCCGCCTCGTAGACGCTGGTCACCTCGCCGTCCCGCAGAAAGTTCTTCGTAACGCCGCCCTCCGTGCCGGGCACCAGTTCGTTCTTGATGCGGATGTTGGCGAACGTGCCCCGCATCATCACCTCGTGGTTGCCGCGGCGGGCGCCGTACGAGTTAAACTGGCGCGGCTCCACGCCCTGCTCGATCAGGTACGTCCCGGCGGGGCTGTCCGGCGGGATGGCGCCGGCGGGGGAGATGTGGTCGGTGGTCGTCGAGTCGCCCACCTTCACCAGCACGCGGGCGTCCTCGATGGCGTCCACCGGCGGCACCTCGGGCGTCAGGTCGACGAAGAAGGGCGGCTCCTTGATGTAGGTCGAGTCCGCGTCCCAGTCGTAGACCGCCCCTTCTGGGATCTCGATCTCGTTCCACGTTTCGTTGGCGTCCTCAATGCCTTCGTACTCCGCGGCGAAGAAGTCGGGCTTCACGGCCGCGTCGACCAGGCGCTTCACCTCCTCGCTCGACGGCCAGAGGTCCCGCAGGTACACCTCGTCGCCGTCGGTCGTCTCGCCGATCGGGTCCGTGGTGAGGTCGATGTCGACGGTGCCGGCGAGGGCGTAGGCCACCACCAGCGGCGGCGAGCCGAGGTAGTTGGCCTGCACGAGCGGGTGGATGCGGCCCTCGAAGTTGCGGTTGCCGCTGAGCACGCCGGAGACGATCAGGGTGCCCTCCTCGATGGCGTCCGCCACCGGGTCGGGCAGGGGGCCGCTGTTGCCGATGCAGGTGGTGCAGCCGTAGCCGACGGTGGCGAAGCCGAGCTCTTCAAGGAAGGGCAACAGGCCGCTCTCCTGCAGGTAGTCGGTCACGACCTTCGACCCGGGCGCGAGGCTCGTCTTGATGTAGGGCGGGACGGTGAGCCCGGCCTCGACGGCGTTCTTGGCGAGCAGGCCCGCGCCCAGCATCACGGAGGGGTTCGACGTGTTTGTGCAGCTGGTGATGGCCGCGATGACCACGTCGCCGTGTGTGAGGTCGAGCGTGTGGGTGCCGTCGTCGTACGTGCCGGTGGCGCCGAGGTCGTCCGCGTCGAGCCCGAAGCCGGTGGGGCCGGACGGAGCGGTCAGCGAGTCCGCGAAGGCGTCCGGCAGCTCCGGCACGCGGATGCGGTCCTGCGGGCGCTTGGGGCCGGCCACGCTCGGGGTCACCGTGCCGAGGTCCAGCTCCAGCACGTCCAGGTAGTCGGGGGCCGGGGTGTCCGGGGTGTGAAAGAGGCCCTGCGCCTTCGTGTAGCGCTCCACGAGCTCCACCTGCTCGTCGGAGCGGTTCGTGCGGCGCATGTAGTCGAGCGTCTCGCCGTCGATGGGGAAGAAGCCCATCGTGGCCCCGTACTCGGGCGACATGTTGGCGATCGTGGCGCGGTCCGGCACCGTGAGGGTGTGCAGGCCCGCGCCGAAAAACTCGACGAAGCGCCCTACGACGCCGTATTCGCGGAGCATCTGGGTGATGGTGAGCACGAGGTCGGTCGCCGTGGCCCCCTCCGACAGCTCGCCGGTCAGCTCGACGCCGACCACCTCCGGCATCAGCATGTAGAGGGGCTGCCCCAGCAGGGCGGCCTCCGCGTCGATGCCGCCCACGCCCCAGCCGAGCACGCCCAGGCCGTTGATCATGGTGGTGTGGCTGTCGGTGCCCACGAGCGTATCCGGGTACGCGAGGGGCGTCCCGTTCGCCGTGTCGCGCGTCCACACCCCGCGGCCCACGTACTCCAGGTTCACCTGGTGGCAGATGCCGCTGGCCGGCGGCACCACGCTGAAGTCGTCGAAGGCCTGCTGGCCCCACTTCAGGAACGTGTACCGCTCCTGATTGCGGCGAAACTCCAGCTCGCTGTTGAGCTGGACCGCGTTCGGCAGGCCGAAGTGGTCCACCTGTACGGAGTGGTCGATGATGAGGTGGACCGGCACCTCCGGACTGATGCCGTCCGGGGCGGCGCCGAACCGATCCATCGCCGACCGCAGGGCCGCGAGGTCCACCACGGACGGGACCCCGGTGAAGTCCTGCAGCAGCACGCGGGAGGGCGTGAACGGAATGGCCGCCTCGGTCGGGGCGGCGGGGTCGTACTGCGCCAGCCGGCGGACGTGCTCCTCAGTGACCAGGTCGCCGTCCCACTGCCGGAGCAAGCCCTCCAAGAGGATGCGGATGGAGACGGGAAGCCGATCGAGATCGACGCCGTCCAGCGCGGAGAGGCGGTACAGGTACGCCGGCCCCGTGCCGGTCTCAAACGTGTCGAGGGCGTCGAAGGGATCGGGGGCGAGATCAGCGGGGGCAGACATAAGCCGAAAGGGACGGGAAGGCGAGGAGGCTGCGCGGGCCCCCTTCAATTCCGAAGGGCCCGCTGAGGCTCCGCCGAATCCGTGGGACGACCCCGTGTCGTCCCGCCAGGCATGTCCCTACGTCTGTGTGGGAGAACGCCGTCAGAGCGCGTCAAACGTCCAGCCCTCGGCGGAAAGCGTGCGGAGAATGGTCGCCAGGGCCGGGAGGGTGACGTCCTCGCAGACGGGATTGTCGTGGAGGACAATGACGGAGCCGGGGCGCACGTGGCGCACCACGAAGTGGGCCACCCGCTGGGCCCGGGCGGTCTTCAGGTAGTCGCCCGGCATCACGTCCCACATCACCATCCGTTGGTTCTGGGCCGCACACCACCGGCGGAGCCCCTGCGTGGGGTGGCCGTAGG
>Ga0207414_1000951_pt1 | contig 11411 bp, 9 predicted proteins | sample PonA231FremontCA_2_FD_187269 | JGI IMG/M metagenome (GOLD analysis project Ga0207414, IMG submission 187269) | Marine sediment microbial community from Fremont, CA, USA - Pond A23 Sediment 1 (SPAdes) | ecosystem: Environmental > Aquatic > Marine > Unclassified | place: USA: Fremont, California... | reverse complement strand
CAACTGGAGAAGATCGACCGCGTCGTCGACCCGGACATGACGCTGTTCGTCGACGAGGCGGTCGCGGGCCAGGACGCGGTCAACCGCGCGAAGGAGTTCGACGACGCAGCGGCGATCGACGGCGCGATCCTGACGAAGGCGGACGCGGACTCCTCCGGCGGCGCGGCCATCTCGGTCGCGTACGTCACCGGGAAGCCTATCCTCTTCCTCGGCACCGGACAGGGGTACGACGACATCACCCTGTTCGACCCCGAGGACCTCGTCGAGAGCCTGCTCGACGAGGAGTGAGCACGAGCGCACCGCTCTCCCTCTCTCGCCGTTTCGCCTTTCCCGCGAGCGGCGCGACTCCCGGTTCCCCGCGCGTCCGGCGGTTCAGCCGTCGTCCGAGCGTCCCTCCGTCGTCGCGCACGCAGTACGGCCGCGAACTCGCCCTCCACCGCGTACGGCCCGTCGGTGACGCGGTGCGGTAGTTCCCGCTCGGGTCTCGTTGATCTCCTTCGCGCGCCCCGCTCCGATCGCGTTCCGATCCGAACCGCGATAAAGAGATTTCTCACGCTTTTTTATTATCGGTAGCGTCGATGAGTATAGTGGATAATTATTTATGTTACTCAGGGAGCGATTAGTTTGAGGCGAAAGTGATGACTGACAGCGATAACCACGGGGACGGCTCGACGCACAGCCCAGAGACAACCGCGTCCGATCGCGGCTCGCAGCGCCGAGATATTTTAAAGGTGGGGGCCGGGGCGGTAGGGATCGCCGGACTCGCGGGGTGTCTCACCGACGACGGTTCGAACGGTTCGGACGGTTCAGATGGCTCGGACGGCTCGGACGGTTCCGACGGCTCCGACGGCGGCAGCGACACGACGAACGTCGCTATCGTCTCCAGCCCGGCGGGGTTCGGCGATCAGGCGTTCAACGACCTCGCGCTCGACGGGCTCCAGAACGCGGCCGAGGAGTACGACATCGAGATCCAGCAGGTCGAAGAGACCAACCAGTCGAACTACCAGACGGTCCAGTCGCAGCTCGCCGAGAGCGGCGACCCGGACTACGACCTCATCGTTCTGGTCAGCTACAACCACACGCAGGCGCTCCAGACGAACGCCGAGGAGTACCCGGACCAGAACTGGATGCTGATCAACGCGTCGGTCGACCAGCCCAACGTGGCGGGGTACACGTGGGCGAACCACCAGATGTCCTTCCAGGCGGGCGTGTTGGCGGGGACGATGACCACTCGCGAGCTCTCCCACGAGGGCAACTCGCTCGACCCCGACGAGAGCGTCGTCGGGTTCGTCGGCGGCGTCGACGGCTCGCTCATCAACGCGTTCGAGCGGGCCTACCGCGCCGGGGTCGAGTGGGTCGACGAGGGAATCGAGGTCAACGTCGGCTACATCGGGAACTACACCGACACACAGACCGCGAACAACATCGCCACCTCGCAGTACGACGCGGGCGCCGACATCGTGTATCACGCCGCCGCGGCGGCCGGTCAGGGCGTGTTTCAGGCCGCACAGGAGGCCGACCGGTTCGCAATCGGTGTCGACGCCGACCAGTCCGTGACCCTCCCCGACTACCAAGACGTCATCATGGCGTCGGCGGTGAAGTACATCAACGAGGGAACCTACGAGGTCGCCGAAGCGGTCGTCGAGGACGACTGGTCCAGTGTTCAGGGGTCGAACGTCCTCGGCCTCAAGTCCGGGGGCGTCGAGGTAGTGTTCGGCCAGGCCATCGGCGACAGCCTCCCGGACGTCGCGGCCGAGAACCTCGAGGAGAGCAGGCAGGCGATCATCGACGGGGAGGTCACGGTCCCCTGTAGCGCCGGCGGTTGCTGACAGCGGGCGGTGCCCGCGAGTATTTTTCCACTATGCCAGAATCCACAGACAACGCGCCCGCCGTCGAACTCACGGACATCACGAAACGGTTCGGCGACGTCGTCGCGAACGACGGCGTCGACTTCTCCCTGCGGAGGGGGTCCGTTCACGCCGTGGTCGGCGAAAACGGCGCCGGGAAGACGACCCTGATGAAGGTGTTGTACGGGCTCTACGACCCCGACGAGGGGACGGTGACCGTCGACGGTGAACCGCGGACGTTCGAGTCGCCGCGCGACGCGATCGACGCAGGGGTCGGGATGATCCACCAGCACTTCCAACTGGTGGACACCATGACGGTTCTCCAGAACATCGTCTTAGGCCACGAGCCGTCGAAAAACGGACTTGTCGACGATCGCGAGGCTCGCGAGCGCGTCCGGGAGATCTGCGACGCCTACGGGTTCTCCGTCGACGAACACCTCGACGCGGACGTCGAGGACCTCGGCCTCGGCGTCCAGCAACACGTCGAGATCGTAAAGAGCCTCTACCGGGGCGCCGAGACGCTCATCTTCGACGAGCCGACGGCGGTGTTGACTCCACAGGAGGTCGAGGGCCTGTTCGACGTCATGGACGCGCTCACCGACGACGGGCGGTCGCTCGTCTTCATCACGCACAAGCTCGACGAGGCGATGACGGCGGCCGACGAGATAACGGTGCTCAGGGACGGCAGCGCGGTCGGCACGGTCGACGCCGACGAAACGTCGCGGAACGAGCTCGCCCGGATGATGGTCGGTCGGGAAGTGCTCTTCGACGCCGAGCCCCGGGAGCTGTCCCCCGGTGACGTCGCGCTCTCCGTCGACGGCGTCTGCGCGGACGACGAGCGGGGCATCCGCCAGGTCGACGACGTGAGCTTCGCCGTCAGGGAGGGAGAGATTCTCGGCGTCGCCGGCGTCGAGGGAAACGGACAGCGGGAGCTGATCGAAACGATAACCGGCATGCGGGGCGCCGAACGCGGAGTCGTGGCGCTGTTCGGCGACGACATCACGGAGCTGAGTCGGCGGGAGCGCATCGAGTCCGGGATCGCGTACGTTCCCGGAGACCGGACGCGGGAGGGGCTCGTCCAGGAGTACAGCCTCGTCAAGAACGCGCTGCTCGGCAACCAGACCGTCGAACCGTTCGCGGACGGCGCCTTTCTCGACTGGCGGGCGATCACCGACCACGCGGACGCCATCGTCGAGGAGTACGACGTCCGGCCGGCCGACGCGGACGCCACGGCTGAGTCGCTGTCCGGCGGCAACCAACAGAAGTTCGTCGTGGGTCGCGAGCTCGAACGGAACCCGTCGCTGCTCGTCGCGGCGCATCCGACTCGCGGCGTCGACATCGGATCGATCGAGTTCATCCACGAGCGGCTCCGCGAGATGCGCGACGAGGGCGTCGCCGTGGTTCTGGTCTCCTCGAAGCTCGACGAAGTCAAACGGCTCTCCGACCGGACGGCGGTCATGTACGAGGGGGAGTTCGTCGACGTGGTCGACCCCGGCGACGTGACCGAGGAGGAGCTCGGACTGATGATGGCCGGACAGTCGCTCGACGACCCTGACACGGTCGCGCTCGACGCGGGGGGTGACGCGTGAGCGACGCCGGCGCTTCGCACGTCCGAGCCGCGCTCGACCGGATCGTCGACCGGATGCTCCGGGCGTCCGTGCTGGAGCGGATCGTCATCGCGATCGTCTCGACGACCCTCGCGCTCGTCATCGGCGCGGGCATCGTGGCCCTGTCGGGATACGACGCCGTCGAGTTCGTCTACTCGCTCGTGTACGGGGCGGTCGGCGAGCTCTCGAACGTCGCCTTCACGCTCCGGCAGTCGACGATGCTCATCTTGGCGGGCGTCGCCGTCGCCGTCGCGTTCCGCGCCGGCGTGTTGAACATCGGCGTTCAGGGGCAGTTCGTGGTCGGCGGATTCGCCGCCACCCTCGCGATCCTGTTTCTGACGCCGCTGCTCCCCGCGAACACCGTCGCCGGCGTCGTCCTGATGGTCGTCGCCGGCGGAGCAGCCGTCGCCGCCGGCGGGGCGTACGGCGCGCTGCCCGGACTGATGAAGGCGTACGCCGGCGCGAACGAGGTCATCACGACGATCATGTTGAACTTCATCGCCTCCGGCGTCGTCTACTTCCTGTTGGACGCGTATCTGCGTCCGCCGGGGGCGGCGGCGCCGAACACGGAGTCGTTCCCCGACTACGTCGACCTCCCGGGGTTCGCCTTCGGGAGCCCGTCGTTTTCGGTCATCGGGTTCGGGATCGCACTGGTGACCGTCGCCGTCGTGTACGTGTACATGACACAGACGGGGTCCGGCTACGACCTCGTCACCAGCGGCTATCAGGAGCCCGCCGCGAAGTACTCCGGCGTCGATCCGAACCGAATGATCGTCCGGACGATGACGCTCTCCGGGATGATCGCCGGACTCGCCGGGGCGCTGTTCGCCGTGATGATCCTCGGGTACTACAGCGACCCGAACACGTTCCCGACGTTCGGCTTCGACGCCATCGCCGTGAGCCTCTTGGCCGCGAACAATCCGCTCGGGGTGATCCCCGCCGGGCTCCTCTTCGGCGGGCTCGACGCGGGCGGACAGTACATCGGTTTCACGCTCGACGTCCCCAGCGAGCTGGTCGACGGCGTGATCGGGCTGATCGTCCTGTTCGTCGCGGCGCCGGAACTGTTTCGCGCCGCCGGCCGGTACACGGGCCTCGGAGGTGACGCCGGATGAGCGCCGTCCGGGACGCGATCGGCGGCCGCTCGGCGTTCGTCGGCGGCCTCGCGCTGCTCGCGGCCGCTCTGCTCGTGTTCCTCGTCGCCGACGTCCCCGGCTCCGACCTCGTGACGGTCGGCGCGATGGAACGGGCGCTTCAGGCCGCGACGCCGATCGCGCTGGCCGCCATTGGCGGGCTCTACGCCGAGAAGAGCGGCGTGTTCAACATCGGGCTGGAAGGGTTCATGATCTTCGGCGCGCTGTTCGGAGCCGTCACGGCTTGGACCGCGTCCGGCGGCGACGGCGTCGGGCAAGCGGACCTCTGGTTCGGCGTGTTGGTCGCGACTCTCGTCTGCGGCCTGCTGGCGGCGCTGTTCGCGGTCCTCCTGATCCGCTACGAGGCCGACCAGATCGTCGCCGGGCTCGCGGTGTGGTTCATCGGACTGGGCTTCGGTCCGTTCATCTCTACGGTCGTCTGGGGCGGCGTTTCGAGCCCGTCGCTCCCGAACATCGACAACGTGGTCGTCCCCGTCCTCTCCGAGGTGCCGATCGCGGGGCGGCTGTTCTTCGACGCGTCGCCGCTGGTCATGTTCACGGTCCTCCTCGCGGTCGGCGCGTGGGTCGTGCTGTTCCGGACCCGATACGGCTATTGGGTACAGGCGGCCGGGGAGAACCCGGAAGCGCTCGACACGGCCGGGGTCGACGTGAACCGCGTCCGCTACGCGACGCTCGTCTTCTCGGGCCTCATGGCCGGGCTCGGCGGTGCGGTGCTGTCGATCGGCATCGGGAGCGGCTTCACCGGAACCGGTGTGACGATGGTCGACGGTCGCGGCTGGATCGCGATCGTCGCGTACCTGTTCGGCAACTACAACCCGCTCGGTACGTACGGAGCGTCCCTGCTGTTCGGTGCGATGGACATGCTCCAGATCCAGCTTCAGACCGTCGGCATCTCGCTTCCCGGGAGCATCACGGGGCTGTTCCCGTACGTCGCCGTCCTCGTCGTCCTCGTCGTGGTCGGGTACACGCGGGTCCCGGCGGCCGTCGGCGAGCCGTACGCGAAGGAGGACTGACCGACGGGGCAGCGCTCTCGGCCCGTACGGGCACTTCTTTACCCGCTCTGTCGAAAGCCGGCGTCATGAGCGGAACCGATCCCGATCTCCGGGACCAACTGAAGTCGTTCGGGTTCTCCGACAAGGAGATCGACACGTACACGACTATCCTGACCCTCGGCGAGGCGAAGGCGAGTGCGATCGCCGAAGGGGCCGACGTGTCCAAGCGGTACGTCTACAACGTGTTGGGGGAGTTCGAAGACCGCGGGCTCGTCGAGATACACGACCACGAGACGCCGACGACCGTCCGGGCGCTGGACCCGTCGACCGTCGTTGACCGACTCTCCGACACGCTCTCGACGCTCGAAGGGAACCTCGACGCGCTCTACGAGCCCGACCCGGAGGTCGACCGGCGCTACGAGGTCATCAAATCGACGGCGACCGTCCGAAAGCGTATCTCGCGGCTGCTCCGGGAAGCGGAAAACGAGGTGAGCCTCTCGGTCCACGCGTCCATCGTCTCGGACCTCGCCGCCGACCTCAGGTCCGCGGTCGACCGCGGCGTACTCACTCTCGTACTGGTCAACGACGACGGGACCGACGCGGTCGAGAGAGACCGCTTCGATGGGCTGCGCGGTGCGCGTCTGGGACCACACCGGGCCGATGATCCTCAGCGTCGACCGAACCCACGGCCTGTTCTCTCCGCCCGAGGTGGTCGTCGGGCCCCCTACCGACCAGCAGGCCATCGGCTTCACCGAGGACAGGCTCTCGCCGGCGCTGGTCGGATCCTTTCTCGGAAACTACTGGCCCCTCGCGACGGAGGTCTACGTCGACGGGCCGAGCGAGCCTCCGGAGACGTACGATAGATTCAGACACGCGGTGTTGGACGCGACGCTCCACCGCCGCCGCGACCGCGAACTGATCGCGGAGGTGACCGTTCGTCCCGCCCGGTCCTCCGAGCCGTTCGAGACGCGCGCGGGCGGGTAACCGGGGTGCGGCAAGGGCTCGTCGAACCGACGACGAACGAGATACCCATCGAGAACACGTTGGTACTCGACGACGGAACCGAGGAGTTCACCGTCGGCGGGCCGGGCGCGATCATGGAGACGTACGAGGCCGAGCGAGTCATCCTCGAGACCCCCGAGACGGCCGATCAGCCCGTCTCCGAACTGCTCGCTGCCTCCTCGAAGACGTAGTCGGAGCCGGACCTCCTCACGAACCGACCGTTTGACCCGCCGATAGCCGTGATCTCCCGTTTGCGCGAACGATTCCGGCGGAGGTGCCTTACACCAAATTATATATCGCGGTATGTGGTTTATGAGTTTCACACTAAACGCGTTTTGACCGATCGAGCCCGACGGAATACGAGACGATCTGCCGTCAGACCTCTCAAACCAGGAGCCGGTACACGTTCGTCTCGTAGACCTCTCGCACCTGGTCCCCCCAGTTGTGCGTGTACGTGTCGATCACGTCGTCGGCCACGTCGCCGCGGAGGTACTTCACCACGCCGCGGTCGCCGGTCCTGTCGCGGAGGTGCGTCGTGAAGAAGTGCCTGAAGTAGTGGGGCGTCACGTTCTCGTCGGCGCCGCCGCCGGTCCGGTACCACCCCTCCTCGCGGGCGTACCGTTCGACGACGTGTCTGACCGCCTCCGGTCGGATCCGCTCGCCCCACCCTTCCGCAGTCCCGACGAACAACGGCTCCGCGGGCGACGGCGAATCCGGTCGCACCGCGAGCCACGCCTTCAGCGTCCGGCGCAGCTCGTCGTCGACCGGGATCACCGTCCCGCGCTTCCGCTTGTTGGCGGCCATCCGCACCTCGCCGTTCAGCTCCTCGTCGACGGTCGCGTCGGCGGTCACGTACAGCGAGTTCGGCCGCTCGGATAGCGCCGGCCGGTCTCCGAGGGTGTACGCCGCTTCGAGGTCCGGATCCTCGACTGCCAGGTCGCGCAGGTCGAGGTTACAGAGCTCGCCGACCCGCATCCCGGTCTTCAGGAGCGTCACCACCAGCGCCCGGTGGAGCGGGTGGCGGATCCCGGCGACGAACGACCGCATCGCCGGAATCGAGACGTCGCGGCGCGCCGGGTCCTTGTCGACGGTCTCGTCCATCTCCTCCATCACCAGCGTCATCGGGTTCCCGTCGAAGGCGCCGACCTCTGTCATGTACCCGTAAAACCGATGCAGATAGGCCGCGTACGTCGCGACGGTGCTGTCGGCGACGTCGCCCCGAAGCGAGTGGACGAACGACATACAGTCGCGGTGGGTCGCCGACTTCGGGCCCGTGTCGTCGAGGAACTCCTCGAACCGCCGCAGGACGCGCTCGTACGCCTGTTTGGTTCGATCAGTCTTCCCGTGGTACGTAAGGTCCTCGAGGAAGTATCCGACCGAGTCCTCGGGATCGGGGGCCGCGCGGGTGCTACTCATCGGTCAACACGTACCCCCCGTCGCGGCCGCTGTACCGAACTCGGTTTCGTTCTTGGAGGTCGTCGAGCGTCGCCTCCAGTTCGTCCTCCACGTCGCCGACCACCGCCTCGACGAGTTCGTCCCACGAGCAGGGGCCTGATTCGAGAGCCGCCCGGACGCCCCTTTCGAGGTCATGACCCCCGGGGTCAGCGCCCTCGGAATCGAGTTTCTCGCGCTCGCCGGAGTCGACCGGCGCGAACCCCTTGCGTCCGGCCTGTACCATCGTCCTGACGAACTCGCTCAGCGACATGTCGAGTTCGTCGGCGTGGTCGCGCCAGACGTCTTTCTGTTCCGCCGGCACGTACGTCTTCACCGACTGTCGATCGCCTCCCATAGTTCTCGGACGACGGTTCTCACGGCCGCGACTTCAATCTATCCCAGATTTGCGGATAAGTAACTTTATCTCGGCGAGTAGTACCCTATATTCGCCGCTACGAAAGTAATATCCTAAATTCTAGTACCATACATCGCGACCTCGGGGTCCAGACATTCGAATATTTCTTCGAGTAGCATGCCGCACCCAAACGCCCCCGAAGTTCGCCGCTCTCGGATCCCCCTCGGCCGGCTCGGTAATGGTCCCGAGTATTCGGGCACGGACCGCGTTGCGTCGTCGGCAGTAGTTCGGGGGGTCGCGTGGATCGCAGATGGTTAGGCTAACCTACGGAACTCGCGACGTGCGTCGGGACCGACCCATCTTCGTCCGCACGCGTATATTTCATACCGCTATACGATACGTAGACTCAGACCCGGATCTTCGAGTCGGCCGCCTCGCGTTCGAGCGCCCGCAGGACGCTGGAGGTCGGATCGTCCGTCTCGGCCGCGTTACGCATCAGAACCGTCTCGCTGGGGAAGAGGTGTTCCCCCACGGAGAGCCCGTGTTTGCGCGCCGTGGAGCCGGTGACGGTGAGGTACACGCCGAGTCCGACCCGGGCGATCGCGGCCTCTTCTTCCTCGTCCGCCTCGGGATAGACGAACTCGACGCCGTCGAGCGCGTCGGTGCCCAACACCGCGGTGACGAGGCGCTCGTACCGCGGCGAGATACAAAGCGGCCCCTCGTAGTCAGCGAGGTACGCGCGATCGAACGACGTGTTCGGCGCGCGCCGATCCTCGCGTCCCATCAGGGTGTGGTACACTGTGTCACCGAGCCCGGTCACGACGCGCACGTCGGTGTCGACCGGGTCGATCCGGTCGTTGATGTCGGAGATGTTCCCGAGCCCGGCGTCGCGAATCCCGACCACCTCCTCTAACACGAGGTCCGCGGAGTCGAATCCGAGCGCGAACTCGTGGGTTCGAAGCGCGCGGAACGGCTCCTCACGGCCGACCAGTTTGACCGTCACGTCGCCCAGATCGACCGTTGCGGCGTCGAAGACAATCCGACGGGGCTTCCCGTTCCGGTCGTCGCGCAGCAGCGTGAACTCCGGCTCGGCGGGAGTCTCCGGGTCGGAGTACTCGGCGAGCCGCTCGTACGGGCCCGCGTCGGCGTCGACCGACCCCTTCGTGACGGCCTTCTCGTACCGGAGCGTGTTGCTCACGCCGTCCGCGAGCCGGTCGAGGCGGTCGTCGGCCGAGACGGCCGCGACCCGCTCTAACACCGCTTCGAGCGGGCGTCCCTTGCGGGGGACGGCGACCGGAACCGGATCAGTCATTAACCGATCTGCGGTCGGGCGCGTAAAACGGATTGCGTTTTTGAACCGGGACGACGGACCGCGACCGCCAGCCCCTGTGACGACAGTACGGCGTCGATACCGGGGGATTCAGGGGCCGAAAGCCTCGTTGAGCCTGGTGCGGAACTCGTCCAGCTCTTCGAGGTGCTCGTTGATCTCGTCCAGCTCCGCCGACACGTCGTCGAGGTCTTCGCCGAGCCGGTCCTCAACCTCGGTCAGGCGGGCGTCGACCTCCGCGAGGTCGTCCCACAGGTCGTCGAACTCCTCGTCGAAGCGGTCGAGGCCGGACTCCACGTCGTCGACGCGCTCCGCAGCGTCGGCGGCGCGCTCCTCCGCGTCTTCGGCCAGATCCTCGGCGATCTCGGCCCGCTCGGCGGCCCTGTCGACCTCCTCGTACAGCGTCTCGACGTCGTCGCCCAGGTCGGCGACCGTCTCCGCGACGGTTTCGGCCTCCGTTTCGACCCTGTCGACGTCTGCGGCGAGGTCGTCCACGTCGGTCTCGACCGTCGAGACGGCGTCCCGGACCGACTCGACGCTCTCGTCAACGGTCGCGACCTCGTCTTCGACAGCACGCACGTCCGCTTCCACGCCGCGCACGTCGTCTTCGACCGCCTCGACGTCGTCCTCGACCGCGTCCACCCGCTCGTCGACCGTATCCACCGCGTCGGAGGTAGAGTCGACCGCGGATTCGACGCGGTCGATGTCCGACGCGATCGTCTCTCGCTCCTCATCGGCCGCGTCGAGGCGGTCGTCGAGGGCGTCGACCTCGGACTCGACGGCGTCGACGCGCTCGTCGATCCCGTCGAGGATCTCTCTCGCCGTCCCCTCGCCGTCGATGAACTCCGCGAGCGCGTCGGCGTACGCCTCGATGTCGGCCACGCTCGACTGGAGGCGGGCGATCCGCACGTCGACGCTGCGCGGGACGCCGCCCTCGAACGCCCCTTCGATCGTCTCGATGTCCTCCTCGTCGGCCGCGCCGGAGCGGATCTCGGCCGCGAGGGCCGCCGCGAGGCCGCCCTCGCCGGGCAGCGTCGCGGGCTCGTCGCGCTCGTCCGCTTCCGTCTCGTCGATTTCAGGCGTTTCGTCGGGCTCCTCGTCGTCCGCCGGTTCGGATTCGGCCTCCGTCGCGGCACCGATCGGGTCGCCCTCGTGAGCGGTCACGGCGGCCGTGCCCTCGTCGACCGCGCGGGGTTCGGGAGCGTCGGCTTCCTCGTCGAGTTCAGGTTCGTCGTCCTCGTCGAACTCCGGCTCCTCGGCGTCGGCGTCCGGTTCCGCATCGTCCTCTGTCGCTTCGTCCTCGCCCTCGACGGACTCCGCGTCGGCCTCCTCGGTTTCGGACGCCTCGTCCGGCTCTTTCGCGGGACCCTCCGGCAACAGCTCGTCGTCCTCCGCCATACCGGGGAGCGTCGCGCGGTCGCCGGAGAGCACCTCGCGCACGGCGTCCGTGTCGCCGGCACCGAGGACGTCCTCTATCTCCTCGCCGACCGGGACATGTTCGATCACGGGCGTCCCGAGGAATCCGTCGAGGTCGGGGTCGTCGTCGCGGATCCCGAACACCGTCTCCACGGTCTCGTCGGGGTCGATCACGCGTTCGAACTCCACGCGGTGGTCCTTGTACGCCGTCCAGTTCTCGCTCTCGTACTCCGGGTGGAACCCCACCCGATCCATCGGGAACGACTCCGGGATCCGGTCG
>Ga0207414_1000950_pt1 | contig 11421 bp, 11 predicted proteins | sample PonA231FremontCA_2_FD_187269 | JGI IMG/M metagenome (GOLD analysis project Ga0207414, IMG submission 187269) | Marine sediment microbial community from Fremont, CA, USA - Pond A23 Sediment 1 (SPAdes) | ecosystem: Environmental > Aquatic > Marine > Unclassified | place: USA: Fremont, California... | reverse complement strand
CGCCGAGCAGGCCCACCACTTGAGCGATGCCGCCGGCGCGGGGTCTCAGCAGGTGGCGATAGGGGGAAGCCTGGGCGGCATGCTTGGCGGGGGTGAAGCGGGTACCTTCGACAAAATTGTAGATGGCAATGGGTCGCTCCCGCGCATGGCGGCACATGCGCTCGGTGGCTTCACGGTCGCGTCGCGCCAGCTGCGGGTTGCGTTCACGCTGTTCGCGGCTCAAGCGGCGCAGCATGGGGAACTCCATGGCCCAGAAGGCCAGGCCGACGATGGGAATCCAGATGAGCTGTCGCTTGACGAAGAAGTGAGGCATGGGAATGCGCCGATGCAGCGCAAAGAAGAGCAGGAAGATGTCGGTCCAGCTGCGGTGGTTAGAGAGCACCAGCCACCACTGGTCGCGGGAGAGGGTCTGCGGCAGCTCGATCTCGAGCCGGGGCGTCAGCCAGCGGCGCATCCACCACAGGTTGGTGCCGACCCAGTTCAGGGCGACCCGGTTGAGCGCCGTCAGCACGCGTCGGCGCAGCCGACGTCCCGGCGTCACCAGCTTGACCAGGGTGAGCAGGATCAGTGGAACCCCCCAGACGAGGGTAGTGAGAGTCAGCAGCAGGATGCTGGCGAGCCCCCTGAGGGTCGACATGCCTCGCTCCTCGGCCGGATGGATTGGATGATCATGCTAATGGATCGCCAGCGAGCTGCCCAGCGGGCGGGGTCAACGTCCTGACACGAGGTGGGGCGAGCGGATGGTCTCGGCGAGCACCTTCTGCAGCGTCAGCGCGGCCACCGACAGCTCATGGGTGTTCCAGGTCAGCACGCCGACGTCGCGTTCGATGACGGGATCATCGAGGGGCACGCAGACGGCACCGAGCTCCTGCATCTGAGCAAGGCAGAGTGACGGGACCGCGCTGACCCCCAGCCCACTGGCGACCATTCGCCCCACGGTGGCCAGCTGGTGACACTCGAAGGCGGCGGGCAGGGCATGGCCACGACTCTCCAGCTGCTGCTCCAGCAGTCGGCGCACCATGGAGGGGCGCTGCAAGGCGATGAAGTCGCGGGTCATCAGCGTTGGCCAGCCGAGCCGCGAGTGGCTGGCCAGTGGCGATTCGGCCGGCACCACGGCAACGAAACGGTCGCGAAACAGTGGCGTAAAGGAGAGGCTTCCGGTTGCCTCCGGTTCGAAGGCGAGTCCCAGCTCTACCTGGCGGGCGCGGACCATCTCGATCACCTGCTCATTGATCACGTCGTGCACCGTGACGTTGACCCGCGGATGACGCTGGCGAAAAAGGCGCAGGGCGGGTGGCAGCAGATTGCCGGCAAAGGAGGGCATGGCAGCGACCCCCAGACGACCCAGCTGCAGCGTGAAGCGCTGGCGCAGGAGCTCCTCGGTATTGTCCCATTCGGCGACCAGGCGCTTGGCCAGCGGGACCAGCGACTCGCCCTCCGGGGTGAGTCGAACGCTGCGGGTATTGCGAATCAGCAGACGACCGCCCAGGCTCTCTTCCAGCCCCTTGATCGCCAGGCTCAACGCCGGCTGGGAGAGGTGGAGGTGCTCGCAGGCCTGAGTGAAGCTCAAGGTCCGGGCCACGGCGAGGAAGGCGCGTAGTTGCTTCACGGTCATGATGTGCTACCAAGGTCCAATTTATTGGTTAAAGATATCAATCAATAAATAAAACAAACTTAACAAATATATTGGCAGCAGCAACACTGCCCTGACACTCTAGCGTATTCACCCCACAACAACGCGAGGCGCCACTATGGCCGGATTCGACAAGCGTGTGACTTCCTATGAAGAGGCGATGGACGGCATCGAGAGCGGCATGACCGTGATTGCTGGCGGCTTCGGTCTCTGCGGCATTCCCGAGAATCTGATCGCCGAGATCAAGCGTCGCGGCGTCAAGGATCTGACAGTATGGTCCAACAACTGCGGCGTGGATGGCTTCGGCCTCGGCCTGCTGCTGGAGGACAAGCAGATCAGTCAGATTCATGCCTCCTACGTCGGCGAAAACGCGCTCTTCGAGCAGCAGATGCTCAATGACGAGATCAAGGTGGTCCTCACGCCCCAGGGCACCCTGGCGGAGAAGATGCGTGCCGGCGGCGCCGGCATTCCAGCCTTCTACACCGCCACCGGCTACGGCACGCCGATCGGCGACGGCAAGGAAGTGCGCGAATTCGCCGGTCGTCACTATATTCTCGAGGAGTCGGTGGTCGGGGATTTCGCCATCATCAAGGGCTGGAAGGCGGATCGCTATGGCAACGTGGTGTATCGCGATACCGCTCAGAACTTCAATCCGCTGGCCGCCACCGCCGGCAGGATCACGGTGGTCGAGGTCGAGGAGATCGTCGAACCCGGTGAACTCAAGGCCGACCAGATCCACACGCCGGGTATCTATGTCGATCGCATCATCCAGGGCACCTTCGAGAAGCGTATCGAGAAGCGCACCGTGCACCAGGGCTGACCCTTGGGGCTACTCACGATCGCTTCTCCACTGAACACAAGAGGCAACAAGATGGCACTGACTCGCGAACAGATGGCAATGCGCGTGGCGCGCGAACTCGAGGATGGCTTCTATGTCAACCTGGGCATCGGCATCCCGACGCTGGTGGCCAATTATATTCCCGACGGCATCGACGTGATGCTGCAGTCCGAGAACGGCCTGTTGGGCATGGGGCGTTTTCCCACCGAGGAGGAAGTCGATCCGGACATGATCAACGCCGGCAAACAGACCGTCACGGCACGGCCGGGCGCGGCGATCTTCGACTCTGCCGAATCCTTCGCCATGATCCGCGGCGGCCACGTGGACTTGACCGTGCTGGGGGCCTTCGAGGTTGACCAGAACGGCAACATCGCGTCCTGGATGATCCCCGGCAAGCTGATCAAGGGCATGGGCGGCGCCATGGACCTGGTCGCGGGTGCCGAGAACATCATCTGCACCATGACCCACGCCTCCAAGCACGGGGAGTCCAAGCTGCTCGAGTCCTGCAACCTGCCGCTGACCGGCGCCGGCTGTATCAATCGGGTGCTGACCGACCTGGCCTATCTTGAGATCAAGGATGGGGCCTTCCACCTGATGGAGCGTGCCCCCGGAGTGTCCGTGGAGGAGATCACCTCGCTGACCGCGGGCAAGCTGGTCGTGCCCGATCACGTGCCGGAGATGACCTTCGACGCCTGATCCTGTCGTGATGGGCAAGGCCTGCGGCCCGGACACACGTCCGGGCCGCTTTCGTTCGTGCCATTGGCGCGGGACTGACGAAAAACTGATCATTCTGCCTGAGGTCCCTTGCTACCTCGCCGAGATGGCCCTTCGACGGGACAATGCACAGCGTTATCCACAGAAACTGTGGATGGTGATGCGTCAGGAGAGTTCGCAGCGAGTGTGATGAGGGAGGAGAAGTTCGGCGGCGCGCTCCTGATTGGCACTGACCTGCTTCTGCACCAGCGCCAGCCCGCCGAGATTGACGCGATGCTCGTCGCCCTCGGCAAAGGCCAGGCGTCGCGAGCTGGTGGCGTAGAAGCGGTGGTCGAGCAGTGGCGAGACCGGAAAGAGGCCATGGTGACGGTCGCTGCTGCCATGGAGGCCGGCCTGCTGCAGCTGGCCGTCCAGGGTGATGAGGTCATGGCCCAGACGCTGGCAGTCGAAACCGACATGATGCATTCGCGGCCCCATCACCGAGAGCCAGCCGGCCAGCGGATGGGCCTGTTGCAGGGCCTGGTAGGTGTGCCAGTCGGGCATTGGCCAGGGACGGCCATGGCAGAGCAGGGCCTGACTGCGTGCCTGGCGCGGGTCGGCCTGGTTGACCAGCTGCTGGAGACGCTCGCGCGGCTGGCGCGACAGGGTACCGAGCTGGAGTTCGGCGAGCAGCACCCAGGCGTCATCGTCGGGGGCGGTGAGCAGGGTAGCGAGCAGGCCGCGATCGGCCATGGCGTAGCGTCGCTGCGGACGATAGCCGTAGCGCAACAGGATCGGCAGCAGCGCTTCCATCGACCAGGGGCCATGGTTCAGCGTCAGGACCGCGAGGTACTCCGCCGGGGCCTCCACGGGCCACAATCGCAGTCCGCCCACGTCTGGATGCTGGTGGACATAATCCAGCCACAGCTGCTGGACGAACTCTTCCCGTTGCATCGTGCCTTGTCCCTCTGTCGTGATGCCCTGTGCGCGCCTGCACGAGGCCAGTATAGGCAGCGGGCGCGCAGAGACATTCAACGCGGGAAAGACGTTCACGACGGGGACGTCACCCTCGCTCGACGCAGGTCTGACGGCAAAGGCCGTGTCGGTCGGCGTGGCGCGAGGACGAGCCGCCGGTGTCAGCGGTGGTGTCGGGCTCGACGATTCAGTTGGTCGCGGTCAGCAGTGACTGATCACGCACGTAGCGATCGAATTCGGTGAATCCGCCGATGTGGGTCTGGTCGACAAAGACCTGCGGTACGGTATACACCGGCTTGCCGATGGTCTTTTCCAGGTCGGCCTTGGTGATGCCTTCGGCGTGGATATCAACGTAGCGGTGGCCTTCGATGGCACCGGTATTTTCGAGACGAGCGGCGAGTGCCTTGGCGCGATCGCAGAACGGGCAGGCGGGGCGGCCGAAGATGACGACGAACATGCAGCGATTCCTTGCACGGCGGGGTGCGTTAAGATCCGGAAAAGAAGCCCCATTGTGACGGAGCCGGCATCGTTTCACCAATAGTCGACCGCTAGGGGGATGATGCCGCTCTCCTATTTGCGGCAGTCAGAGATCGATGTCCCCGAGATCGGCGCGGCGCAGCAGATTGCCGAGGGCATCATGGAGGGAGGGGCTGGTCACCAGCAGGTTTTCGCCATAGAGGTCCTCGGGAATTCCCGTTGGCCCGGGATAGAGATGCCCGGTGCGGGCGCCCGCTTCCCTGGCGATCAACCAGCCGGCGGCACAATCCCAGGGGGAGACACTCTCGTAATAGGCATCCAGGCGCCCGCAGGCGACGTCGCAGAGGTCAAGCGCGGCCGAACCGTTGCGTCGCACGTCCTGGCAGTGCGTCAGCACGGCAGTGAGGCGTCGCATCAGCGGGGGGCGGCTGTCGCGGCGGTAGGGAAAGCCGGTGCCCACCAGGGCGTGGGCGATGTCTGCCGTGCGGCTCGCCTGGATTGCCTGACCGTTGCACCAGGCGCCCTGACCGTCGAGGGCCGTGAAGGTCTCGCCGAGGAAGGGTGCGTGCACCACGCCGAGACGCGTGTGGCCCTGACTGGCCCAGCCGATGGATACCGCCACATGGCGCAGCCCATGGGCGAAATTGACGGTGCCGTCGATGGGATCCACCACCCAGAGGGCCTGGGGACTGGCGAGCGCCTCGCGGCTCGGAGCCAGCTCCTCGCTGAACCGCGCCTCTCCGCTGAAGTGCTGCTCGAGGCGCTCGCTGATGCGGGTGTCCACCTCGATGTCGGTATCGGTGACCAGCTCGTTGCCATGCTTGTAGCGGTGTCCGAAGACTTGGCGCTCACGGGCCTCGACGATCATTCGTCCGGCTTCGTGGGCGATGTCGACGGCGATGTCCAGTCGCTGGGCGGGGGTCATGGAGGATCCTCGGCACGGGTGAGCGCCTTCATGCTAGCAGTTGGCCCTGCCCCTGCCGAATGCAGGACACGGCCGCTATACTGGCGCGCCGTGGATTCGGAGAACACCATGCAGGCATTGACTGCCGAGGAGTATGCGCGTCTGGACCAGCTGGCCGAGGCCTGGCGCCGCTGCCACCTGAAGGACGCCAAGACGGCATCCCATTTCAACCCTCGGTTGGGGGTGGATGCGCTCTGCTTTCAGCCCCACGTCCTGGCGGATGGCAGCAGGGGGCTGCTCGGTGCCCTGGTTACGCCACTGTCTCTCTCGCTGGTCCTCGTTCTCGATTCTCCGGCGGCGTCGACGCCAGAGCCGCGGCAGAGGCTGCTGACGCTGCCCTCGGGGCGCTACGTCGTCGTGCGCGAACCTCTGGGCGAGACAGACGGGCTCTGGCGATGCGAACTGCTCGACGATCTTTCCGATGTCGGCTCCCTCGAGGAGGGCAGTCGTCTCGCCCAGCAGCTGATGGAGCGTGTCATGACCCCGGCCGTGTCAGACGCCTGAGCGGATGACGCGCTGCGTCATCCGCCTTATGCTGGAGCCACCATCGAACGTTCCATCCCGCGCCCTCGAGGGGGCCCTGACCGTCGCCCTTTTGGCACGGTTTACATGACAGAGGAGTCTCGCATGACCGCCAACGCTTCCACCCCCCGCGTCGCCCTGGTCACTGGCACGAGTAGCGGCATCGGCGAGGCCGTGGTCCGTCACTTCTGCGACCTGGGTCATCAGGTACTGGCCGTGGACTTCAACCCGGCAGGCAAGGAGGTCGCCGACCAGGCGGGTGCCGCCTTCTTCGAGGCCGACCTGACCGACGGTGACGCCTGCCAGGCAGCGGTGGCCGAGGCGATCACGCGCTTTGGACGTGTCGATATCCTGGTCAACAATGCCGGTATCCAGCATGTCGCCCCCATCGAGGAGTTCCCGGAAACCAAGTGGCGCCAGATCATTGACCTGATGCTCACTGCCCCCTTCCTGCTGACTCAGGCCGCCTGGCCTTCCATGCGCGAGAATGGCTGGGGCCGCATCATCAATATCGCCTCGGTCCATGCCCAGGTGGCGTCGCCGGGCAAGTCGGCCTATATCAGTGCCAAGCATGGCATGATCGGCCTGACCAAGACGGCGGCGCTGGAAGGCGGTGGGCAGGGCATCACGGCCAATGCCATCTGTCCTGCCTACGTCAAGACGCCCCTGGTCGACAACCAGATCGCGGATCAGGCGAAGATGCATGGCCTGGACGAGCAGGAAGTGATCGAGAACATCATGCTCAAGAACGCCGCCGTCAAGCGCCTCATCGAGCCCGTCGAGGTGGCCGAGCTGGTGGGCTACATGGCCTCCGACCTTGCCGGTGCCGTCACCGGATCCAGCTGGAACATCGATCTGGGCTGGACGGCCCAATAAGCGCCGAGCTGCACCTCGGCATCATGTCCTGGCCGCTTCAGCGCCTCACCGGGCGCTTCTGCAGCTTTCGCTGCAGGGTGCGGCGGTGCATCCCCAGTGCCCGCGCCGTGGCGGAGATGTTGCCGTCGTGCTCCTGCAGCACCTTCTGGATGTGCTCCCAGGTGATGCGGTTGATCGACGGCGGGTTGTCGGCCACTTCGGTTTCGGCATTGCCTCCTGCCCGGGAGAGGGCCATCAGCACGTCATCGGCGTCTGCCGGTTTGCAGAGGTAATTCACCGCCCCCAGCTTTATCGCCTCCACGGCGGTGGCAATACTCGAGTAGCCGGTCAGTACCACGACCCGACAGCTCGGCACGATTTCCAGCAGTTCCGGCAGCAGCTTCAGCCCGGATTCGTGTTCCAGCTTGAGATCCAGCGTGGCCAGCTGGGGCTGGTGCCGGCGTGCCAGAGTGAGTGCCTGGGTGGCATCATGAGCCACGAGCACCTCGAAACCGCGGCGACTCAAGGCGCGATGGAGCACGTGGCAGAACATTTCGTCGTCATCGATGATCAGCAGGCGTTCGGCGGTCTCTTGCATGTTGTCCTCGCAGTGGGTCGCGGCGTCCGGCGACGGTCAGGCGTCGGGCTGGCTGCGCGGCAGGATCACCTCGGTCAAGGTGCCGCCCTCTGGGTGATTGTAAAGGCTTACGCCGCCACCGAAACGGTTGATGGTGGCATGGGTCAGGAAGAGACCAATACCCAGCCCCTTGCTCTTGGTGGAGACAAAGGTCTCGCCCAGCTGGTCGGCGATCGACATCGCGACGCCCGGCCCGTGATCACGGATGTCGATGATCACCTCGTCGCCATTCCAGTCGAGCCGGATGGTGACGTTGTCCGGATTGGCATCGGCGGCATTGTTGAGCAGGTTGGTCAGTGCCTGGTCGAGGGTGGCGTCGACCGCCAGCCGGGGATGTCCTCGTCGCTCGGCGACGTCCAGGTGGTGGCTGACATCGGGGCGCAGCACCAGCCAGCGCTGAATCACTCTGGAGAGCCACAGCTGAGCGTCGTGAACCTCGGGTTCGGCCATCCGTCGGCGGTCGGCACTGTCCACCAGATGGCGCAGCCGCGACTTGCAGGTGTCGACCTGCTGACGCAGCAGGTCGATGTCCTGGCGCAACGCCGAGTCATTTCCGGCATCCTCGTACATCTCGCTGAGCAGCACCGCCATGGTGGAGAGGGGCGTACCCAGTTCATGGGCCGTTCCCGCGGCCTGGGTGGCCACGGCCAGCACCTGCTCGTTGCGCAAGGCGGCTTCACGAGTGCGCGAGAGCGCCTGGTCGCGACTGCGCAGGGCGTGGGCCATCTTGTAGATGAAGAAGGTGACGAGTCCCGCCGAGAGCGCAAAGTTGAGCCACATGCCCAGCACGTGGAGGCTCAAGGTTGCGCCGACTTGGCCCTGAGCGAACTGCGGCACTGGCTGATAGGCCACCATGAGGAAACTGTAGGCGGCCATCGAGGCGGCGGCGATCATCCAGGCATGCCGCCAGGGGAGGGTCGCTGCGGCAATGGTCACGGGCACGAGGTAGTAATTGATGAAGGGGTTGTGGGAGCCACCGGTAAAATAGAACAGGAGCGTCAATCCGGTCACATCAATCAGTAGATGGGCAACGTACTCGCCGTGGGTCACTGCCCGCGGTCGGCCCATGCGCCACCAGGTGGCGATGTTGATCACCCCCATAGCGATGATCACTCCGATGACCGCATGCACCTCCAGCGAGAAGCCCAGCAGCTCGATACCGATGATGATCGCCGCCAGGAAGCCGGTCCAGGTGATGCCGCGCACAATGGTCAATCGCACCAGATTGCGGTTGGGCGTCGAAAGGGGCAGGGGCAGGGCGGCTGGCATGGCGACTCCGTGCGGTGGGCTGGCGCGATGATATCCGAGTGTCGCAGGGCTGTATCCAGCCCTGTCGCCCCTGAGGCACAGTGTCGCCCGTTGGGCATGGGCGCCGACAATTCCTTCCCTATGACGGTATATTGGGGCCTATTGATATTACCATTGGAACGCTGCCCGATGCTCAAACGCCTGCTCCCCTTGCTGATCCTGGCGCTCGGCGTCGCAACCTTTCTATGGCTGCGGGCCACGCGCCCGGAAAGCGCGAGCGTCACGCCCGAGGAGCGTAGCTGGCGGGTCGAGACCCTGCTTGCGGCGCCCGGCCTGCATGCTCCCGTTCTGCCGCTCTATGGCGAGGTGACGTCACCCGACGCGCTCACCGTGACTGCGCCGCTGGCCGGTCGCATCGCGGCACGTCCGGTGCGCGATGGGCAGCGGGTCGAACGCGGCGAGCTGCTGGTGGCGCTGGACGAGGACGACGTGAGTCCCGTACTGGAGCAGGCCGAGGCTGACGTGGCCCAGCGCCGGGCCGAGCTGGCCAACGAGCGGGTCCGTCTGGCGAGCGACCGGGAGATTCTCGAGCGTGAGCGTGAACTGCGCGATACCGCGCGGCGGCAGCTGGAGCGCACACGCTCGCTGGTGGGACGCAATCTCGCTTCGGAATCGGACCTCGACGCGGCGCGCAACGAGCTGGCCAGGATGCGCGTGACGGTGGCGACGCGAGAGCGCGCCGTCAACGAGCATCCGGCCCGCCTCGAGCGCCTCGAGGCGGCGCTGGCCGAGGCCACGGCGCGACTGGCAGCGGTGCGTCGCGATGCCGAGCGAAGTCGCGCCATGGCCCCCTTCGATGGCATCGTCACGCGTATCCGGGTTGCCCCGGGGGATCGTGTGTCGGCGCAAAGCGAGCTGCTCAGCGTCTACCCCGAGCGCGGGCTCGAACTGCGGGCGCGCCTTCCCCAGCGCTACCAGGACGAACTGCTCGATGCCCTGGCCAGGGAGCGGCGGCTGGTGGCCACCGCCGATGACGGCACCCACTTCGTGCTGGCCGGCCTGGCGGGGCAGAGCGACCCCGGCGGCACCGAAGCCATCTTTCGCCTCGAGACCGGCGGGCAGGACCTGCGCCCCGGCCGCCTGCTCGCCGTGACGCTGAACCGCCCCTCGGTGCCGGATAGCCTGCCGGTGCCCTACAGCGCCCTCTATGGCAGCGACGCGCTTTACGTGATGGACGAGGAGGCGCGCATGCAGCGCCTGACGGTAAGACGTCACGGCGAAGTGGTGCGCGACGACGGGGCGCGCTGGGCGCTGGTCAGCGGGGCAGCCCTCGACGCCGGCGACCGGGTGATCACTACCCACCTGCCCAACGCCGTCCGCGGTCTCAAGGTTGACCCCGTCGTGACCGACCAGGCTGGTAACGCCGACGAGGAGACACGGCGATGAGCCGAGGGCGCGGCGTGATCGGCTTCTTCGTCCACCATCGAGTCGCGGCCAACCTGGTCATGCTGATGATGCTGCTCGGCGGCGTGCTCGGCCTGTCGCGCATGAATATCCAGTTCTTCCCCTCCTTCGCGCTGGACGTGGTCAGTGTGCGCACGGTGTGGAGCGGTGCCTCGGCGGAGGACATCGAGCAGGGCATCACCATTCCCCTCGAGCAGCGCCTGCGCAGCATCGACGGCCTGAAGCGAATGACCTCCACGTCGGCACAGGGCATCTCCAACATCACCCTGGAGTTCACTGAGGGCAGCGATCCCATCCTGGCCCTGGACGATGTCCGCCAGCAGGTCGACGAGTTCACCAACCTGCCGGCCGACGCCGAGGAGCCGCAGGTCTCGCGCGTGGCCAACTACGAGCCGGTGGCCCGGCTGCTGGTGCACGGTGAGGTGAGCCATGAGTCGCTGCGCTATCTGGCCAACCGCTTCGAGGATGAACTGCTGCGGCGCGGTATCGACCGGGTGGCGATCAGTGGTCTGCCCGACCAGCAGATCAGCATCGAGGTGCCGGCCGAGCGTCTCCAGGGGCTGCAGCTGAGCCTTGGTGAGATCGCCGAGCGCATCGAGGGCATGTCGCGGGACCTGCCGGCGGGACTGCTCGGCCAGCAGGACAGCACGCGCGAATTGCGGGCGGTGGAGCAGCGCCGTGATGCCGAGGGCTTTGCCGACATAGCGGTGCTCAGCGGGGAGCGCATACAGCTGCGCCTGGGCGACATCGCCACCATTCGCCAGGAGTCGCGGGAGCAGCCGGTCACGCTGAGCCGCAGCGGCCATCCGGCGGTGGAGCTGCTCTTGCAGCGCAGCGAGGAGGGTAACTCGCTGGCCGCGGCCGAGGTGCTGGAAAGCTGGCTGGCCGAAACCCGGCCGCAGCTGCCGCCCGCGGTATCGCTCGAGGTGCATGACGAGACCTGGCAGCTGATCGCCGACCGTATCTGGCTGCTGATCAGCAACGGCCTGGGCGGGCTGGCGCTGGTGCTGCTGCTGCTCTACTTCTTCCTGCCGGCCCGCGTGGCGCTGTGGGTGGCCATTGGCATCCCCACCGCCTTCCTGGCGGCCATGGCGGTGTTCTGGGTGATCGGCGGG
>Ga0207414_1000949_pt1 | contig 11428 bp, 11 predicted proteins | sample PonA231FremontCA_2_FD_187269 | JGI IMG/M metagenome (GOLD analysis project Ga0207414, IMG submission 187269) | Marine sediment microbial community from Fremont, CA, USA - Pond A23 Sediment 1 (SPAdes) | ecosystem: Environmental > Aquatic > Marine > Unclassified | place: USA: Fremont, California... | reverse complement strand
TGGTGCTCTTCGGCATCGCTTGCGGGCCGTCCGGTCTGGCGCTCCTGCCCGTCAACGCCGAAACCATGTACCCGCTGATCAGCAACATCGCCCTGCTGATGGTGGGCTTCCTGCTGGGCGGCAAGCTGTCCAAGGAGATGCTGCGCACCTGCGGCCGGCACGTACTGGCCATCTCGGCGCTGGAGGTGCTGGGCGTCTCGGCCTTCGTGCTGGGCGGCCTGCTGCTCCTGGGCGTGGACCCGGTGGTGGCGATGCTGCTTGCCGGGATCGCGCCCGCCGGCAGTGCCGAGTACGTCGGGGCCGCGCTGGTGCTGGCGGCCCTGTCCGGTCTGGTGCTGGTCGGGATGGGCCTGTTGCGGCTGGGCTTTCTGGCCAACTTTCTCAGCCACCCGGTCATCTCGGGATTCGTCACCGCCTCGGGAATCCTGATCGCGGCCAGCCAGCTGCGCCATGTGCTGGGCGTGGAAGCCTCCGGCCATAACCTGGTGACGCTGGGCTCGGCGCTGCTGGGAGCGCTGGATCAGGTCAACCCGATCACTCTGGCGATCGGGCTTGGTGTCTGGGGGTTTCTGGTGCTGTGCCGCCGCCACCTCAAGGGCGCGCTGGGACGCCTGGGACTGTCGACGACGGTGGCCGACCTGGTGGCCAAGGCCGCCCCGGTCTCGGCGGTGATCGTCACCACCCTGCTGGCCTGGGGCCTGGGACTGGGTGAGCGCGGGGTGGCGCTGGTCGGCCAGGTGCCCAGCGGCCTGCCGAGCCTGGCGCTGCCCAGCCTGGACCCCGCGCTGTGGTCGACCCTGCTGCCGGCGGCGGTGCTGATCAGCCTGGTGGGCTTCGTCGAGTCGGTCTCGGTGGCCCAGACCCTGGCCGCCAAGCGCCGCCAGCGGATCGATCCCAACCAGGAACTGATTGCCATGGGGCTGGCCAATATCGGTGCCGGTACCAGCGGCGGCTCGCCGGTTTCCGGGGGCTTCTCGCGCTCGGTGGTCAATTTCGAGGCCGGTGCTGCCACGCCGCTGGCCGGCGCCTTCACCGCCGTGGGCATCGCGGTGGCCACGCTGTCATTGACCGAGCCGCTGGCCTTTCTGCCCAAGGCAACCCTGGCCGCCACGATCATCGTGGCGGTCGCGACCCTCATCGACCTGCCCGCGATCCGGCGCACCTGGGCCTATTCGCGTGCCGACGGGGTGGCCATGCTGGCGACCCTGGTACTGACCCTCGTCCATGGCGTGGAGAGTGGCATTCTGGTGGGCGTAGTGCTGTCGCTGGGGCTGCACCTCTACCGCACCAGCCAGCCCCACAGCGCGGTGGTGGGGCGGGTGCCGGGCAGCGAGCACTTTCGCAATGTGCGTCGCCATGCGGTGGAGACCGACGAGGAACTGGCCATCCTGCGGGTCGACGAGAGCCTCTACTTCGCCAATGCGCGCTACCTCGAGGATACCGTCATGGCCCTGGCGGCCCGCCAGCCAGCCCTCAAGCACATCGTGCTCGCCTGCCAGGCGGTCAACGTTATCGATGCCTCGGCGTTGGAGAGCCTCGAGGCGATCAATGCCCGTCTGAACGACTCCGGCGTCTTGCTGCATCTGGCCGAGGTCAAGGGGCCGGTCATGGACCGCCTGCAGCACACCGCCTTCTGCCACGAGCTGACCGGCAGGGTATTTCTGAGCACCTTCGACGCCTGGCAGGCGCTGCGCAGCGAGGACGACGAGACGCCGTCAGCGCGCTGTGCGGCGCTGGAGGCGTCCAGGCCCTAGGTCGGCGAGTGTCAGCGCAGCGGGCAATTCCCGCCCGATACGCCTTCGGCTTATCGGGCCTACCCCGCCTTCCTGGGCCTGGTGAGCGCCAGCGCACCGGGCAACACGTTGCCTAACGGTATTCCTGAACATAGAAGAGGAGAGAGTACGTGGATTGGAGTTCATCCCTGCAGGGCCTGGCCGGTGGCATCCTCATTGGCCTGTCCGCGACCTGGCTGATGGCCACGCTGGGCCGCATCGCGGGCATCAGCGGTATCCTCGGCAATCTGATCACTGTGCGGCCCAAGGGCGACAGCGCCTGGCGCGTGACCTTCCTGCTCGGCCTGATCAGCGGCCCGATCGTGCTGATGCTGCTTGGCGGGGGCCTGGGCAACGTGGCCGGTGCGCCGGGTGAGGTGGTCGGTGAGCCCGCCGGCGGCGTGGTGCTGATGCTGGTGGCCGGCCTGCTGGTGGGCGTGGGCACGGGCATCGGCAGCGGTTGCACCAGCGGCCACGGGGTCTGCGGCCTGTCGCGACTCTCGCCGCGCTCGCTGATGGCCACCCTGACCTTCCTGGTGGCGGCTATCGTCACCGTCTATGTGGTCCGTCACGTGATCGGAGGTGGCGCATGAAGACCTCGACCCTCAAGGCGGTCATGGGCTATGTCGCCGGCCTGCTGTTTGGCCTGGGGCTCGGCATCTCCGGCATGACCGACCCGGCGCGCGTGCTGGGCTTTCTCGACATCGTCGGCGCCTGGGATCCGACGCTGATGTTCGTGCTGGGCGGCGCCGTGGTGACCAACTTCATCGGCTATCGCCTGGTCTTCAAGCGGCCCAACCCGATCCTCGGCGGTGCCTTCCAGCTGCCCACCCGCCAGGACCTGGACGGCCGGTTGATCGGCGGCGCCGTGCTGTTCGGTATCGGCTGGGGGCTCTCGGGCTACTGTCCGGGCCCTGCCTTTGCCTCCCTCGGCGGGCTGACGGTACCGCTTCTGGCCATGCTGATCGCCATGGTGGCCGGCTGGTTCCTGGCCCGCGCGATCCCCGCCAGCCGCTGATCGGGCTGGCCTGATGTCCCCCGTCGGCCCGGCCGGCGGGGGACGGGTCGTTTTCGACCAATGGACAGGTGCAGCGCCTGTCGGCCGCGTTGCCGCTTAACGCCGACATAATGGCCAGGTGGCAGGATGTTGCCCATCACGAGGATTCCCTGCCATGCACGTACTGCTCATCGAGGATGATGCCCTGGTCGCGTCGGGCATCCAGGCCGGACTCACTGTCTACGACTTCGTTGTCGACCACGTGGCCACCCTGGCCGAGGCGCGGTCGGCCATGGAGGCGGTGACCAGCGATGTGGTCATCCTCGACCGTGGCCTCCCCGACGGCGACGGCCTGGCGCTGCTCGAGGCGTGGCGCAGGGCCGGGGTCGATACCCCGGTGCTGATCCTCACCGCCCGCGATGCCGTGAGCGATCGCATCGAGGGGTTGCACGTGGGCGCCGACGACTACCTGGTGAAGCCCTTCGACCTGGATGAACTGGTGGCCCGCCTGCAGGCACTCCTGCGGCGTGCCGCCGGGCGCTCCCAGGCCCTGATCGAGCATGGCCCGCTGTCGCTCGACCCTGTTTCCCGCGAGGTCAGTGTGGCCGGGCGTCCGGTGAACCTCTCGCGCCGTGAGCTGGTGCTGCTGGAGGCCTTCCTTCAGGCACCACGCAGCATACTGAGCGCGAGTCAGCTCAAGGACAGCCTCTATGGCCTGAACGAGGAGGTGGAGAGCAATGCGCTCAACGTGCATATCCACCACCTGCGGCGCAAGCTCGGCAGCGGGGTGATCGAGACGTTGCGCGGGCTGGGCTATCGGCTGGGGCCTCCCGTTGCGGTGGCGCCGCCGCATCGCCGCGGGGCCGAGCGGCCATGAGCCTGCGTGCGCGCCTCGTGCTGACGCTTGGGCTGACCCTGCTGCTGCTCTGGGGGCTGGCCGCCGCCTGGCTGATGCGCGACCTGCACCAGCAGGTCGAGAACACCCTGGACCAGCGGCTTGCTCAGTCGGCGCGCATGGTGGCCGGTCTGATGGCCCAGCTGCCGGTCGAGGTCTGGGAGCAGGCCGACCGCCGGGCGCTCTCCATCCCGCCCATCGAGGGGCTGGCCTGTCAGGTGCATTCACCCCGCGGCGAGATCATGGCGCGCACCCATACCGACATGGAGCAGATCCTGCAGGCGCGCGAGCCGGGCCATGCCTATCGTGAGGAGGGCGGCATTACCTGGCGGGTGTTCACCTACGAACGGGGCGGACTGACCATCACCACCGCTGATCGCATGGATGAGCGTGACCTGCTGATGCGCAACGTGCTCCAGGTCGCCGTGGTGCCCTTCGTGGTGGCGTTGTCCGGCAGCCTGCTGGCGCTGTGGCTTGGCGTGGTGAGGGGACTGCGGCCGCTGGACCGGCTACGCGATGCCCTGGCCCGCCGCCACCCGGAGGCCCTGGCCCCGGTGGCGACCCATGGTCTGCCGCTGGAGCTCCGCCCGCTGGTGGAAACCCTCAACGGCCTGCTGGCGCGCATCCAGCAGACCGTCGTGCGCGAACAGCGTTTCACCAACGATGCGGCCCACGAGCTGCGCACGCCGCTGACGGCCATCAAGACGCACCTGCAGGTCGCCAGTCGCGTCGATGGTGAAGCGGCGAGACGCTCCCTGGCGCATGCCGAGGAGGGGGTCGCTCGGCTCTCGCGGACCCTGGACCAGCTACTGATGCTCGCCCGCGTGGAAGGACGGCTACACTTCGAGGATGGCGAGGCCAGCCGTGCCGCCGACGTCGTGGATCTGGCGCTGCGCGACGCCTCGGCCAGCGACCGGCAACGCTTCTCACTGCCCGAGGCCTGGCCCGACGTGATACTGGCGGTGCCGCGGGAGCTGGCGATCACCGCGCTGCGTAACCTGATGGACAATGCGCTTCGTCACGCGCCCGAGGAGAGCCCCGTGGAGGTCTCTGTCCGCCTTGACCCCGTCGGTCAAAGGCTGACCTACGGCGTCAGAGACCATGGCCCCGGCGTCGACGATGCCGAGCTCGACCAGCTGTCCCGGCGCTTCTGGCGGGCCAGCCATCGACAGGGCAGTGGCCTGGGGCTTGCCATCGTGGCTGCCATTGCCGAGCGCTTCGGCGGAGAACTGGCGTTTTCCCGCCCCGAGGGGGGTGGGCTGGAGGCTTGGCTGACGCTGCCGCTGATGCCGAGCTCGACGGGATCGGCAGGGCCGGTCCGGGAAGGCGCCCCGCCAGGGGCCAACGATAACGAAGAGAGGGACGGATGATGAGAACCGTGAGGATCGCAAGGGGGCTCAGTCTGCTGCTGGGCCTGGGTCTGGCCAGCGGGCAGGCCCAGGCCCAGCAGGAGGGCGACGCCGAGCGCGGGCAGGCGGCTGCGGGGACCTGCGTGGCCTGCCATCAGGCCGACGGCAGCGGAATGAATGTGCCGGGGGGGGAGTCCTGGCCACGCCTGGCCGGGTTGCCGGCAGGCTACATCGCCAAGCAGCTTCATGACTTCAAGGCGGGCCGTCGCGAAAACGCCTCCATGATGCCCTTCGCCAGCATGCTCGATGCTCAGCAGATCGCCGACGTGGCCGCCTACTACAGCCAGATGCCGGTGACCGACGCCCAGGGAGGCGAGGGCGCCGATGAGGCGCTGCTGCGTCGTGGCGAGCAGCTGGCCATGCGCGGCGACTGGGATGCGTACATCGTCTCCTGCAAGAGCTGCCACGGCCCGGGTAACGCAGGAGCCGGCGCTACCTTTCCGGGGATCGCCAGCCAGCATGCCGGCTATATCGAGACGCAGCTGCGCGCCTGGCAGGCGGGGGAGCGGCACAATGACCCGCAGAACCTGATGGGCGCGATTGCCCAGCGCATGAGTGACGGGGACATTCGGGCCGTCTCGGCCTGGCTGGCCAATCAGTCCGTGGCGTCCGACTAAGGGGAGCAGACCATGAGATATCGCATGACACACCTGGCGCTGGCCATTGCGACCCTCGCCGCCGGCATGAGCATGGCCGCCTGGGCGGAGTACGAGACCCTCGCCGAGATGGGCTATCCCGCTCCCGAGGCGGGCGAGCTGGTCCACGTCCCGCCGACCATGGCGGATCTCGAAGAGGCCGACCTGCATCCCGAGCTGAAGAAGGTCATCCGCCGCGGCTACGACCTGTTCACCGACACCCAGCAACTGCGTGGCGAGAATGTCTTCAACGACATGAACTGCTCCAGCTGCCATCTGGGCGAAGGCCGTCAGCCGTTCAGCGCCCCGGTCTGGCCGGCGGCCGTGACGCTGCCGAACTTCCGGGGCAAGAACCAGCATGTCAACAACCTGGAGGAGCGCATCGCCGGCTGCTTCGCCTACTCCATGAACGGCACGCCGCCGGCCTACGGCAGCGACGACATGCTGGCGCTCTCCGCCTATCACCGCTGGCTGGCCACTGGCGCCCCCATGTACCCGGACGAGCCGATCTACGGGCGCGGCTTCCCGCCGCCGGAGCGTCCCGAGTCGCTCAGCTACGAGCGCGGCGAGGCCCTCTACGTGGAACAGTGTGCGATCTGCCACAGCGACGACGGCTCAGGCCTTTATGAAAATGGCGAGTACGTCTTTCCGGCGCTGTGGGGCGACGGCTCGAACAACTGGGGCGCCGGCATCGTGCGGACCCACACGGCGGCCGGGTTCATCAAGAACAACATGCCGCTGGGCCAGCCGCTGTCGCTCTCCGACCAGCAGGCCTGGGACGTTGCCTACTACATGACGCAGCAGGAGCGTCCGCAGGATCCGCGCTACAGCGGCGACGTGGACGAGGTGCTGGAGAAATTCGGCGCGACCTTCCACAAGCACTCCAGCTATGGCCAGGTGCGCGAGCACGATGGCCATCGACTCGCCGACCATGCCAACTGGGGCGAGAAGGGCGACATCGTGCCCTGGAATGTCGGCCAGCCGCGCTTCGAGGACCTGGAGGACTGAAAGAAGGCGTCACCCGAAGACACGCGGGCCCCGCTGCCGATGGCAGCAGGGCCCGTTTTCGTGGATTCAGGGGCGCGGGGAACCCATCATGTCCTCGAGCCGCTGCTCGCTTGGTGCGCCCTCGACCTTTTCCAGGCGGCCCTCGGCGTTGCGGTAGTAGCTGGTGGGCGTGGCCATCAGCCCCAGGCTCTCGAAGCGCTGGTTGTTGGCGTAGACCTGCTCCTCGATCGCGCGCGGCTGGGCAGACCCGGCGATGCCCTCGTCACTGTCCTGGTGCGCCTGCAGCGCCGCGGCAGGGTCCTCGGCGCCGAGCAGGGCGGCTGCCTTGGCCGGGCTGTCGCTGCGCAGGATGCCGACCATGACATGGCGCAGCTGGACCTCGCCGGCCTCGACCCAGGGGCGGCTCTGCTCGTGGAAGCGCACGCAGTAGGGGCAGTTCGGGTCTGTGAAGGTGTAGATCACGCGCGGCGCCTGCGGGTCGCCGTCCTGGATCCAGTGGCTCTCTTCGAGCTGCTTCCACACCGCGTCTTCCTGGCCGCTGCGCACGTGCTCGTCCAGCGGTGCCGCCGAGAGGTCGTTGCCCTCGGCATCGAGCAGGGTACCGACCACGGCATGCTCGCCGTCCGGCGTGAGGTAGACGGTCATCTCGCGGCCGCGATGGCTGGCAGCGAAGCCGCTGAGACCGCCCGGTGCCGTGAACTCGGCGTGAATCTCCAGGCCCTGGTCTACCAGCGCCTGGACCGGCGCGGGCCAGGGCGCATCGGCACTCAGCGTCGAGGTGACAGAGAGCGTGACCAGGCCGGCCAGGAGGGAAAGGGGGAGGGGTCGCATCGCAGCGTCCTGTTGGTGATGTGGGGATGAGAACCCGCCAGGGGGCCGTAAGTTCCTATCCTGCCACGAGGCCATTAACGAGGGATTAATCGCCTCGGCCGCCGGCGAGACGCAATGTCGCATCCCGCTCCCCGGCCACTGCGATGCAGGGTACTCTCGACCGGTCCCCTTTCCGCTTCCGGAGTCGACCGACATGCGTATCGCCACCTTATCGCTGGTCATGGTATCGCTGTTCAGCGCCACTGCCCTGGCCCAGTCTCTTGCCGTCGAGGAGGCTCGGGTGCGGGCGGTGCCCCCCGGCTCGCCGACCACGGCCGCCTTCATGGATCTAACCAATCCGGGTGAGACGGACCTCGCCCTGGTCGGGGCCGTCTCGCCGCTGGCCGGCACCCTGGAGTTGCACAATCATGTGATGGTCGAGGGTGTGATGCAGATGCGCCAGGTCGAGGAGATTCCGCTCCCGGCGGGCGAGACCGTGCGACTGGCGCCGGGCGGCTGGCACCTGATGCTCTTCGACCTGGCCAGGACCCCGCTCGAAGGCGAGCGTGCCACCTTCACCCTGACCCTCGATAATGGCGAGACCCTCACCGTCGAGGCGCCGGTGACGCGGGTGCAGCCGATGGAGATGCAGGGCGATGGCCAGCACGGGAGCCACTGATCGCCCCGGGCCGGCCGTCACTGGGCGCCTTCCCTGCTAACCGTTACAATGCACGGGCATCTTTCCCCCATCGACCGCGGGTTATCCCTATGCATTGCCCCTTCTGTGGCGCCAACGACACGCGCGTGACCGACTCTCGCCTGGTGGCAGAGGGTGATCAGGTCAGGCGGCGGCGACAGTGCGCCGCCTGCGGCGAGCGCTTCACCACCTACGAGACCGCCGAACTGGTGATGCCTCGGGTGGTCAAGTCCGACGGCACCCGGGAGGTGTTCGACGAGGCCAAGCTGCGTGCCGGCATGCTGCGGGCACTGGAAAAGCGGCCGGTCAGCGCCGAGGCCATCGAGGCGGCCGTGGAGCGCATTCGCCAGAACCTGCGGGCACTGGGTGAGCGAGAGATCCACGCGCGGGATATCGGCGAGGAGGTCATGCAGGCCCTCAAGCGTCTCGACCAGGTGGCCTACATCCGCTTTGCCTCGGTCTATCGCAGCTTCCAGGATATCGACGAGTTCCGCGCCGAGATCGACCGCCTGGCCCAGGAACCCGGTTTTTCGTCGGACGCGCCTGGAGCGTCCTGATGGCGGACCACACCGTCCCCGAGGCCTGGATGGCGCGCGCCCTGACGCTCGCCCGTCGCGGGCGTTATACCACCGATCCCAATCCGCGGGTGGGGTGCGTGCTGGTCAAGGAGGGCCGCATCGTCGGCGAGGGGTGGCACGAGCAGACCGGCCAGCCCCATGCCGAGATTCACGCGCTGCGGGCGGCGGGGGCGCAGGCCCGCGGCGCCACCGCCTTCGTGACCCTGGAGCCCTGTTCCCATCAGGGGCGCACCGGCCCCTGTGACCTGGCGCTTGTCGAGGCCGGCGTGTCGCGGGTGGTCGTGGCCATGCAGGACCCCAACCCCCTGGTGGCGGGGCGAGGGATCACCCGACTGCGCGAGGCCGGCATCGAGGTGTCAGTGGGCATGCTCGAGGGGGAGGCCCTGACGCTCAATCCCGGGTTCGTGATGCGCATGTCCCACGGCCGCCCCTTCGTGCGCCTGAAGATGGCCATGAGCCTCGATGGCCGCACTGCCATGCGCTCCGGCGAGTCCCAGTGGATCACCGGGCCCCACGCCCGGCGCGAGGTGCAGCGCCTACGCGCCGGTTCCAGCGCCATTCTCACCGGGGTCGAGTCGATCATCTTCGACAATGCCCGGCTCACCGTGCGCCCAGAGCAGCTCGGATTGCCCGAGGGCGAGGCGCTTGCCGCTCGCCAGCCGCTGCGGGTGGTGGTGGACTCCCGGCTGCGCCTGCCGCTGGCCGCCGCCTGTCTGCGCGAGCCCGGCCGTACGCTGGTGGCCACCCTGGCCGACCATGAGCCCGAGCGGCGTGATCGACTGCAGGTCGCTGGCGCCGAGGTCGTGGTGATGCCCGAAGGCCCGGACGGCCGCGTGGCTCTCGACGCCCTGCTGCGCCACCTGGCCGAGATAGAGCAGGCCAACGAGGTACTGCTCGAGACCGGCGCAACACTGGCCGGTGCCATGCTCGAGGCCAGCCTGATCGATGAGATGCAGCTGTTCGTGGCGCCGACCCTGCTCGGCGGCGAGGCGCGTCCGCTTTTCGAGCTGCCCGGGCTCTCGCTGATGGCCCAGCAGAAGGGGCTGGAGATCCTCGATATCCGCGCGGTAGGGAATGACTGGCGCATCACCGCCAGGCCGGTAAAGGCCCGGGATCCGTCGTCATCGGCTATCGCGCAATGACCGGGCTCTTTACTGGCGCCCGACGACGCACCACGGTACCCTGACGCGGTTTCGAGGTGGCGACGCCCGATGGCGACGTCCGCGTCGTCGAATGCCGACAGCCACCACGCTGAATCAATGGAGACTCCATGGTGCACGCCTCATCCGGGGGCCTGGCCCCTATAGCAGAACTGGTCGAGGATATTCGTCAGGGCAAGATGGTGATCCTGATGGATGACGAGGATCGTGAGAACGAAGGTGATGTCATCATGGCTGCGGAGAAGGTCGAGGCCGAGCACATCAACTTCATGGCCCGGCACGCCAGAGGTCTGATCTGCCTGCCGATGACCCGTGAACGCTGCGAGCGGCTCCAGCTGCCGCTGATGGTGCGCGACAACGCCTCCGGCTTCGGGACCAAGTTCACCCTCTCGATCGAGGCCGCCGAGGGCGTGACGACGGGCATCTCCGCCGCCGACCGGGCGCGCACCGTGCGTGCGGCGGTGGCCCGCGATGCGGTGGCCGCCGACATCGTCCAGCCCGGCCATATCTTCCCCTTGATGGCCGAGCCCGGCGGTGTGCTGCGTCGTGCCGGCCATACCGAGGCCGCCTGCGATCTCTCTGCCCTGGCGGGCCTCGATCCCAGCGGCGTGATCTGTGAAGTCATGAACGAGGATGGCAGCATGGCGCGCCGGGCGGAGCTCGAGCATTTCGCCCTCGAGCATGGCCTCAAGATGGGCACCATCGCCGACCTGATTCACTACCGTATCCATAACGAGCAGACCGTGCAGCCGGTAGAGTCGACGCCGGTCCAGACCGCCCACGGCGAGCTCCACCTGCACGTCTTCCGCGACAGCATCCAGGGGGCCCATCACCTGGCACTGGTCAAGGGCCATCCGCATCCCGATGCGCTGACCACGGTGCGCGTGCACCTGGCCAACCCGATGCGGGATCTGCTTGCCCTGGAGAAGGGCGACACGCCGAGCTGGATCGCCCAGCAGGCGCTCGCCGAGGTGGCACAGGCCGAGCACGGCGTCTTCGTGCTGCTCGACGACGGGCGCCCCCACCAGGATCTCCAGGCGCTGCTGGAGGTGTTCCTCGAGCGCCGGCGGCCGCCACGTACCAGCGACTCCGATGGGGCGGGCAACTATCTGACCATCGGCACCGGCTCGCAGATCCTGCGCCATCTGGGCGTGGGCAGGATGCGCCTGCTGAGTTCGCCCTGGAAGTTCTCGGCGCTCTCCGGCTTCGACCTCGAGATCGTGGAGCGACTCGAACCCGGCGAGCAGGCGACCGGCGAGCAGAGCGGCGACTAGCGCCGCCGACCATCACATCAAGGCGTGGCCTCCGGCCATATCTTCCGGATTCTCACGCACCGGATCTTTCAGGACACAGAACCATGCAACCGATTTCCCAAGTCGAAGGCAGCTTCGTCGACGTCGATGGCCGCTACGTGATCGTGGTCGGCCGCTTCAATCATCACGTGGTGGACAGCCTGGTGGAGGGCGC
>Ga0207414_1000947_pt1 | contig 11436 bp, 8 predicted proteins | sample PonA231FremontCA_2_FD_187269 | JGI IMG/M metagenome (GOLD analysis project Ga0207414, IMG submission 187269) | Marine sediment microbial community from Fremont, CA, USA - Pond A23 Sediment 1 (SPAdes) | ecosystem: Environmental > Aquatic > Marine > Unclassified | place: USA: Fremont, California... | reverse complement strand
TCGCAGAAAGCTGCAGAAAGTATTAAGCAGGGAAATGAAGCAACTCAGCAAAGCGTAGAATCTATGCGCGATATTGCAGAGAAGATTTCTATTATTAACGATATAGCATTCCAAACAAACATACTTGCCCTGAATGCAGCAGTTGAAGCAGCAAGAGCGGGTGAGCACGGAAAAGGTTTTGCTGTTGTGGCAGCCGAAGTACGGAAATTAGCTGAACGAAGTGGTGAGGCTGCTAGTGAGATAGACGAGAAATCCAAATCAGGTGTGGAAATTTCTGAAAAAGCCGGTAAACAGTTGGAAGAAATTGTTCCTGAAATTGAAAAGACTTCTAAGTTGGTCCAGGAAATTACTGCCGCAAGTAATGAAATGAATAGTGGTGCAGAGCAGGTTAATGGTGCTATACAGCAACTAAACCAGGTTACCCAGCAAAATGCAGCTTCTTCCGAAGAGCTTGCTACAAGTGCTGAAGAACTATCCAGTCAGGCAGACCAATTAAAACAGCTTATCAGTTTCTTTAACGTTGATGAAGAAATAACAGAGCAGGCAAAGCAAGGAAGAGGGCATATAGATTTCGCGCGTATGAATGAACAAGCGAAGCAACAACAGCAGCAACTGAACCAGGTAAAAACAAATGGCCAGCAGCAAAAACAGGAAAACAATCAAAATCAACAGAATCAAAAGCGTGCTGGGTATGCTGCAGGACAAAATCAAGGTACTGCCAACAAAGCTAAAGAGCCAAACCAAAAGCAAGGCGTGAATATAGACATGAATAGTCAGGAGTCGGATAGCGCTTATGAAAATTATTAGAAATTTTTTTGTGTAGCATTTAATCTGAATAATTCAGGTTATAAAGGCTTCAGGGAGATTAGTAAAAACCCTGGCTGTCAAAAAGCAGTCAGGGTTTTGTAATTTTTTTAAACTATTCAATTTATTGCAATGAGTTTTTTGGATCTAAAAAGAGAACCCAGAATCAATCAATGATTTCAACATTTTTATATGCGAGATTTATTACCGGCAGGGATATTCCTTTCATCTTTTTTTTACAAGTTGTATATGAGGATTTCACTCTGCAAAATATAATAAGACTACTTCAGATTTTTCATTGCGGATATTGTGGAAAAATAATACTGCGTCATTTTAATAAATTCTAAAAGGTTATTGCTGCGGGGAATCTATGCGGACTATTTGATTAAAATATCATTGTTGTATAATTATTTGATAAATAGATTTTTATATTGGAGACGATAATTCTTTTATATGCTACACTTATTACAAAAATCCAAACGTTGAATAATTTATATTATATGATCCCGGATAAATTTATATATTGCCTTTTATTATTTGCATTCGGAGCATTGTAGACCTTTTAAAACAGTTTATGAATAATAGGGACAAATCAGGAGTACACGACTATTTTCTTTGGAAACGGTTTAAAAATTCCGATAAGGATGCGCTTTCACAGATTTATAAATCCAACTATTCTGTTTTGTATGATTATGGGTATAGATTTTTAGGTAATCATGCTGTTGCGCGTGAATGTATTCAGCGTCTTTTTTTTAACTTGATTTCAAACATAGACACTTTACCAACTCCCCGTAATACGAGGTCATTTCTTCTTGCATCTTTGCGTAAAAGGATATTTAACCGGATTAATCAGGACCATTCTAATAATGTTACCGGTGATAAGTCTGAGTATTCATTTGAATTGATAATCTCGCAGAAAGATCTTTTGATTGATAAAGAAAATAATGCTTTGAGAAAACCGGAAGTTAAGCTTAAGATCAATAACTTGCCTGCCAGGGAAAAAGAGCTCATATATTTAAAAATTTCTAAAAATATGAAATACGGGGAAATTGCTGAAATCATGGGCATTGATTCTGATTCTGCCCGCAAACTGGTTAAAAAGGCAATTAGTGAAATAAAAGATTTGTGCGGGGTTTGGATTAAGGCACATAATTAAACAGGCAAATTTGCAAAAATGATAAAGTTATATATTGAATAAAAAATGTCCGCTCATTGAAAAGCGGACATTTTTTTGATGATCTTTTATTTGCCAGGAGGACTGCCGGTTATTCGGATTTTCATTCCCTGTCCTCTCTGCTTGATTATCATAGGTATGGTTTGCATGCCCTGGTTGTAAATGCCAAGTTTGTCTCCTTCCTGAACTACTTCACGGTGTTTATTGTCTCCCACGATTCGGTCTTTTATGTAGTTGTTGCTTCCAAACTGCTTATATGTTGCACTATTGGAATTTCCAACAACGCCGAGATTCATGATGTTGTTTTTCCCGTCCTGGGTTGCTGCAATCTTGTTGTTGCTTCCGTTCATCATCAGTTTGATGAAATTTTGCTCTTCCGTCACTGAAAATTTGTTCCGCTTTTTTGCCATGCTTTCAGAGAGGCCCAACTCGAATCTAGAAGCGGGCAAGGTAGTAAATGTATTCTGGTCAAACCCTTCCGGATAATCCGGATCGCCTTCTGTGGCTAAATAAGGAGCTTGCCAGCCCGTTACAGATTCTCCTTCAATCTCATCAATAGTCATGTATCCACTTTGGCCATACATTGTAGTTATTGGCACAACAAACCACAACAAGAGAAAAATCATCAGAGCACAATATTTTTTTTTATTGAAGTTCATTTTTTTCCTTTCTTTTTCTTTTAAAGGATTTAAAGAATGTTTTGATGATTTTTCAAAGAAAGAGAAGGGCATAAATAAGCCCTCCCCTTTTAATTGATTCATTTTAGTTACCTTGTATGATGTTTGAAACGTTACCGCTTCCATTCTGCATCACGTTGGCATTATGTCCTGTTCCTGTCTGCCAAATAAGGGAAGTGTTATTAGAACCAATTTGATTAACGACGGAAATATGTCCTTCACCAAATTGTCCTATGTGGGAATAGTTATCATCTCCCTATTGCAGTACATCGGACTCATTGAAATATCCTCCTTGATTAACTCTACTCCAATTTCCATCACCGTCTTGAGTAACAAATGCCTCATTGCTTCCCATGTTCTGGCGAATAGAGGAAGTATTATCACTTCCATATTGATAATTCTCCGCGAGATTATTATCCCCTATATATTGGTGAATGGTTGATTCATTACCCTCGGCGTTTTCACCAGGATCGTTTTCTTCTTGTACGATTTTTGCATCGTTATCATTGCTTTCTTGGGTAATGGAAGCATTTTGACTATATCCCCACTGATCAACATCAGCCTCGTTTTCATTTCCATTCTGGGTTACATCGGCAGTATTATAGCCCATTTGATCAACATTGCTATAATTATCATTACCTATTTGGTCAACATTTGCCTCATTACTCATCCTTTGGTGAATAATGGAAGTATTATTATCTCCTTCCTGAAGGTTTTCTGCGCTATTTTTCCAACCGCCTTGGTCAATGGATGATTCATTGTCTTCTCCAATCTGCTCTACATCTAAGTCATTATTGTTACCATGCTGTGTTAATACTGCTTTATTATTTTCACCGGCTTTCTTTCCAATTTCTCTCTCTGTTGTCCAGCTTTGACCGTGGCCGCCATTACCATACTGCTCTACGTTTGCATCGTTTCCGGTTCCATTAACATCCAGTTCGATTTCATGGTCTTGGCCTGCCTGCTCCATGTAAGCAGTATTGTCATTACCAACGATATTACCTTCAATCATACTGCCATTACCGTCACCATGTTGGTAAGCATCTACATCATTCCCATCACCATCAATCATAAAATAGTCTCCATTAAGACCTTTTAACACATTGTTGAAGCCTCTCTGATTGGAAAGTACTTCATTTTCATTACCCATAATATCGACTTTAGAAGTATTCTCTACTCCAACTCCGGTAAGTGCCTGATAAAGTTCAGTAGTATTATTACTACCAAGAATGGAAAAATCAGCTACGTTACCTTCGCCACCTTGTCTGAAGATACTATAGTTGTTATCGCCATCCTGCATTAAAGTTGCTTCATTTTCAACGCCAGCTACTTCCTTTTTCTTACCGTCTTCATCAACGGTGTATCCTTGTTGAAAATCAGCTAAGTTACCGGAACCGTCTTGGGTAGCGGTGACTTCATTGTCATCTCCGATCTGCTCAACAAGAACACCAGCGCCATTATCTTCAGTAAAATCAAAGTCCATTGGAACTCCATTATTACTGCCAGAATAATTTTCGCCTATTTGAGTAATGGTGGCGGTATTTCCATCATCACCAATAGTTGTCTGTTCTACCTGGGCGTCATTTATACCGCTTTGGTCTACTGTTGAAGCATTGCCGTTGCCCGTCTGACTCACATCAGATTCATTTTGTGCAACTACCATGCCGGTCATAAATAAAACCGCTACTAATACACTAATTAATCGTTTCATAGTCTTTAAATTTTTTGGTTAAACAATTGGTTTTCACTTAAATTTTGATTTTTTAATCTTAAGCCTTTTTGAGGCTTGCTCAGGCCTGTTGGAAAAACTTCTGTTTTTAGGGTTCGACAATCGATTTGCAATTTTTGGTTAAACAATTGGGTTTTCGTTATTTTTTTCTTTTTTATTGCTGATCCACTTTTACTTTGTTGTTGTTGCCACTTTGCCGGTTTACAGATTTATTATTGTGTGCACCTTGCAAGATCAGAGCTTTATTCCGGTTCCCATCCTGTCGGATTTTTACTTTGTTATCTTTTCCATATTGAAGAATAAGTCCAGTGTTGTTGGCTCCTTTGCTTTGCAAGTCCACTTTATTTCTTTTTCCGATCTGCAGGGAGTACATATTTGAGTTATAGGATTTCATCAACCGGAAAAGGGAAACATTTCCTTCACCTGCCTGGCCTTGCCATATGGAGTAGTTAAATTCATCTTTTTTACCTTCTCTGCTTCCTTCCACTTTAGCAGTTGCTTTATTGCTCTTACCTATCTGAATCTGTTTCGATTTCAGATTTTCACCTATTTGTTCAATATATGCATTGTTTTCGCTTCCGCCCTGGTGTATTTTACTCTCGTTGTTACCGGTTTGGCTTGTTTTGTCAATATGCTCAGTAGTCATGTTATCCGGTTGGGAGATTCCAATTGACGCGGCATCAAAAGCGCCCAGCCAGGAAACAATTTGGGACTGATCAGAGCTCATGCTCTGCAGATTACCTGTAACCGAGTTATATTCCACTACCTCACCCGGATTCATTTCCAGGGTCTGATGTATATCTGGTATGTTCATACGAATTTTTCCTGAATGCAAAGACACCTTTGTTTTTTTCTTGTTCTGATTAACATTGAATTCTGTTCCAACTACTTCTACGGAGAGAGCTCCAGTATTTACTTTAAATTTTACTTTTTCGCCTTTGTATGCTTCCTCTTTTACATTAAAGTAAGCCTCACCGCTTAACTGAACAATTCTTTCTTTGTTATTTTCCCAGCTATTCGTGTAGGTTAGTTTCGACTGTTCATTCAGGTATACCTCCGAACCGTCGGGGAGTAATATTTTTTGCCTTTCGCCTGCATCTGTTGCATAAAATGTTTTATCACTATATTTTTTTCCTGCTTTTTTAGCCGTTGGATCTTTGGAAACGGTCTTTGCTCCATTTTTTTGAACCTTTTGCTCGTGGTTTTTACTGTTTTTCTCTACTTTCTCTCCTTCCTCTGTGATACTTTTTCTTTCATTCTGTTCTTTTTCCTTGCTGGCTGAAGTTTTATTTGAGACTACTTTTTCTGCGTCTTCATTTTTTTTACCGTATGTTTCCAGCGACACATCTTCTGTATTTTCAGCCACATGCTTTTCTTCTGCTTTATTCATAAATTGATATATGCCAAAACCGGCTATAATGACAATTAATACTGGAGCAGCTACTTTTGTGGCAGTAGATAAGAATACTTTTCTTCTTTCCTTTTTGAATGTTTCATCAAAAAATTCTGAAATTTCCTGGTACCCGGATTCTATTTCTTGTTGGCTTACTTTCAGTTCATTAAAATCTAACGCACGAATGATTTTCTTTGCTTCTTCAATAACAGGTTTCTTTTCCGGATGTTTCTCAATCCAGGCTTTCCAAAACTGCTCTGCATCTGGATTTCGCTTTAATACAAAATCCCGGAAGCTTTCATCAGTAACAAAATCTTCTACTATGTAATTCTTGTAATTCATGGAGCAGTTTTTTTAATAGTTATCCGTTTTTTGTTCCAGAAAAACCGCAATAGATCTTCCTGGCCCTGATAGGTGTGCAGAAAATCTATTGTTCCTTTAGTATGGGGCAAATCAATTGATTTTATGCACTATATGACTTTATAAAACCGGGTACTCATTTTTATTTTTCATTATCGGGAAAGGCTTGGAAATGATTTTGTGGACACGATTTTTTAGAGAATTTTTTTTGTTCATTATTGTTTTCTGAAAAGCAGATTTTTATAAAGTGTTTTTTGATTTTTTTTAAATTTTTTTTTGAAATCAATAATGTCTTTGTAATTTTATTATTGCCTAAACCAACCTAAAGATTATAGAATTACACCATTTCTGGCATTATGAAAATGCAGAAAGCTGAATTTGATCGTAAGCTTTGGAGTGTAATTCTATTTGAAAATGCGAAAGTTATTTCTGAGCACGACCTAAAAAGGGACATGTTTGATTTTTAGCTACTTTTTGTTTCCAATCGGCAACTGACGAAAGAAGCAGCTTAAAATCATCTGCTTTTTAAAGGCATTATAAAACAGTATTTCAGTCCTTTATTATTTGAATCCCTTTTTAGACCGGACTCGTTTATAGAAGAAAATCTTAATCTAAAAAGCTGGATGCCTATGCGCTACATTATGATGTTTTTTATTATACCGGTGTGGATGATTTTTGGGATGAATGAGATGGATGCTCAGGTATCTGAACAGGAGAGGGATACCACAAAAGCACAAGAAAATCCGCCGGAGGCCTTAAAGAAATTTGTAAATGAATACAAAGAACAGATGAAAAAGGATTCCAGTCGGCAAGAAGAAAATTTGATGAAATCTACAGGTTTAAATGCCCTTGTTATGGATAATACGCTTTCCAAATCGGGGCATGATTTTTACGAATATTTTTACGAAAAGTGGGATCCGCCTGAAACGGAGCACAGTTTTACAATATATATTAATGAAAAACCTTCTCCTGGTATTGGGAACTTGGTGGAGGTTAAGATTAATTACGAAAAAGTTTTCAGGAGTAAGTTAAGTCCCAGGCAGCGGGCAATAAAACAAATTGCCAACCAGGCTGTCAGGAAATCTGCCAATTATCTTGCCAATTATGAAAAAATTAAGCGGCAGCTTGAAGGCGAAGATATGGAAGGCACAGGTATTTATTAACAAAAAACAGGAGTTATTTATGCAACATTTTAAAGTTTTAGGAAGTTTACTGGTTATTTTATTTCTGTTTGCTACTTCGGCACATGCCCAGGATTATGTTTATACAGCTAAAAATCCCGCATTTGGTGGTAGTTATATGAATTATCAATGGATGTTAAGTTCTGCTAACGCGCAGAATAAGCTAAAGAGCAAGTCACAACCATCATATGGAGGTGCTTATAACAGAGATCCTGCTCAAAACTTTGAACAGAATCTTGAAAGAAGGTTTTTTAGTCAATTGTCTAGTGAAATCATCAATTCATATTTTGGTGAAGGACAAGAAGGTCAGCAATTGGAGGAAGGCAGTTACAGGTTTGGTAATTATGAGGTGGACGTTATTGGCGGCGACCGTGGCCTCAATATAAGGATTGAGGATTTCCGGCAGGGAAGCGAAACAACTATTACATTACCTTATTATTAAAATGAGCGAATGAGAATTTTATGAATTATTTTGATAAACGTATTGGTATTATCTTGGTGATCAGTGTCATTTTTATTATGTCTGGTTGCAGCTATATGGTGAAACAACCGCTTAAAACTGAGCCACCCAAAGTCGGTTTGGAAACCAATTCAGAAGAACGTTTGCAAAAACTGCCTGAACCGGCGAATAAAGTAACAGCTGCAGTATATAATTTTAGGGACAAGACTGGACAATATAAGATGAGTTCACAGGGTGGAGGATCCTGGTCAACAGCGGTAACTCAGGGCGCTGCTTCTGTTCTTATAGAGACAATGGAAGAATCGGGTTGGTTTGTCCCGATTGAAAGGGCGGGTCTCGGAAATCTTTTAAACGAGAGAAAAATTATCCGTTCTTCCAGGAAAAAATACGACAATAGTTCACAGTCCGGCCTGCCTCCGCTTATGTTTGCAGGAGTAATGATTGAAGGAGGGATTATCTCTTATGATCATAATGTAAAAACCGGGGGAGCTGGCTTGAGATATTTTGGAGCCGGAGCTTCGGGTGAGTACAGACAGGATCGGGTAACTGTTTATCTGAGGGCTATATCAACTAAAAATGGAAAGGTTTTAAAATCAGTTAATTCTACTAAAACCGTGCTCTCTCAGAAAATTGATGCCGGTATATTCCGGTATGTGAAGGTCAAAAGGTTATTGGAAGCAGAAACCGGGGTGACTTATAATGAGCCCACTCAGCTAGCCCTTAAATCTGCGATTGCAAAAGCATTGGAAAGCCTTATTATTGAAGGACTATTTGATGATCTGTGGCAATTAAAAAATCCGGAGGCGATTAATTCAGATATTATTCAGACTTATGTCAAAGAGAAGGAGGAAAGGAAAAGGACGGATAAGTATGGGATAAAAGAAAAAAACAGACCCTATTCTTTTAAAATTGGGGTGAATGGAGGGCCTGCAAAATATGACGGAGATTATGCTCCCTCTATTAAAAGGCCCCTTTTGAATTTGGACTTGGGGTATCGTTTCAATAAAAATTGGAGCACTAATTTATCTTTAGGAAATATCTGGTTAGCAGCTAAGCCTGATTTTAACAAGGGGTTTAGCCAGATGAGCCTTGGAATGGAATATGATTTCACTCCTGAGAGAGTTTACACTCCATTTGTTGCCGCTGAATTTGGAGCTTTTACGCAAAGAATAGACCCTTTTCAGGATAATTTGGAGGTGGATTTTGATAATTTATTTTATAATACGGCCCTAAGTGGGGGGATTAGATACTATATAGATGATGCCAGGAAAATAGGTATAGAAGCCTTTCTCAAATACAATTATTTTTTTACTGATAATTTGGATGGAGTGGTTCACGGAAGTTACAACGATTTTATCTGGCAGGGGAACATTGGATTATCATTTTCCTTCTAAGGAAGCCCTGATTTTTTGATGTTTGAAAAAGTTTAAGAGGCATCGATTTGTTTTGTGAAAAAATTGTGGGATGTTTAAAGTCCATAAAGTATGGATTCAGTTGATTATTCAAAAAAATCGGATTATTTTCTTTGGAAACTGTTTAAAAACGGTGATAAGCAGGCATTATCGACGATCTATTATACCTATTTCGAGTTTCTCTATAATTATGGTTTAAGCTTATACAACAGCAAAGCTTTTATTAAAGATTGCATTCAGGAACTTTTTTTTGAGCTGATTTCCAAATTATCGTCTTTAGGCGCTACAGATAATATAAAACTCTATTTATTGGTTTCTTTGAGAAGAAAAGTCTTTGAAAAGCTAAAAAAGCAGGGTGTTTATAACTTTTCTGATGTAGAAGATCCTGTTTATGAAAAAGAAAGTGACTTTTCCCCGGAAGAAAAAATTATTAATGATGAAGAGGAAGAAGACATAAAGAAAGTGCTGTCTTCCTTAATGAATGGGTTACCTTACAGGGAGAAAGAGGTGCTTTATCTGAAGTTTTATCAGGCTTTAAGCTATAAAGAGATAACCGAAATTATGGATATTAATTATGAATCGGCCAGGAAGCTTGTTTATAGAGCTCTTTCCTCTCTGAGAACCAAGAGTAAAAAGACCCTGAAAATCAAAAGTAAAAGCAAAGTTTCCAAACAAAATTATTAAATATTTTAATAATGGTGAAATATACTTTACGATATATAGGGATTTTAATAATTGTCTTGTTGTTTTTTTCAGTAAGTAGCGCTCAGGTAAATCCATTGGATTTTCAATTTGTAGTCAGGGATCAAAAAGGAGATATTGTTTCCGAACGAGATATGGAAGCCAGGCTGATTATTCGGGAAGAAGATCTTCAGGATGGACCAGTTGTTTATTCTGAAAGCCATGAGGTAACAACCTCTGAGGAAGGTTTGGTTAAATTGAAAATAGGTCAGGGAGTTAGTAATCAGGATTTCAGTGACATATACTGGAATGTGGAAGATTCTTATTATATGAAAGTAGCGATTGATATTCCCGGAGATTCATATGTGTATGAACACACGAGTGAATTGGTATTAATTACTCCACGGATTTTTAGTGGATCTGTTAATGAATTGGCAGATAAGCAAATAGATTCTGCGGGTTTGAATTTAAAAGCGCTCGAAATGAAAGGCAATAAAGTGTATTTGAGCAATGGGGGAGTTATTGAGTTGCCCGAATTTTTAAAAAATGTTAATTCATTATTGGTTAGAGTAAAAAAAAGGGATGTAAGTTGTTATGAAATGGAAGACGGAGCTATTGCTATTTCCGTAGAAGGAGGATTTCCGCCTTATTCATATAAATGGTCAACAGGAGCTACATCTCAAAACCTTAATCAGCTAGAGGCAGGAACTTATGAGGTTTATGTTTCAGATACGAAGGGTTACACGGCTGTGAAGAAAATTACTATCGAGCAGCCGGATCCAATGGAAGTCAGTGCCGGGGTAGAAAATGTAAGCGCTATTGGAAAAGAGGATGGAAGCATTAAACTACAAACAAAGGGCGGGAGGCCTCCTTATAGCTATCAATGGTCTCATGGAGAAACTTCAAACCAACTTTCCGGCTTATCACCAGGAAGGTATCAGGTAAAGATTAGTTCATCTTACAGTTGTTCCATTGAGCGTGAATACGTAATTAAAGAACCCATTAAGCTGGGTTTTGAAAAGAAAAATGTCAGGTGTTATGGTGAAAATAGCGGAGCGGTGAGTTTGAATATCAAAGGTGGAAAACCACCATATAAAATTCAATGGTCAAATAACAAAATGGGGCGTGAATTGGATAATCTCAAAGCTGGCAGGTATTATGTTTCTGTAGTAGATAGCTGGGGCTATAAAAAAGTTGATAGTGTGAATATATTACAGCCTTATCCATTACAGGTAAAAGATTCTGTAAAACACATTTCAGAAGGTGAGGACTACGGGGAGATTTCTCTTTCTGTGAAAGGGGGAATCCCTCCTTATCGTTTTAAATGGTCGAATGGCGATACTACAAAAGGACTGGATCAAGTAAAAAATGGGGGGTATGAGGCGACTGTTTTGGATGATAACGGGTGCTCGGTAACGAAAGAAAATATTTTTGTATATGAAATTATGCGGGATGATAGAAACGGAAGGAAATACAAAGTAATTACCATAGGTGATCAGTTATGGATGGCTGAAAATATGAATATTGGAAAACAAATTTCTTCAGGAGAACTACCTATTGATAAT